>Ga0315268_10000792_pt1 | contig 36785 bp, 38 predicted proteins | sample C1_top_MG_FD_204535 | JGI IMG/M metagenome (GOLD analysis project Ga0315268, IMG submission 204535) | Sediment microbial communities from Yellowstone Lake, YNP, Wyoming, USA - C1_top | ecosystem: Environmental > Aquatic > Freshwater > Lake > Sediment | place: USA: Wyoming | collected 2017-08-01
GCAGGGACTTCTCCATCAGCCGCTTCAGGGTCTTGAGCTCGGAGGCCGGGATGCCCTTCTTCGGCGCGAGCGCCTTGAGCAGCTCTTCCTCGACGCGCAGCATCGTCGTCAGGCGGTGCTCGTCGGACCAGATCCGGCCCATCGCGGGACGCGTGTAGCGTTCGATCATGTCACTCCCCGTCCGAACCGGCTTCCAGCTCGCGGCGCGTCGTCGACAGCGGCACGCCGGCCGCGCACTGCGGGCAGGAGTCCGGCGGGGCCGCCTGCAGCGGGTAGCCGACCAAGGACCGCGCCGGCACGCCCAGGCACAGCGGCGTCGTCGAGCGGTCGACCATCGCGCCGACGCCGATCACGCGCGCGCCGTAGGCCTGGGCGAGCGCCACGACCTCGCTGTTGGAGCGGCCCGTCGTCAGCACGTCGACGACGACGAGCGCCTTCTCGCCCCGCTCCAGCTTGAAGTCCCGGCGGAAGGACATCGCGCCGTTGACGCGCTCGGTGAAGATCGCCCGGCACTTCTTGGCGCGCGCGACCTCCTGGCCGAGCACGACCGAGCTCATCCCCGTGGAGATCACCACATCCACCGGCGCGGCGAATTTCGAGACCAGCGCCTTGGCGATCTTTTGCGCGACGTGCGGGTACTGAAGGACCAGCGCCGTCTGAAGGTAGACCGGCGTGTGCAGGCCGGACGCCAGCCGAAAGTGTCCGCTGGCCACCGCGCCGTGTTCCTGCAGCAGTCCCAGCACGTCCATCTTGTTGAGCCTCATCGCGTTTCTCCTCTGCGTCACAAGGTCTGCAATGTCTCGAGCGCCTCGAAGCGCTTCTTCGCGCGCGCCCGGCCTTCCTCGACTTTCCGCTCCATCTCGTTCTCGGCGATCTTCTTGAAGCGCGGCTCCAGGTCCGGCTTGTTGATGTCGCCCTTCACCCGGAAGCCGATCGACGGGCGTCCGGCCTCGTCCACCCACCATTCCGGCAGAGTCCCGCGGTAGCTGGTCAGCCGCGTCATGATGTTCATGTCCACCGTCTCGCGGCCCAGGTCGGCCGTCCCCTCGGTGTAGGCGACCAGCTGCGGGCTGTCCACGTGGAAGTAGCGGATCGTCGCCACGCCCTTCGACGCCCCGTACTCCCCGTCGATCCGCGAGAAGTCCAGCGACTTCGGATACGCGGTGTTGCCGCTGAACACGGACAGGTTGTTCATCTTGTGCATGAAGATGAACGGCAGGAAGACGACGCGCAGGAATTTGTTGGAGTCCTGGACCGCCGGGATGTCCTCCACGCGGCCCGGGCCGAAGCTGAGGCGCGCCTCCCCGGCCAGCTTGTCCAGCCCGGGCGTCACCCCGCGCACGGACCACATCAGCTCGACGTTCTTGCAGTTGAAGTTCGGGTGCGTGACCTCGCCGACGCGCACGTGCCCCGAGGTGTCGGGAAAGCCGTGCGGAATGGAGTACTTGAAGGTGCGCAGCCACGGCCGCTCGTCGTCGCCCGACGCCGCGGTCCGCGTCGAGATCGCCGCGCGCACGTCGGACACGAGCCGGGCCGCCGCCGTCCAGTCGATCTTGTCCACGTTGCCCGAGAGCACGACCTCCTTGGGCGCCGCCAGGTGCTCGACGCGCGCGCGCAGGCGCACGCGCGAGCCGCCCCACTTCAAGCTCAAGCGCTCGACCGTCAGGTTCTGCTTCTCGATGCTCAGCGCCAGCGCGATCTCGTCGAACACGTTTCCGACGACGGTCGCCTTGCCCTTGGAGACGGACGCCTTCACCTTCGTGAACTCCTCGGTCGCGGAAATGTCGGCGTCCACGCCGGACACGAGGCGCTCGCCCCACTTCCCGCCGAAATCGCGCAGGTTCAGCTCCGCCTCGCGCGCCTGCAGACGCCCGGGCCAGCCCGTGACCGACGCGCGCAGCGTCGCCCGTCCGGTCAGCGCGCGCTTCTCCCAGTCCGGATTCCACGCCCCGGTCTTGACCAGGTCCAGGTCGCGCGTCGTCAACTCCACGCTGAGCGTCGGCGTCGCCGCGGCGAAATCGAACAGTCCGACCATGGACGCCGCGCCGGCGGGCGTCTCCGCGGTCAGTTTCTGCACGTCCAGCATGCCTGGAGCCGGAAACTCGGCCTTCAGCGACCAGCGGCTTCGGGGCAGGGACAAGGCGACGGGCCGGCCGATCAGGGCGCGCCAATCCTCGGGGCCCAGGGAAGGCACGTCGAGCGACGCCGACAGCGACGGCGACGAGAACCCGAGGACCGCCGCCCGCCCGGAGAGCGGCACGCCCTCGATCTCGATGCGCAGATCGTCGGTTTTCGCGGTCGCGCTCGACCAATGAAAGCCGGCCAGGTCGATCTGCCCGGACGCGCTCGCCAGCGCGGTCACCGAACGTCCGCCCACGGTGTCGGACATCCGGAAGGAGGCGGACACCGGGAACGGCTTGTCCTGGTCGAAGGCGTCGACCCTCAGCGACAGCTTCTCGAACGACAGCTTGCGGCCGCGCAGCCGGTCGTCGACCCGCAGAACTCCGTCCTGGACGACGGTCTCCGCCGCGGCCAGCGCCAGCGGCAGGGCGGCCGGACGCCCGGGCGCGGCGGACGTCGAGCCGAACATGTCGGCCAGGCTCCAGTTCCCGTCCGCGTCGCGCGACAGCGAGATCTGAGGCGACTGCAGCAGCACCGTGTCGAACTCCAAGCGCCGCGACAGAAGCGGCTTCAGCTTGATCGTGACCAGCGCCGAGTCGCAGACCAGCAGGTCGCCGTCGCCGCCCCGGGCGCCGTGCCGCACGCGCAGGCCGATGACCTTGAGCCCGCGCGGGCTGAGCACGAGATGGTCGATCGTGACCTCGCGGTTCAGCAGGGCCGTCAGCTGCTCCGCGGCGATGCGCCGCGCGTCCTCGGGGCTGAAGCGCCGGTACGCGTAGCCCCCCAGCCCCGCGACGAGCAGGACGGCGACGAGAAACAGCCCGCCGAGGACCCGGAGCGCGCCGTGCAGCGCCCGGCCGGCCAGACGCAGGGCCGCGCGCGCCCTTTCCAAATTCATGTCGAGGATTTTACTTTATCTGACTTCCCAGGAGTTCCGCGGCCAGCGCCGCGGCCCGCGCCGGGTCGGCGTCGGCCGGCGCCGCGCCGCGCAGCGCGCGGAAGGGAGCGCGGCCCTGCGGCATGGCCCGCGGCCAGTCGCCGGGCAGGTACAGCCCCAGCGCTGGAACGCCCAGACCCGACGCGCAATGCAGGGGTCCCGAATCGTGGCCGACGAACAGGTCCGCCAGGGAGACGGCGAGCAGGGCGTCCGTCAGCGTTCCCGCGCCCAGCTCCGCGGCGACGGCGATCTCGGGCAGGCCGGCGGCCGAGGACAGCCCCGCGGCGAACGCGCGCGACTCGGCCGGCGCGCCGACGATCACCGTCTTGGGGATTCCGGCCGCGCGCAGGCGCTTCAGAAAATCGACCCAGAACGCGGGCGGCGCGCAGCGCCGCGCGTCGCCGGCGAACGGATGCACCGCCGCCAGCGGGCCCGCGCCCAGGCGCGCGCGCAAAGCCTCCCGCGCGGCGGCGAGCGCCGGCGGAACCTCCAGGCGCAGCGCCGCGAGCGCCGGGTCCGCTCCCAGCGGCGCGAGCAGGCGCGCCCACTCGGCCGCGACGGGCGCGTCGCGGCGCTCCGCGGGCAGCGCGTCGGTCAGCCAGCGCCCCGCGCCCCGCTGGGCGAAGCCCACCCGGCGCGGAATTCCCGCCAGCCGCGCCGCGAGCGCGACGCGCCAGCGCGTGTTCGGCAGAAGGGCGGCGTCGTAGCCGGCGCGGCGGACCGAGGCGAGCGCGCGCAGGAAGCGCGCCGCGGACCCCGCGCCGCGGCCCGGGGCGGCGTCCCAGAACGGGTCGGCGGCGTGGACGCGCGCCACCCCGGGAATGAAGGGCGCCAGTTCGGCGGCGTACTCCTTGCACCAGACGCCCACTTCGGCGCCCGGGAAGGCGGCGCGCAGGGCCGGGACCAGCGCGCCCGCGAACGCCAGGTCGCCGAGGTTGTCGAGGCTGACGAGCAGGATCCGGCGCGGGGGCGCGCTCATCGCGCGCCCAGCGCGCGCAGCACCAGCGCGGACGCCACCGGCATCCAGAGATTGTCGTTGAAGAAGCCCGTCGTGGGCAGGAGCTCGACGGTCATCGCGGCCAAGGCCGAGAGCAGGGCCGCCCCGGGCCGCACGCCGCACGCGACGGCGACCGCGAAGCACGCCGCCAGCCCCGCCAGGCTGCCCTCCAGGGACTTCTTGCCGCCGAATATCTTCACGCGGCCGAAAGCCTTTCCGGCGAGCGCGGCCGCCGCGTCGCCGAACGCGAGCTGGCCGATCGCGGCGCCCACGATGGCGGGGTCGCCGCGCGCGATGAGCATCGCCGCCAGGCTTCCGGCCGTCGTGTGGAGGATGCCGCTGTAGTGCGTGCGCTCCGTGTCGCGGATCATGCCGTCGAACAGACCGACCAAAAAACGCTCCACGGAGGGACTCTTGAGCCGGACGGTTTCGACGGCCAGGACGGCGCACAGCCAGCCCGCCATCCAATAAACGACCCGGGGCCAGCCGAAGAACGCGAACGCCGCCCAATAGGCGAGCGACATCATGTGGAACGCCTTGCGGCCCAGCTCCCGGCGCAGGTCGCTCACGCGAAGGCCCGGCGCCATAGATTCTTCGCGGCGGGGAGAGCCAAGGTCCACGCCTTCGTCCAGAACCACCACGCGCCGCGCCCGGCGCGCGCGACCGACGCGCCCAGGCCCACGCTCTCGGGGAAAAGAATTTTCAGCAGAAGGAGGACGACGAGCCCGTTCGCCGCCGCGATCAGCGACACGGAAAACACGGCGCCGCCCGCCGCCTCCAGGTCGGGCTGCTTGACCTGCGTCAGCGTCTCCCAGGTCATCAGACCGTGGAAGGCCAGCGCGCCGCCCATCAGCGCCAGGAACAAGGCGTCGGCCTGCGCGTCGGGCTTCAGCCAGGTCAGCGCGCGGTAGCCGGCGATGACGAGCAGGGCGTGGAACGGCACGCAGTACGGGGCGAGAGCCACGAACGCGCTCGACTCCGAGAGGTCGACGTGGCCGCCCGTCTCCTCGACGTGGATCGCGAACACCTTCCCGCCCGAGGACCAGGCCGCGAGCGCGTGCGTCAGCTCGTGGCCCGCCACGTACGCCCAGCGCGCCAGGCGCATCCCCCACCCGAACGACCCGACCGGATCGATCACGTGGCGGCCGAGCAGCCACGCCACCGCGACCAGCCCCATGCCGGCCACGAACGGCGCCGCGGCCGTCCCGTGCAGCGCGACGCCCGTCAGCGCCTGCGCGGCCGCCCAGACCAGCGCGGCGGACAGGGGCAGGAGGCTCACGCCGAGGAGGAGCCGCAGCACGCGCTACTCGAGCATGTAGTCTTTGTAGGGAATCTTGCCCGCGTCGAGTTCGCGCTTCCAGAGCTCGCGCGTGGTCTTCATCTTCTCGCGCGCCCGCGCGGTCCAGCGGCTCTCCGGAGGCGTGAACAGCTCGGCCGCGGTCTGGAACCAGACGTAGGCGTACTTCAGGGAGCTCTCCGAGACGGCCTGATCCCGCTCGAACGTCGCCAAGCCCAGCTTCTTGACGAACTCGTCGGCGCTCAGGCGCCCGGCGGCGCGCTCGGCCTCGAACGTCTTGCGGCGCTCGGCGAGCACCGCGTCGAAATGGGCCTTCTTCAGCTCCGGATGCGCGTCCCACGCCAGCCACTTCTCGCCCTCGAGATATGCGGAGCGCGCGCGCAGCACGACGTCCGCGCAGGCCGCCGCGTAGACGAACGCGAGCAGGCCCGCCGCCGTCAGCAGGACGCGGCGCCAGGACATCTCAGCTCTTCGCCTCGCCGCCGGCGGCGCCGCTGGGCTGGGTGTTCAGGATCTTGTGCAGGGCGCTGATGAGCACGGCCGGACGCACGGGCTTCTCCAGGAATTCCTTCACGTTCGACTCCTGCCGGATCAGCTTGACGCCGTTCGGGTCCATCTGCCGGCCGGTGACGACGACGATCGGAATGTCCCCGAAGCCGGCGGCCTGCAGCTGGCGCATCACCTCGAAGCCGCCCAGGCCGGGCAGCATCATGTCCAGAACGAGGAGGTCCGGATTCAGCGCCTGAGCCTTGCGCAGGGCCTCGGGCCCGTCGACGGCCCGGTCGGTGCGGAAGCCTTCCTTCTTGACGACGTGCTCCATCAAGTCGAGGAGGCTTTCGTCGTCGTCGACCAGCAGGATCAGCTTCTCTTGGGGCGCGCCGAAAGGTGTTTCGTCCATGTCAGTTCTCCGGTACGTCTCCCGCGGCCAGGCTGGGCCGAAGGATGCGCTGCAGCGCGAGCAGGAAGCGCTTCGTCTTCACGGGTTTTTCCAAGAGCTCCACGACGTTCGCCTCCTGGCGGATCATGTCCGCGGTGGATTGATCGGTGTAGCGGCCGGTCACGACGACGATCGGCACGCGGGACAGCTCCGTGCCCTGCCACTGGCGCAGGAGCTCGAAGCCCCCGTGGCGCGGCAGCATCAGGTCCAGCACGATCAGGTCGGGCTTCAGCGCCAGCGCCTTGCGCTGAGCCTCGTCGCCGTCGCCCGCGGTCTCGACGCCGTAGCCTTCCTTTTTGATCAGGAAGGACAGTAGATTGCGGATTTCCTCGTCGTCGTCGACGACGAGGACCAACCGGCTCGGTTCCGGCGCCATGGGGTCAATTCAATCAAAAGCGGCCTCTCCCGACAAGCCGTCTTTACCGATCCTTTTCCGGCGTTTTACCGTCGGACGGTGGCGGCGCCGCGCGGCCGGGGCTACACTGGCCGCGAGAGGCATCCATGAACCGACCTTCGCGCCCGTTCGCCGCTCTCGCCGCGCTCGCGCTCCTGGCCCAGGCCACCGGCGCCGCCAGCCTGCCGGTCGCCCTGCTCCGCGCGCCCGGGGCCTTCCCGCCTCCCGCCGCGCGCTTCTCCGCCTTTCCTCCGGCGCGGCCCGCGGCCGCCGCGAAGGCCGCCCCGAAGCCGAACGGAACGTCCTGGCTCGAGTCGGCCCGGATCGTCGCGTCCTATCTGCTCGATCAGGCCCGGGAGCTCCCGGCCCCGCCCGCGGCGCCCGCCCGCTTCGAGGAATTCGCCCGCTCCGAGCCGGTCCGCCTCATCGCGGCGACGCCCCCCGCACCGGCCGAGGCGCCGGCCAACCGCATGCTGGTGGTGATGGAAAAAGGCGTGAGCGTCGAGGCCGTGCTCGGGCGCGGCGACGACGGCGATTTCTCCGCCCGTCCGGCCGGCGCGGTCTCCCGCCCGTTCCCGCCCATGCCTCCGTTCCGGGAAGCGTGGATCGAGCAGGGCGGACTGCGCGCGCGCGTCTCCTACCTGAACCCGCACGGGCTGATGAAGGGCCGCCCCGACGGCTACCGCGCCGTGTTCGCCGACGGGACCGAGCGCCGCGCGCCTGCGGCGAGACTGGACGCGGCCCACCAGCGGACGTTCCCGATCTACTGGCACAACGAGCGGGTCGACATCGAGCTCACCCTGGAGAATCGGACGGGAAAGACCCTGCGCGACGTCCGCGTCGAGGCGATCCAGGAGACCTTCCGTCCCGTCGGCTCCGAGGGGATGCGCGTCGCGCCGCCGATCGAGGTCCCGGCGATCGCCGAACTCGCGCCCGGCGCGCGCGCGACCGTGCGCTGGTCGGCTCGGCTCCAAAGCCCCTCGTACGCGCCGGTCAACCTCGAGCAGACCCACGTGCGCGTGAGCGCCGGCGCGGACCCCGCCGCCGCTCCGCTGCTGGACGCGCCGCAGGCCGGCGTCGTCGACCCGCCCGGCCCGGGCCTCATGCCCTGAGCGTCCGGCGTCAGCGTTCGTCGACGGCTTTCTGCGCGTCGGCGCCGGCCGTCTTCTCGGCCTGGGCCGCCGCGGCCGCGGCCTTCTGGGCGCGCGAGACGTCCTCCTGCAGGGATTTCGTGTAGGCGACCGGCGCGTCCTGGACCTGCTTGACGGCCGCGTTCTCCTTCAGACGCCTCATGCCGAACCACAGCGCCGCGCCCAGGACCGCCAGTATCAGGATCGTCTTCATGCGCCCAGTATAGCCCCGGAACCGCGAAAAGGGAACTCCCGGTCTGTTATAATCGGCGGATGGACTTCGACGAGCTGCGCGCCGCCACCGAGCGCGCCGAAAAGCTGACCGCGGCGGGCGACGACCGCGGCGCGGCGCGCGCGCTGCGGGAACTGGCCGAGTCCGACCTGCCCGCGCTCGACCGCGCGATGGCCTGGACGCACGCCGCGTCCGCGCACGAGCGGCTGGGCGAAACCGGCGAGGCCTTGGCCGACTACGACCGTGCGATCGCGCTGGAGACGAAGCTGCTGCGCTTCTCGGCCGCCTTCAAGAAGGCCGACTTCCTGCTCCGGCTCGGGCGCAAGGACGAGAGCCGCGAGCTGTTCCTGTCCCTGCTGACGCGCCCCGAGGCGACGCTCGCCGAGCGGCAGTCGTTCGAATCCCGCCTGAAGCTGCTGCGCCGCGTTCCCGGCCAGTAGCGCCCCCGCGCTCATGGGACGAACGCTCGCCCGGAACGCCGCGCTCGCGTTGGGGGCCGCCGTACTCCTCGCCGCGGCGTGGGTCGCGTGGCTGCCCGACGTGCGCCCTCTAAAGAAGAGCCCGCCGAAAACCACCGCCTACATCGAGCTGCGCCGCCGCGAGGCCGCGGCGAAAGGGAAGAAGCTCGACGTGCGCTGGACCTGGGTCTCCTACGACGCGATCTCCGAGAACCTGCGCGACGCGGTGGTCACCGCCGAGGACGACGCGTTCTACCGCCACGACGGCGTGGACTGGGACGCCCTGCGCGCGGCGTGGGAGCGCGACCGCAAGGAAGGGCGGCTCAGCGTCGGCGGCAGCACGATCACCATGCAGCTCGCGCGCAACCTCTACTTGTCGCCGTCCAAGAATCCCCTGCGCAAGCTCAAGGAGATCCTGATCGCGCGGCGCCTGGACCGGACCTTGGGCAAGCGCCGCGTGCTGGAGCTGTACCTGAACGTCGTCGAGTGGGGCAAGGGCATCTTCGGCTGCGAGGCCGCCGCGCGCGCCTATTTCGGAAAGTCCTGCGCGGAGCTGACGCCCGACGAGGCCGTCGCGATGGCCGTGGTCCTGCCCAACCCGCGCCGCTGGGACCCGGCCAGGGGCGGCCGCTACGTCCGGCGCAACTCCGCGCGCATCGTCGCGCGCATGGCCGCGTCGGGGCTGTGGCCGGACGACGTCGATCAGAGCAGCTCGACGATCGTGAACGTGTCGACGGGAGCCGTCGAGAACGACCAGGGCAGGAATCCCATTCCGCTCGAGTAGAAGCCGGCCTCGTCCTTCCTGTCGCCGAGAAGCCGCACGGGCGAGAGCGAGCCCGCGGACAGGGTGACGGTGTTCGCCAGGCGCGGACGCCCCGCCGGGATGCGGTTCGTGTTGACCGCGCTGACCAGGACCGTGTCCCCGGAGCGAGCCTCGTCCCAGCCGCCCCGGTCCATGTCGAGCTGGCGGCCGCCGGCCGCGAGCAGGTATTCCTGCAGCCCCCAATGCCCGTAGAACCACAGGCGGCCGCCGCGCGCCCGGGCGCTCTCGGCCGCCCGGACCGCTATGTCCCGCTGGGCGGCCGCGTACGCCCAGTCCGCCGCGCCCAGCGCGGCGGCCAGCGCCAGCGCCGCGGCGAAGCCCGCGCGGCCCAGGCGCTCGAGCCGCTCCGGCGCCTCGGCTTCCAGCCTCTCCCACAGTCCGAAGGTCAGCGCGGGCAGCAGGAAGACCACGAAGCGCGCGACGACCGCCCAGTACGCGAGCTGCAGGACCGCGACGGCCGCGGCCCAGGACGCCCACAAGGTCCAGCCCCGGCCGCGCGGCGCGCGCGCCAGCGCCCAGAGGCCCGCGCACGCCGCGAACGCGAACAGGAAGCCCATCAGCCGGTCGACGGGGCGCACGGCGGCGGCCAGGTCGAACCACGGGCCGAACAGCGCGGCGCAGGCCGCGGCCGAGGCGAGCGCGGCGCGGCGCGAGGGGCGCAGCGCGCCCCCCCACAGCGCGCAGGGCAGGCCCAGCCCCCCCGTGAAGGCGAGCAGCGCGCGCAGGCGGTGCGTCGGCGCGGCCCAGGGCATGCGCGCGGACGCCGACGTCGCGCCCCAGGCGGCCGAGAACGCGGCTCCGCCCGCGGCCCAGCTCCACGCCTGCGCCAAGACGAAGCCCGAGAGGGCGGCCGCCGACCACAGGGCGAGGCGGCGCCAGGACGCGCCGCGCGAGCGGGCGTAGATCACGGCGGGCGGCAGGACGAACAGGGCGTTGTATTTCGAGAGCAGGGCCAGCGCGGCCAGCGCGGCCGAGCCCCAGAACGCGCGCGCGTCGTCCTCGTCGGCGGCGACCACGGCCAGCCACAGCGCGGGCAGCGCGAAGCCCGCCATCACGCGCTCGGCCATCACGTGGTGGAGGTTCAGCGCCCACGCCGGGCCGGCCAGGACGATCACGGTCGGCCACAGCGGCTTTTTCAGGAAGCGCGAGGCGAGCGCGAGCAGGCCCCAGGCCGAGGCCAGGTCGAAGGGAAAGAAAAGCGCCCGAGTCCAGAATTCGCCGCCGCCCGAAAACCTCAGCGCGGCGGCCAGCAGGTAGGCGAGGAGCGGCGGCGTGTTGTTGATCGCCGACATCGGCTCGCTCCAGCCGTACCAGTTGAACGAAAACGACAGCGGGTGGAGCGGATCGCGCAGGATCTGGCGCGCGATCGCCAGGAAGAACGGCTCGTCGACGTGCCAGGGCTTGCCCCACAGGCACAGCCCCGTCGCCAGCACGACGGCGGCGACGGCGGCGAGGTCCCGCCGGGACGGCGCCGGGGCGGGAGCGCTCAGAGGTTCGTCGTGACCAACGTCTCGGTCGCGGCGACGCCGTCCACCGAGCGCACGCGGCTGACGATCAGGCTGGACAGCTTGTCCACGGTGTCGGCCTCGGCGGACAGGATCATGTCCCAGCCTCCGAACGTCATGTAGACCTCGGTGACTCCGTCGATGGCGCGGATGGCGCTCACCGCCTTCTGTTCCTTGCCCGGCGTCAGCTTGCACAGCACGAAGGTCTTCATGTCATCTCCTCTCGTTCCACTCGCGCGAGCGGTAGCGGGCTTCCAGCCCCCGCGCCGCGTCCCGCCACGCCGCCGGGATCTCCGCCGACGGCGTCCGTCCGAACTCCCGCGCGATTCCGTCCGCGAGCGCCGCTTCCGCGTCCGCGAGCGGGACGGCGGCGGCCTCCGGGCGCAGCGAGCCTTGGTACAGCCCCTTGCCGCCCTTCTTGCGCAGCGCGCCGCCCAGCACCTTGCGGCCGTCGGCCAGCACCAGATCCATCGGCTCGGCGCGCGTGAAGCACGCCGCCGCCGCGCCCAGAGGCCGGCGCTCCGGCGAATTGAGGAACGTCCGCGCGCCGATCTCCTTCAAACCCAGGTGCACGCCGCGGTGGATGTTCTTGTAGATGGCGTCGGGCGCCCAGGTCCGCGTCCAGGGAAACACCAGCGAGAACGTGAGGTCGCCGTCGTGGAACACGATGCCGCCGCCGGTCGCGCGGCGCACGGGGGCGACGTCCGTCCAGCCCCGCGCGTCGCAGGCCGCGCGCGCGGCGGAGAAGGGCTGGGAGTAACCGAACGTGCACGCCGGGCCGGACCAGCGGTACAGCCGCAGGACCAGCGCGTCCTCGCCCGCCGCCAGCAGGGCGGCCTCGTCCAGGGCCATGTGCCCGGCCGCGTCCAGGACGAGGGCGTTCAGCTCAGCGCGGAGCACGAGCAGAAGAAGTTGCGGTCGCCGTAGGGGCCGTCGACGCGGCCGACCGAGGGCCAGAACTTGCGCTCCCGCAGCCAGGCCGCGGGGTAGGCCGCGGTCTCGCGCGAGTACGGGCGCTTCCAAGAGTCGGACACGACGGCCTCGGCGGTGTGCGGCGCGTTCTTCAGCGGGTTGTCGTTCTTCGGCCACTCGCCGCTCTCGATGCGGCGGGCCTCCTCGCGGATGGCGATCATCGCCTCGCAGAAGCGGTCGAGCTCGGCCTTCGACTCGGACTCGGTCGGCTCTATCATCAAGGTGCCGACCACCGGGAAGGAGACGGTCGGCGCGTGGAAGCCGTAGTCCATCAGGCGCTTGCCGATGTCGTCCACGGTCACGTCCGCCGTCGTCTTCATCCCGTGGGGATCGACGATGCACTCGTGAGCGACCAAGCCGTTGCGGCCCTTGAACAAAACCGGGTAATGGTCGTTCAGCCGCTTGGCGATGTAGTTCGCGTTGAGAATCGCGTTCTTCGTCGCTCTCGCCAGGCCCTCGCCGCCCATCATGCGGATGTACATCCAGGAGATCGGCAGGATCGACGCCGAGCCGAACGGCGCCGACGACACGGCGGGCACGGACGCCGAGCCCGGCAGGAACGGCGCCAGTTCCTTCACCACGCCGATGGGTCCCATGCCGGGCCCGCCGCCGCCGTGAGGGATGCAGAAGGTCTTGTGGAGATTGAGGTGGCACACGTCGGCGCCGATGTCGCCGGGCCGGCACAGGCCGACCTGCGCGTTCATGTTCGCGCCGTCCATGTACACCAATCCGCCGTTGTCGTGCACGATCCGGCAAATCTCTTTGATGCCTTCCTCGAAGACGCCGTGCGTCGACGGATACGTGACCATCAAGGCCGCGAGGTCCTTCGCGTGCTCGCCGGCCTTCTTCTTCAGGTCCGCCAAATCGATGTCCCCGTCCTCCAGGCACGCGACGGTGACGATGGTCATCCCCGCCAGCGCCGCCGACGCCGGATTGGTGCCGTGCGCGGAGACCGGGATCAGGCAGATGTTGCGGTGGGACTGGCCGCGCGCGTCCTGCGCGGCGCGGATCGCGAGCAGTCCGGCGTACTCTCCCTGCGAGCCCGCGTTGGGCTGGAGGCTGACCGCGAAAAATCCGGTGATCTCGGCCAGCCACGACTCGAGCTGGCCCGTCATCTCCTGGTAGCCGAGCGCCTGCTCGGCCGGGACGAACGGATGCATCCGCCCGAACTCGGGCCAGGTGACGGGCAGCATCTCGGAGGCCGCGTTGAGCTTCATCGTGCAGGAGCCCAGCGGGATCATCGAGTGCGTCAGCGACAGGTCCTTGCCCTCGAGGCCGCGCAGATAGCGCAGCATCTCGGTCTCGGAGCGGTGCTCGTTGAAGACCTTGTGGGTCAGGAACTTGGACGTCCGCTTCAGCGCGGCGGGAATGGCCGCGTCGAAGCCGGCGGGGTCGTGCGCCCCGCCGAAGACCGCCAGCAGGTCCTTCAGGTCGGACTCGGCGACGGTCTCGTCCAGGGACACGGATACCGTCGTCGCGTCGAGGACACGCAGGTTGATCCTCTTCGAGCGCGCGACCGCCAGGGCGCCCGATATCCGGGCCTCGGTGGACTTCACCAGCACGGTATCGAAGATCTCCCCCTCACCGACCTCGAAGCCAAGGCCCTTCAGGGAGGAGCGCAGGGCCAGCGCCATCGCGCGGATGCGGCCGGCGATTCGCGTCAAGCCTTCCGGACCATGATAGACGGCGTACATGCCGGCGATGACGGCAAGCAGGACCTGGGCCGTGCAGATGTTGCTGGTCGCCTTCTCGCGGCGGATGTGCTGTTCGCGCGTCTGCAGGGCGAGGCGCATCGCGGGCTTGCCGTGCGCGTCCTTCGACACGCCGATGATGCGGCCCGGGATGCGGCGCTGGAAGGACTCCTTGACCGCGAGATAGGCGGCGTGAGGCCCGCCGAAGCCCATCGGGACGCCGAAGCGCTGGGTCGAGCCGAGCGCGATGTCCGCGCCGAACTCGGCCGGCGCCTTGAACAAGGTCAGAGCGAGCGGGTCGGCGGCGACGGCGAGCTGTCCGCCGGCCGCGTGAACGTCGGCCGCGAACTTAGACCAGTCCTTGACCGCGCCCTTCGTGTCCGGGTACTGGACCAGCGCGCCCAGCAGCTTCTTGCCGGAGATCTGGGACGGCTCGCCGACGAGAAGCTCCACGCCCAGCGGCTTGGCGCGCGTGCGCACGACTTCGATGGTCTGCGGGTGGCAGTCCTTGGAGACGAAGAACACCCGGCCCGCGGCGTCCTCGCTGGCGTGAAGACACAGCGCCATCGCCTCGGCGGCGGCGGTGCCCTCGTCGAGCAAAGACGCGTTGGCGACCGGCAGTCCGGTCAGGTCGATGATCAGCGTCTGAAAGTTCAGCAGCGCTTCGAGGCGGCCCTGCGAGATTTCCGGTTGATAGGGAGTGTACGCGGTGTACCAGCCGGCGTTCTCCAGTATTTCGCGCAGGATCACGCTCGGCGTGACGGTGTCGTTGTAGCCCTGGCCCAGGTACGAGCGCCAGACGGAGTTCTTCGACGCGAGCTTCTTCAGCTCGGCGAGCGCCTCGGCCTCGGACGCGGCGGCCGGAAGGTTCAGCGGCTTGCGCAGGCGGATCGCGGCGGGCACGACGGCGTCGATCAGGTCGTCCAGGCCGGGCTTGCCCAGCAGGGCCAGCATGGCGGCCTGGTCGGCCGCGCCGGAACCGATGTGGCGGCGGGAGAAGTCGTCGGCGGGAGGAAGGACGGCCGCGGCGCGCTCCTTAGTGGCTTCCATGGGCGGCCTCGGTCGCGAGGAACGCGTCGTAGCCCGCCGCGTCCATCAGCGCGGACGCCTCCGCCGGATTCGACGGCTTGAGCTTGAACAGCCAGCCCTTGCCGTACGGCTCCGCATTGACGATCGCGGGGTTCTTCGACGCCTCGGGGTTGACCGCGACGATCTCGCCGGAGACCGGGGCGTAGATGTCGAAGGCGGCCTTGACCGACTCGACGACGCAGCACGCCTCGCCCTGCTTGACCTTGCGCCCGACCTTCGGCGGCTCGACGAAGACCACGTCGGTGATCTCCTTCTGCGCGTGGTCGGAGATGCCGACGGTGCCGTCGGCGGCCAGGTACTCGTGCGACTTCTGGTACTTGAGGCTCTTCGGGTCGAGCATGTTAGACTCCCTTCTTGAGATTTGGCGACGTGTAAAATTGAGCTTTGACGATCTCCGCGGCCATCTCGCGGCCGTGAAGGACGACCGCGCACTTCGTTCCCGCGGCGAGGTCGGGGCGATCCAGGTAGCCCACGCCGATGCCGGCCTGCAGCGACGGCGAGAACGTGGCGGAGCAGAACTTCCCGGCCTCGCGGCCGTCCACGAGCACCGGCGCGCCCGCGCGCGGCACGCCGCGCTCCAGCAGCTTCACGCCCGTGAGCCTGCGCTTCACGCCGTCGCGCTTCTGCGCGGCCAGGACGGACTTGCCGATGAAATCGCCCTTGTCGAGCTTGACCACCCAGCCGTAGTTGGCCTCGTAGGTGGAGTGCTCGTCGTCGACGTCTTGGCCATAGAGAAGATAGCCGGCTTCGAGCCGCAGCACGTCGCGCGCGCCCAGGCCGCAGGGGACGACGCCGAACGACTGGCCCTGGGCGAGAAGGTCCTCCCAAACGCGGACGACGATCTCGTTGGGGACGATGAACTCCACGCCGTCCTCGCCGGTGTAGCCGGTGCGCGTGATGAACGAGGGCTGGCCGTACAGCTCCAGCTCCATCGCGCCGAAGCGCGGCAGCTTCATCGCGGCGGGCGCGATCAGGCCGATCACCTCGGAGGCCTTGGGGCCCTGGACGGCGATCATGCCGTAGCGATCGGATTCGTTCTTGAGGACGACGTCCATCCCCTTCGCGTGCTTCTGGAACCAGGCGAAATCCTTGTCCGCGGTCGCCGCGTTGACGACCACCAGGTAGCGGCCCGGAGCCAGGCAGGAAACGATCACGTCGTCGACGACGCCGCCCTTCTCGTTGGGAAGGTGCGAGTAGATGGCCTTGCCCGGGCCGATCTTGGAAATGTCGTTGGCGTTGACCTTCTGGAGGAAGGCGAGCGCCTGGGGGCCGCTCACGAAGACCTGGCCCATGTGGGAGACGTCGAACAGGCCGCAGCGGTTGCGGACCGCGTCGTGCTCCTTGATGATGGATTCGTACTGGACCGGGAGCTCCCAGCCGTGGAAATCCACGATCCGTCCGCCCAACCGCTTGTGCGACTCGAACAGCGCCGTCCGCCGGGGAAGCGTCGATGTCGTCATGAGTTCAAATTATCATTTTTAAAACGCGTAGCGCACGCCGGCGTTGACGACCGATTCCCGGAAATGGGAGCGGAAATCGCCGGTGTAATCGAGCCGCGCGGTGGTCTGGCGCCCCAGGTCCATGGAGATCCCCGTCCCGAGGATCGTCCCGTCGCGCGAGGTGTCTCCGGTCGACACGGTGAACGGGCTTCCGACCCCCGTCGCGAACTGCGCGGTGATCGGGCGGCTCTGGTTGTCGAGCTCGTGGCGCCAGCCGAGGCGGACGTACGGCAGATACGTGTGGGCGTCCGTCGCCAGCTTCCGGGAGTACTTGAGGCCGACGTTCGAACGCAGGGACTGGGCCGTCTGCGGCGCCACGTTCAGGTTCAGCGTGTCCGCGCCGCTCTCCGTGAACCGGCCGATCATCAGGCGATCGTAGTCCAGGCCGGCGAAAGGCGAGAAAATGCCCCACCGGCTCGTTCGAACGTCGTAGTCGGCGCCGACGCTCGAGTTGAACTCGTTGCCCGTCGGACGGGCCGCGGCCGTGCGCGAAATGCCCCCGAACGAGATGCCCCGGGCCGTCTTGAAGAAGTCCGCGGCGCCCCCGACGGAGCCTTTCGCGTGGAAGTCCCCCGCGACGGCCACCGCGTAGACCCCGTAGCGCGCGCTGTCGTCGTCGACCGTGCCGCCGCCGTCCTGGTTGATGGACGCGTGGCCGCGAAGATAGCCGAGCGTGCCGCCGGCCGTGAAATGCTCATCGAAGCGGTAGTCGGCGCCCGCGGTCAATCCGCCCGAGTTGAAGACGTAGCCGGGCTGAAGGCCGGACGGACCGCTGGCCTCGGCCAGCTTGCCGGTCGTCACCGCGCCGGACGTGAAGAAGCCCCAGGGCGAGCCCGTGCCGGCGTCCCGGGGCGCCCACGCGCCCGCCTCGTCGCCGGCGCCGGCGGCGGCCACCAAAACGCCGGGGTAGGAGGACCGGCCGCTCACGCTGTAGTTCGCGTAGCCGCCGTGACTGGAGCCGTCGGCCAGGGCGTTCATGCGCTGTCCGACCGACGCGGCCTGGACGCCGGAGGCGGCCAGGCCCACTCCCTGCATGGAGGCCAGGGAGATCGGCCCGATCAGGTCGAGGGCCGCCTGAAGATGGGCGGCGTCCATCGCGTACAGGCTTCCGAGCACCGTCGCCTGATCGCCCGCGGGGGCGGAGCGCATGGCCTCCAGGCTGCCGCCGATCCCGCTCTGGTTGGCCGTGGCCGCGATGCGGGCGAACGGCACCGCGACGGCGGTGAGCGTCAAGTCGCCGGCGTTGTAGGTCGGCGTGAAGGAGAACGCGGCCGGAGAGACGATCGTCGCGAACTGCGTGCTCCCGGCGTTCGAGCCGAACACGAACGGCTTGTAGGTCTGGCCGGCGGCCAGAAGCTGGTTCGCGGGCGGGGCCAGCACGAGTGTTCCGCCGGCCATGCTGGCGTTGCCCGCCACCGTCAGGTTGGTCACGCCCGGCTGCAGCGTCAGGCGCGTGGTCCCGGGGCCGGCGAAGCTCGCCGCGGCCTGGGTGAACCCGGACATCGCCAGGGTTCCGCCGCTCGCCACCGTGAGGCCTCCGGTTCCCAGCGCGTTGTTGGCGCCGAGCGCCAGGACGCCCGCGTTGACGGTCGTGCCGCCGCCGTAGGTGTTGGCCCCGCTCAGGGTCAGCGTTCCCGCTCCGGTCTTGGTCAGCGCGCCGGCTCCGCCGATGACGCCGCTCAGGGCCGCGTCGTTGCCGTTGGTATCGATCGTCCCGCCGCCGGCGCCGAGCGTCATCGCGCGCGCGGAGGCGTAGGCGGCGGCGAACTGGAGCGCGCCGCCGTTGAAGGTCAGGGCGCCGGCGCCCAAGGCCGAGTTCTGGGAGATCTGAAGTATTCCCGAGTTGAGATTCGTCCCGCCCAGGTAGGTGTTGACCCCGGTCAGGATCAGCGTGGCGGTGCTGGCGTTGGTCAGCGAGCCGACTCCGCTGATGACCCCGGACAACGTGGACGCGTTGCCGAGCGTGTCGATCGTGCCGCCGCCCGCGTTCAGCGTGATCGCGTTGGCGAACGTCACCGTCGACGCGGTCTGCAGGGTGCCGCCGTTGAAGATCAGCGCGCCGGAGCCCAGGGAGGACGCCGAGTTGATGTTGACGATCCCGGCGTTGATCGTGGTCCCGCCGGAGTAGGTGTTGCCGCCGGTCAGCACCAAGGTTCCCGCCCCGGTCTTGATCAGCGAGCCGGCGCCGTCGACGACGGCGGCGACGGTCCAGGGCTGGGTCGCGCTGGCGTTGTCGAGCGTCACGGCACCGCCCACGGTCAGGTTGTAGGGGCCCGAGATCGTCACGGCGGAGGAGGCGACGCTCACGCTGACGGTCGTGCCGTCGTTGATGGGCTGAAGAGCGCTCGTCAGGTTCAGCGCTCCGCCGACGGCGGCCGTCCAACCGATGGTGTTGGCGCCGCCGAGGGCGTTCGAGTCCAGGATGGCCTGCTGGAGGCTGCCGGCGGTCGAGCCGGAGCTGTTCGAGACGCTGAAAGAGGCGGCCCGGCTCGACGGCGCGAGGAAAACGGCAAGGGTCAGGACGGCGAAATAGGATTTCAAATCGCGGGAAAGCGTGGGCATACGGACACAATACCGTATGCGGGAGTCGTCTTCAAGCCGGCGCGGCCTAGCCTTCCTTGAGAGCGCCCAACTCCGCGTCCGCCTGACGCAGGCGCAGCGCCAGCGCGTGCGCCATGTCCGAGAAGACCTGGCGCGCCAGCTTCGGGTGCGCGTCCGCGGCGGCCTCGAAGCGCGCGCGCGACACGGCGTAAAGCTCGCTGTCCTCGCGCGCGACGGCGTCGGCGGTGCGGCGCCCGCGGTCGAGGAAGCACATCTCGCCGAAGAACTCCCCCGGCCCGAAGCTGGCCAGATGGTGCCCGGCCTGTCCCGCCAGGGGAAGGACGATGCGCACGCGTCCGCGGCGCACGAGGAACAGCTCGTCGCCCTCGTCGCCGCGGCGGAAAACGGCCTGCCCCGCCCCGACCGCGACCTCGCGCGCGCAGGCGGCCAGCGCCGCCACCGTGTCCGGCGCGCGCCGCTGCACGAGAGGAAACTCGGCCAAAGCGAGGGGCGCGGCGTCGGAACGCCGGACGCGCCGCCCTTCCAAGAGGCTTTCCTCCGCCCATTCCAAGCCCTCGTCGAGGGACCCCATCACCAGCACGCGTCCGCTCTCCTCGGTCAGGCCCAGATGGCTCAGGTAGCGCGCCATGTCCTGGCCGCTGGGCGAGGCCGGGGGCACGCGGCAGAGGATCAGGCGCCCGCCGCGCGCGGCCAAGGTCCGGGCCAGCCGCTCGAGGAGGTGCGCCGCGGTGAAGTCCATCGAGCGCACGCGGCTCAGGTCGAGCACCGCGTGGCGCGCGCCGGCGAGGTCCCCCTCCAGCTCGCGCAGGAGCCCGTCGGCGGTGCCGAAGAAGAGCGGGCCCTGGAGCTCGGCGACCAGAACGCGTCCGCCCTCCGCGTCGAGGACGGCGGCCTCCTCGGGCGGGCGCACCTGCTTCGAGCGCCGCCGGGCCAGCGTGGAGCGGGAGCGCACGACCGCGGCGCGCGTCTGCTCGCGCAGGAAAAGCAGGATGGACAGCGCCACGCCCGCGCCGGCGGCCTCCACGAGGCCGACGGAGAGGGCGACGGCCACCACCGCCGCGATGACGGCGAAGTCGAAGCGCGTCGTCGCGCGCCGCAGGAGGCTCAGGCTGTCGCGGTCCACCATGCGCGCGCCCACGACGACGAGCAGGCCCGCGAGCGCCGCCAGCGGCACGCGCGGCAGCAGCCAGGGCCCGGCGAAGAGCGCCGCCGCGCAGAGTACGCCGCAGGCCAGCGCCGAGCGCCGCGTGGTCCCGCCGCTGGCGACGTTGACCATCGTGGCCCCCAGCGCGCCGGAGCCCGGCGTGCCGCCGAACAGGGCCGCGACGACGTTGCCCAGGCCCTGGCCGGCCAGGACGCGGTCGGCGTCGTGGCGCGTCTCGGTCATCGCATCGGTGACGACGCAGGTCTTCAGCGCGTCCACGGAGAGCAGGACCGCCAACGTCGCCGCGGGCGCGACGGCCGCGCGCCAGTCGGCGGCGCCCAGGCCGAGCAGGCCGCCCGCGCGCTCGGCCAGCGCGGCCAGCAGCGGCTCGCTCGTAAAGGAGCCGACGACGAGAGGATTTCCCGCCGCGCTCAGCATCTCCGGCCGGCGCAGGCCGAGGGCGAGATGCGCCAGCACTCCCGCGGTCACGCCGATGACGGCCGGCGGAACTCGCCGCGTGAGGCGCGGGGCCGCCAGCACGCCCGACAGCGAGACCAGGCCGACGATCACCGCGTCCAGGGTCCACGACGAGGGGGCCAGCAGGGCGGCGGCGAGATGCGCGCCGCGCGGCAGGCCGAGGAACGGAGGAAGCTGACCGATCACGATCAGTATTCCGACGCCGGTCAGGTAGCCGCTGACCACCGGATAGGGGATGTACTTCATCAGGCGCCCGCCGCGCAGCAGGGCGAAGCCGAGTTGGAAGGCGCCGGCCATCAGCGCGACCAACGTCAGCCGCCTCATGGCCCCGGACGGGTCGCCGAGGGCCAGCTCCGCGGCCAGCGCGCCCATGACGGCGGCCGCGGGCGCGCTCGGCGCGGAGATGAGCACCGGACTGCCGCGCGTCAGCGGCGCCAGCGCCCCCAACGCCGCCGCGCCGACCAATCCGGCGGCCGCGCCGCGCGCCGCGGCCTCGGGCCCCAGCGGAGAGAGCACGGCGACGCCGAAAGCCACGGAGCTCGGCAGGGCGACCAGGGCCGCGGACAAGCCTCCCCACAGGTCGGGAGCCAGCGGCGGGGCGGCGGCGTCCGCGCGCGCGGTCATGGACGGGACCGGATCAGCCCGCGTCCTTGGCGCGCCTCTCGAATGTCTCGCGGAACTCCTTGTCGAACTTCTCCCGGCGCGCGTCCTCCCCGGCCCGCTCGAGCATGGACTCGAGCACCGCCGCGGCGGTCTTCTCCATGGCCTTGGACAGGCGGGCTTTGATCTTGCCCTTGAAAATCTCCACCTGGACCTCGCGGTACGCCTGCTCGTAGGCCCCCCGCCACGTCCCCGCGGCGTCCGGACCCCGCTCCGGCTCGCGGCCCGCGCGCGTTTCCACGCATTCGTAGCAGTCGCACTCTTGCCCGTTCTTCAAGCACATGGAGACACCCCCGCGCGCCCCGGCGCGCTGACTCCGTCTTCACGCAACAGCCTAGCTAGGCGCGCGCGAGGCCATGACGGCGCGACCGTCCTGGCCTCGGTGCGGCGTGCGCGGCAGAGACGCCCGGCCTAGTGTTTCGGGTGCTCCGGCCTCTCGATTTTTTCATGTTGCTCGTGCTTTTCGACCCGCTCGGCGCGCTCGGCCTTCTCGTGCCGTTCGCCCTTTTCGGTCTTCTCGTGCCGTTCGTCCTTCTCGGCCTTTTCCTTCTTCTCGGCCTTTTCCTGCTTTCGAGCCGCGGCGTCCAGCCCCTTCGTCTTGCGGATCACCTCGCCGAGCTTGACGCCCTGCTTCCGGGCGATCTCGCCCCAGCCCATGACCGGCGGCCCCTGCCGCTGAGCCATGATCGCGTTGACGTTGGCGTCCGTGATTCCGCCGGGCATCTTCTCGGCCAGCGAGAGCGCGATGGACATTTCGCCGTAGCCCAGCTTCTGGTCGCGAAGACCCTGGAGACGGGCGTCGTCCACCTTGAACTCGGACTTGAGCCTGGCCTCGACCGCCTTCCGGCCTTCGGGCCGCGCCGCGTCCTTGTCCAGCGCGGAGGAAGTCTTCACCAGCTTCTGCTCGTCCTTGGACGACTCCCCCTCCGCCGCGACGAACGACGCGGCGAAGACGGCAAGACCGACCGTCAGGTACAACGCTGTTCTGTTCATGATTCTCCTTTGATTAAAACCGGTAGCTGCCGCCCGCGCTGAACCCGTAATCCGGACTGCCGTCGGACAGCCCGGCCAGGCCCCCGACGAACAGGCCGCCGCGCGGGCTTACTTTGTAGTCCAGCACCCCGCGCAGATCCGCGGGGGCGCGCTGGCCGGACACGAGGGCGTTGCTCGTCTCGAAGAGGACGGTGACCGTGACATCCGCCGCCAGCTCGTCGGCGAAGCCGAAATCCACGGCGACCTGGTTGTTCAAATTCGTGCCCGGGGGATCGCCGATCAGCGTGAAGTACAGGTCCGCGAGCATCGTCCAGCCGGGAACGAGGCGCTTGCCGAACTCCAGCCCGACGCCCTCGTCGAACTCCCCGGTTCCCAGCCCCTTGTCCTTGTCCGCCGTCGGCACCTTGATCTTCGCGACCGCCGACAGGTCGAAGGGGCGGGAATCCGCGTGCAAGAGCTCGTAGCCGCCGCGAACGATCGCGTCGCCCGGTCCGGACTCGGTCGCGGGCGCGGCCGGGCCGCGTCCGCCGCGGACGCGGACCGGATTTCCCCCGACATTCGTCACCCGCCCGTCGCTGGTCTGGCTCAGGTACGGCATCGTCAGCGACGCGTCCCAATCGCCCCAATAGCGCTTGACCGTGAAGGGAACGTAAAGGGAGGTCGTCCGGAGGTCCGTTCCGTAATACCCGGAATCGTAGTTCAGCGACGTGCTGAATCTCCAGTCGAGGTCGCTCGCGAAGGCCGTGCCCGCCGCCGCGACGCACAGCAATGACGCCGCCAGCCGGCCGAAGAGTCGTGTCCCGCGGTTTCTTTCCATGGGTCAATATACCGCCGCGCGCGGCTCCCGCCTATGCGGATTAATACCCGCGTTCCGGGTATATTTACGGACTCCGTCGACGGAAGGCCTATGCTAAACTGACGGATGACACGACGGCCCCTCTAGTGCTGCGCGCCCTCGTTCCCTACCTGGCCGCCGCCTACGCCTCGCTGATCCGCCTCACCACGCGCCTCAAGACCGTGCGCGGCTCCATCCGCGACGGCCTCCGGGACGGCGACCGGCGCTTCATCTACGCGTTCTGGCACCAGCGCCAGGCGTTCTTCACCGTCTCGCACAACGACGACAAGGTGTCCATCCTGATCAGCCGCTCGCGCGACGGCGAGATCATCGCGGAAACGATCCGCCTCTGCGGCGTCCCCTCGATCCGCGGCTCCTCCTCGCGCGGCGCCGCGGACGCCGTCCTCGCGCTGATGGGAGCCGTCGAGGCCGGCCGCGACATCGGGCTCACGCCCGACGGGCCGAAGGGACCCGACCGACAGGTCAAGGAAGGCGTGCTGTACCTGGCGCAGAAGCTCGGCATCCCGATCCTGCCCATCACCAGCGCCCAGTCGAACCGCATCGTCCTGTCGAAGTCCTGGGATCGCTTCCACATCCCGATGCCGTTCGGCCGCTCGGTCGTGGTCTACGGGACGCCCGTCGATGTGCGCCCGGGAGACGACCTCTCGTGCAAGGCCCTGGAACTGAAGGCCGTCCTCGATTCGATCACCCTCGAAGCCGACCTGCTCGTCGCCTAGGTCCTCGCGCGGCGGCGGACCCACAGAAGGGCCGAGATCAGTAGTATCCAGTTCGGCCAGAAAATCCACGGCTCGCTCCAGCTCGTTCCCTGGAACGTCCAGCGCGACAAGGGATAGAGAAAAGGGGTCTGGAATTTCACGTGCGTCGGGATGTCCATCAGTATGTGAAGGCCGTAGGGGACGCAGAACCAAATCCAGGAGCGCTTTCGCGCGAGCCACAGAACGGCGGCGACGCCGAGCAGGACGACCAGGCTGTGCGAGTACACGTAGTAATGGTCGTAGGCGTACTGCAGGTCGGGCGGCAGCGGGCCGGCGTGGCGCCAGAACGACGGATCGCGCTCGGGGCGGGGCGGGGCGCTCCAACCGTCGGTCAGCAGGCGATGGACGGCCGACGGGACGAACGCCAGCAGGTCGGGAGCCGCGCCGGCCAGCGCGCCGAGGCGCGCCTCCCGCTCCCCTCGCCAGCGCAAAGTCGCGTAGCCCCAGCCGGCGTGCGAGACGATGTCCATTCAGTCGACCCGTCCCGTCCGGGCGTAGCGCTCCCGGGCCGCGGGCTCGCGCGCCTCGGCGTCGTCCGCCTCCGGGAGGCTCGCGAACCGGCTGTAGATCACGTGGCGGGCCAGTCCCCCCGCGGGGTCGAGGTACACGAAGCTCGCCTTCTCCGGATCGGCGAAGGGCAGTATCAGTCCGCGGTCGCGGAGGAACGCGAAATCGACCGGGACCGCGGCGGCGTAGTCGCCCAGCGCCGCGTTGAGCTCGGCCACCGTCCGGAACGATTTTTGGGAACGGACCGGGCCGTCGAAAACCTCGCCCAGAGGGTAGACCAGCATCCGATACGCGCCGCCGGCCTTCGTGAGGAACACGTCGGCGCGGCCCGGGAACTGAAGGATCCGGCCCGCGCGATCCTTGCGGATGTCGACCGGGGCCGCGAGGGACGCCTCGTCGAGTTCGACGCGTCCCGGAAGACGCTCGAAGGCCGCCGCGTCCACGATGAAGTCCCGCCCGTCGGAGCCCGTCACCTGGACCGCCGCGTGCCCCCCGTCGCCCGCGGCGTTGAAGGAGTCGAGGTAGGCGGCCTTGAAGGACGGATACGCCTCGTGAAAGAGCGCGAAGAACGCCTTGGCGGACTCGACGCAGCCGTTGACTGTGCCGGCGGCCAGGATCCGCCGGGCGCTCCATTCGTGCGGACCGCGCGGCGACGGGACCTCGGGACGGTAGCGCAGCGAGGCGCGCATGCGCGTCATCACCCGCGCCACGCCCTGCTCGGGCGTGGGGCCCGGCGCGGCCCGCGCGGCGCCGGCCGAGAGGATCGCCGCGGCGACGATCAGGCTTCGCATGCCCATGCTCCGGCGGAGAACGAAGCCTCTAAGAACTCCGGCCCGCCGCGGCGCCGCACTTCGGGCACTTCTGCGCCGAGGGGCGGAAGCCGGGCTGGGCCGGGATCTCCGCGCGGCAGGCGCGGCACAGGACGGGCGCGCCCGCCGCTTTGGCGCCCGCGCGGCCCTTCCGGCCGAATGGCGTCGAATCCTTGATCGAGTCGTCTCCGTCTCTCGGTTTCATGCCGTTGCCCCCTCTGCGTCCGCAGAGCATAACACCTTTCCGGCCCGGGACGTCTGGTATACTGAGGACGGAATTATGGAATCGCCCAAGACGCCCCCGGCGAAAACCGGCGCGACCTTCGTCCGGTTCGACAAGGGCATGATGATCGTCAGCCTCTCGGATCGCCGCGAGCTCCGCGTGCCGCTCGACTGGTTCCCGCGCCTGCTCGCCGCCCGGGAAGGCCAGCTGCGCAAATGGCGCCTGCTCGACAAAGGGGCCCGGATCCACTGGATCGAACTCGACGAGGACGTCTGGGTGTCCGCCCTCCTGAAGCCGTAGCGCGGGCTACCGGCCGGCGCGGAGGATGGCGGTGTTCCGGTCGTCTTCCCGGATTTCCTCGGGCTTTTCCCGGTTGATCCGCCGCAGCGACTCCGCGACGTCCGAAAAACGCTTCGGCCGCGGGTGGAAGATCTTGCGGTACAGCAGGCTCGCCAGGCCGCCGGCGCCGAACGTCCAGACGACGACGGCGTACTTGAGCAGGAACCGGCGCACCGGCTTCGGCAGGGACATGTACGCCAGCGCGTAGCGGTAACGCGGCGCCTTGCGCTCGCGCAGACAATTGCGTATCCCGTGCTTGCGCATGTAGGCCGCGGTGATCTCGAGCAGGACGTAGGGGCGCCAGTAGGCGACCTCCTCCTTCTCGTAGTCGGTGAAGTTCAGGTAGTGCTTGATGCTGCTGGCGTCCACGTCGTAGAGCCCCTCGAGGTAGCGCTCCTCGTCGTCCAAGGTGGGGCCGATGAGGCCCACGCGGCGCGCGTACTCGTAGCCCGGGGTCCCGGGGATGGCCTGGAAAAAATTGATCGCCATGTCGTAAGGAATATCGGTGTCCTCGGGCAGGGCGCGGGAGAGGTTGCGGATGGTCTCGTCCACCGTCTCCTCGGTCTCCCCCGGCATGCCCAGGAGCACGAGGACGCAGGTGATGAGCTTGTACTTGTAGCAGTGCTGAAGCGCGCGGACGTTCTGCTCGACCGTGGTCTTCTTCTCCATCGTGTCGAGAATCTTCTGGCTGCCGGTCTCGATGCCGAACCCGATCTGGATGCAGCCGGCCTCCTTCCATTCGCGGATCGTCTCCTCGTCGATGGTGCTGACCCGCGTGGCGCCCGCGATCCAATTGAGGCGCTTGGACTTGAGGTAGGCCACGATCTGCTTGGTGGCGGCCTTGTTCGACCCCCAGTTCTCTTCCCAGAAATTCACCGTGCCGATGTCGTATTTCCGGACCTGCTCCTCGATGTAGTCGATGATCGATTCGGGATCCGCGGCGGTGTAGCCCCGGTAGAAGCGGTGGCAGAAGGTGCACTTGGCGACGCAGCCGATGCTGGCCGAGACCTGGCAGATCCGCTTGTGGCGGTTCTCCGGATGGATGTGCGTCCAGAAATTTTCCATCTCGGTCTTATTGAAGCTCTTGCGGAAGCGCTGGCCGCTGACCGGCTCCAGATAGTGGTCCAGTTTCGAGAAGCGGGCCACGATGTCGTAGTTGATCTGGCGGACTTCCCGCCGCTCCGGGGCGTAGCCCGTGAAATAGGACTCCCCGTCCGCCAGGAACACCAGCCCCTGGATGTCCTTGAAGGCGTCGCGGGACTTCAGGTCGTAATCGACCTCCTTGAGCCGGCGCAGGAGCTGGCTGAAGGTCGGCTCGGACTCGCCGGTCACGCAGAAGTCCACCGCGGTTTTCCGCACCACGATGTTGGCGATCGAGGCCATCTCGCCGCCGAGAACCTGGATGACGTCCGGGAAATGTTTCTTGAGGAACAGCGACAGGCGCTTCACGTAGCCGTAATTGTGCGACAGGATGGCGCTGAAGCCGATGATCTTGGGAGAGAAAACCTCCACGCGGCGGCGGATGTCCTCCAGCGAGGGGGTCTCGAGATAAATGTCGTAGAAGGACACCTCGACGTCCAGCGTCGGGTCCATGTTCTCGATGACCCGAGTGATCGCCACGGGCGCGTCGGTCGTCGGAAACGGGCCGAGCGGGATGTTCAGCAGAAGCAATTTCGTCATCGGGTTTTATGGGCGCGCCGAGGGCGCGAGGGTCTTGGGCATTATACAGTCCCCCCCGTCCTCGCGCAAGGCTTAGGACGGCCCGAGGGGCGGGTCAGTGCGGCGGAGGGAAGGGCCGCGGCGAGGTGGGGACCGTCTGCCACTTCGAATGGTCGGCCGGGACGCGCAGGAAGTAATCGGTGACCGAGCCGGCCGGGTCGCGCCCGAACTTGCGGCTGGACGGGATCTGGGGCAGGCGCACGAACAGGACCGCGATCAGGTCCTCCTGAATCCGGCGCTCGAGCGGCGACAGCTCGCGGCCGAGCGGCTCCGCCTGGAAGGAGCCGGCCAGGCTCAGCAGGTCTCCGCCCACGCTGTCGAACGACGCGCGCGGGAAACTCCGCGTCGGCTCCTCGCGCAGCGACTCGTAGATCTGGTCGCCGGCCGCCGGGTTCTTCGAGACGGTCCCGACGAGCTTGGCGATCGCCTTGGCGATCAGGACCGGGGTCTTGCCGTTCTCCGGGAACTTCCAGCCTTCCGCGCGGACCGGGTCGGCGATCAGCGCGGTGCAGTTCTCGTGCGTGTGCTCGTACTTGAGGTCCTGCGCGTAGTACTTCGCGTACTGGTCCGTGAACTTCTCCTGGAACTCGAGCGGGACGCGCGGGTCCTTCATGATCATGACCAGCATGTAGGTGGGCCGGTACCAGCTTTGGCCGCTGTTGAGGTCGGCCATGTACTTGTCCATGGGGACCATGCTCGCGACGATGCCCTTCTCGCTGACGGTGTTCATGTCGTAGAAATTGTCGAACATCCAGTCCGCCATGCTCCCGCCGGGGCCGTAGCGGCCGGTGAACAGGCTGGAGTGGCCGGCCAGGGCCTCGTCGTCGTCGCCCTGCGCGCCGTTGAGCATGAAGCCCATGACGGGCTTGCCCTCCCAGTCGCGCCCCGCGCCGGGCTTTTCCCAGAGCAGCCGCGTCTGGAACGGCTTCTGGGCGCCGCCCTTGTCCGCGGCGACCAGCTTGTCGATGTCCTCGGCGCTCTTCACGTCGGGGTCGACCAGATGCGCGGCGTCGATGCGGTAATCCTCGGGCCAGATCGTGCGCGCGACCAAGGTGCGCACGCCGCCGATGTCGGCGAACTCGCCGCGGATGCGCACGGTGCGTCCGCGCAGGTACGCCAGGCTGGACGCGTCATAAAAGGATCGATTCGAGTCGATCTTCGGCGTCAGCGCGAAGGCCGCGACGGTGCCGTCCTTCAGCGTGACCGAGCGTCCGTCCGCGGACAACGTCGCGCCCTCGACCATCTCGTGCGAGCCCAGCCACACCAAGGCCGGGGGCCCGGACTTCGGCGTCGCGATGACGTCGTCGAGGAAGTACCACTTGCCCTGCACCGGCCCGCGGCAGGCCTCGCAGCGGCCGGTGCCCAGTTCGAAATCGCTTTCCGGGTACAGACCGACGTAGCCGTCGCTGATCCCATGCGCGGGCGCCGGCGCGACGGACGCGGGCGCCGCCGTCGCGGGGGCGTCGGCGACGGCCGCGGCGGCTTTGACGGGGAACGCGGCCTTCGCGCGGAAGGGTCCCGCCTGGACGGGCTCGGCGGAGGCCCCGGCGCCGTCCTTGGCGCCGTCGAAAACGGACTGGAGCGCCGAGGCTCCGCGCGCCGCGGCGGCCTTCGCGCCGAGAAGATCGCCGACCGCCCGGTCGTTGGCGGCGGAAGCGGCGCCGGCCAGAGCCAGGGCCAGCGCGCAGGGCAGGAGGACTTTCTTCATCGTCGGTTCAATTGTAGCCGGTTCGCCGCCATTCGGCCCGGGGCCTTGGGCCCGGAGGAGACTAGGTCTTTGGTCCCAGAATGCGTGGTCGTGGAACATTTCATGGGGGCAATCCGTATATATAGGGGCGCAAAACGGCGAGTGGACGCCGAGGGATTTATGGGGTACAATATGCATCATAACAAAGCGCGGCTGATTTTCCGGCAAAAGCACGGCTATGAAAACGGCGAAATCGTCGAGCTGAAAGCCTGGGCGGTTCCGAGGTCGGCGGCCAAGCCGGAAGGACTCAAGTACTCTCTGGTCTATATCGACGCGAACGGGCGCCGGATTCTCGGCTACGACAACGCCGAGGGAAAGGGACACCATCGCCACGTGGGCGACGACGAAACGCCTTTCACGTTCGAGGGACTGGACGCCTTGATGCTGAAGTTCCTCGATGAAGTCAGCCGTCTGCGCGGGAGGCACCAATGAAGATCAAAAGCGTCACGATTCGAATCCAATCGTTGGCCGAGGTTCTTCAGACATTCGGGCAAGTCGCCCGTGCCGTCCAGCGCGGTCGTGCGCCCAAAGCGGCGCTAGACAACCTCTCTTTCAGCAGTCTCGAGGCGATGAGGAAGGTGCTCACGCCCCGGCGCCTGGAACTGCTCCAGCTGATCCGGAGGGAGCGCCCGGCGTCGATCTATGCGGCGGCCAAGGCGGCCGGGCGGGACCTCCGGAACGTTCAGGACGACGTCGCCATGCTGGCGCGGCTGGGGCTGGTGAGCCTGAGCCGCGGGAAGCACGCGCGTGCCGGGGTCAGCCCCCGCGTCGAATACGATCAAATCCGGCTGGATATCCCCCTCACGCGAGGATGGGACGCCCCTAGGCCGGGAGTTCGTTGAGAAGCTCGAGAAACTCGGGAGCGCTGGACACGCGCTTCTGGGGGTCCGGCGCCAGCGCCGCCGCGATGAACAGGTCGAATTCCTTGGGAAGCTCGGAGTAGAGGGAACTGGGCGCGGGATAGCGGCGCGCGCGCTTGGCCGCGATGAGCTCGTCCACGGTGCCGGCCGCGAACGGCGGATGGCCGGTCGCCATCTCGTAGAGGCACACGCCCAGCGCGTAGACGTCGGAGGCGCGCACGCTCTTGCCGTAGTGCTGCTCCGGGGGCATGTAGCGCAGGGTCCCCGAGGCGTCGAGGACGGCGGGGCTCGAGTTCGTCATCGTGCGGGTGGACTCCAGCGCGATGCCGAAGTCCATCACGCGCGCGATGCCGCCCGTGTCGATCATGATGTTGCCCGGCTTGAGGTCGCGGTGCAGGACGTGGTTCGCGTGCGCGTGCTCCACGGCCGCGCAGACGTAGCCCAGGATGCGGCGGCACTCCTTGAGCGGCAGGCGCGCGTCGCGGGCCAGGCGCCGGTCCAAGGTCTCGCCCTCGACGAACTCGAACACGAGGTACAGTTCTCCCTCGCTTTCCAGGCAGTCGTGGATCGGGACGATATAGGGATGCGCGACCGTGCGCGCTTCCTTTAAGAATTGCCCGCGCAGGCCCGCGTCGAGCTTGATGTCCGGGAGCATGCGCTTGATCGCGACGCGCCGTCCCAAGGTGAGGTCGCGCCCCTCGTAGACCTCGCCCATGCCGCCGCTGGCGATCGCGCGGCCGATCGAGTATTTCTCGGCCAAGGTCTTCGCGGGCCCGGCGTCCGGCGCGGGCGGCGCGGCGGCTTTCTCCTCCGGCGCGCCGCGCGCCGACCTCAGAAGCAGTCCCGCGCCGGCGAACGCCCCCAGGCTGGCGAGCCCGGCGAGAAGGAACCAGGGCGTGGGCCGCGACGCGGGCGCCGCGGCGGCGGGAGCGTCGCCGGAGAGCAGCGCCGGGGCGAGCGGCTGGGCCAGGCCTTCCGCGGGAGCCGACACGGACAGCAACGCGGGAGCCGCGGCCGACAACTGCGGGGTGCCGAGAGCGTCCACCGCGAGCCCCGAGGCGGCCGGCAGGGCGGCGAGCGCCGCCTCGGGAGCGGCGAGGGCGCGCGGCGCCTCGAGGCCGAACGGCTCGCCGCGGGACTGGACCCCGGCCACGACCGCGTCGATGAGTTCCCCGGCCTGGGTCAAGCGGCCTTCGCCGAGCAGCCTGCGGATCCGAGCGAGTTTGCGGCCCAGCTCCGGCTCCGGCGGCTCGCCGCGCGCGCGCAGCGCCGCCATCAGGAGGCGGAAGCGGGGGTTCGCGCTCCGGGCGTCCGTCGGGCGCGCACGAACCTCCGCGGCCAGCTGGCCGAGGTCCGGAGGAGGGCCGCCGCCGAACCGCACCGGCTGGGCGAACGCCGCCGCCGCGAGCACCAGGAGGAACGACGACCGCCGCAGCGCCTTCATCAACGAGAGTGTAGCGGGTTGGCAGGATTTCGCAAGAGGACGACGCCTGTTCCAGGCCTCGATCCCCAGCGGACTAAAATAGCGTTTCCATGAATTCCACTGTTGCCGCGAAAGTGAAATGAACGGAAACGCTATCGAACGCTAACGAGAGGGCGCGAATTCTCCGCGTCGCTCAAATAGCGGACAAGACCCTCTTTCTTGGGAAGTTGTAAACTTCCGCATCGCCTGCAAATCTTGAGCGCCATGCAACCATCCACGAACGGTCCCTGCCCGTGCGGCAGCGGACATAAGTACAAAAAATGTTGTTTCGCCAAACAAGCGGCAACAAGGGATGCCGCGAGAACGCCCGACCCAAAAATCGTGCTAGCGCTGGTCGCGATCGCCGTCTTGACCTTTACGACATTCCTCCCCGCCCTCAATGGAGGCTTCGTCTGGGACGACCAGCCGAACTTCCTTGAGAACCCGCACTTCCGCGGATTGACGCTGGAAAATCTCAAGTGGATTTTTGCAGGTTCGCTGCGCAAGGGGAACTACGAGCCGGTCAACTGGCTGATTCACGCGTGCACCTATGCAGCCGCAGGCCTGAATCCCGGCGCCTACCACCTCGTCGGACTCCTGCTCCACGTACTATCCGCGATGATGTTCTTTCTCGTCGCCCGGCGAATTCTCTCACTGAGCCTCCGTCCGGCTGAAAGCCAGGCCGGCACGCTGACCGCGTGCGCCGCCGCGGCTACACTCCTCTTCTCGCTTCACCCGCTTCGCGTCGAGGCGGTGGCATGGGTGTCGGGACAGCACTACGCTCTGGCGGGAATCTTCTTTCTCGCCTCCATCTACAGCTACCTGGCCTATAATGACGCGAAGTCCGCATCTGTCGTGAGCCGGCGTTGGTTTTGGGGATCGGTCGCGGCATTTTTTCTGTCGCTGCTTTCGTTCCCGATAGGGATGACGCTGCCCGTGGTCCTTCTGTGCGTGGATTGGTATCCGCTCAGGCGCCTCGACGTGCCGCCGGGACAGCTCTGGCCGACGGTGCGCGGATTGTTCGTTGAAAAGATCCCGCACGTCGCTCTGGCCGCGGCCGCTATCGCCGCGACGCTCGCGGGGCGGCTCCGATTGCACGACATCGCTCCCATGGAGAAGTTCGGTTTGGCGGCGCGGGTGCTCATATCGACATATGGCGCGGCCTTTTACTTGGTCAAGACGGCGCTCCCATTCAATCTCACGGCGCTGTACGAGATGCCCGCCACAGTCAGCCTTCACGACCCGAGGTTCGCCGCCGGCCTTATTGCCGTCATCGCCGGCACCGTTATTTGTTTTTCCGCCCGCAAACGATTCCCATTCCCGCTCGCGGCCTGGCTCTACTATTTGATCGCGCTGCTCCCCGTCTCCGGTTTGGCCCAAAGCGGCCCCCAAGTCGCGGCCGATCGCTACACCTATCTTGCCTGCCTCGGCTGGCCGATCGCGGCCGCGGGGATGATGTTCCAGGCGCTGCAGTCACAGACGGGCCTGGTGCGCCGTCTGTCGATTTCCGCCGCGGCGCTAATTCTTGTCGCGCTAACTTTAAGCACATGGAGACTGACCGCCTCATGGCACGACGATGTCAGCCTTTGGCGCCGCGTGGCGGCAATGGACCCCAAGAGCCGCATGGCGAATTTCACTTTGGGACGCGTCCTCGACGAGGTCGGCAGAGAAGACGAGGCCGCGAAGCGCTACGCCAAGGCGATTGAGATCGACCCGGCCTACCTCGAACCGCATTTCAATCTCGGCGTGATCTTCCAGCGAAAAGGCCGTCTTGACGAGGCGATCGAGCAGTTCGAGACCGTCGTAAGACTCAAGCCGAACTACGCTTATGGGTACTTTTTTCTTGGGATGGCGCAGGAGAAACGCACCCGGGCCGACGCGGCCCTCGACGCTTACCGCAAGGCGCTCAAACTCAATCCCCACTGGGGGCAAGTCGACGATAAGATCGGGGCGCTACTGGTTCGCCGCGGAAAGGTATCCGAGGCGTTGACGTACTACCAAGACGCGGTGGAATCCGATCCCAGGGACGCCGCCGCCCACAACAGCGTCGGGGCCATTCTCGCGCGAACAGGAACGATCGGCGATGCGATCGCACACTTCCAACGCGCTCTCGAGATCAATCCGCGCTATGCGCTCGCGCATCGAAACCTCGGCAGCGCCTATCGGCTCCAGAACCGCCCGGCCGACGCGGCTCGCGAGTTCCAGCTTGCCGCGGAGATCGACGCGGGAAAGTCTTCCTCAGCCTCGGACGAACAGCGATAAAACCGTCGCGAGGCGGACATTGAGCGCACGGCCTCAATCCCCGGTCAGCCCGCGCCGGATGTCGGGCCAGAATTCCTTGGCCACGTTGAAGACGATGTCCAGTCCGACCTGGGTGCCCCAGCGGTTGGCGGTGGCCGTGATGGTCCGGTCGCCGCGCGGGTAGTAGGTGTTGGCCCCGACCGCCATGACCGCGTTTCCCCCGAATTCGGAGAAGTTGAACTCGCGGCCGCCGTCGTCGGTGCGGATCACGAAGACGCGGCTGACCGCGTAGCCCGTCCGGTGCCAGAAGCCCCCCCGGCCGAGCCTGAAATAACGCGGGTCCTCGTGCAGAAGCGTCGGAAAGACGGCCTCCGTCATGTAGTTGCTGACCGTCTGATCGGCGAACGCCCCGCCGTAGCGCTTGCCGAACCCCTCCGGCCCGCGGCCCCACGCGGGGTACTCGTTGCGCACGTGCGCCAGGCCGGCGTAGAAGCCGGCGACGGGGAACGCGTAGGGGTCGAAGGAGTCCTTGGCCGCGATCGCGAATTTCTCCTTCGTCGCGAGCGGCGCGATCGACGCCTCTTCCTCGACCGTCCGGTAGTTGGGGACGACCCAGAACAGGCGCTCGGAGCCCTTCTGGCGCCATCTCTCCGTGGACGCGGCCGGCTCCGCCGCGGCCGCGCGCGGGAGCGCCAGGACCGCGAGCAGAAGGGCCCCGGGAATGGAAATCAGCGGCGGCCGTTGAGGACCGGCTTGCGCGGCGCGGAGACGGAGGAGGAGACCGCGACGGTCCGCGGGCTCGGCTTGACGGCCTGGGCGCAGCGCTCGCAGTGGTACTCGGGCGAGGTGTTCTGGTCGATGAACATCAGGGAGTAGACGGGCGAGCGGCAGTCGGGGCAGATTTTCATGCCCGACGGTAACGCAACGAAAAATCCAGCCCCCGCCGGAGCGGATGTCACGGCCTCCGGCAGGGCGGATCCGCCTCGTTCGGGAAGCAGAAGCAGGACGCGGAGTCCTTGCCGACCTTGACGGCCGTCCGCCCGTCGCGAAAGCGCGCGGCGGCGGAGTTGACGGTCCGCGCGGGGTCGGACGGCGCGCCCGGGCGCACGACGTCGGCGATCATCGCGATGAAGGACGGATGGTCGCCCACGGTGGCGACGCGGTGCAGCCGAACGCCGGCCTTGTCCGCCGCGGCCTTCGCCTCGACGTCCAGGTCGTACAGCACTTCGACGTGATCGGCGACGAAGCCGAACGGGATCACCACGGCGTCGCGCGCGCCCGACGCGGCCAGCGCGGCGATCGTTTTCGAGACGTCCGGCTCCAGCCACGCGTCGCGCGGGCTCCCGCTGCGGCTGGTGTAGGACAGGCGCCAATCGGCCTGCCCCAGAGCGCGCGCGACGAGTCCGGCCGTCGCCGTCAGCTCCTCGACGTAGACGGACTCCTTGGCCATCGCGCACGGGATGGAGTGCGCGGTGAACACCCACGGCGCGCCCGCGGGCGGCGCGGCCTCGCGAATCCGCGCGGCGAGCGCCTCGATGAACAAAGGATGGTCGAACCACGGCTCGACGAAGGAAATCTCGGGCGCGCCCGGGCCGACCTTCGCGCGCGCGGCGGCGACCGCCGCGACGTAGCGCTCCAGGCTGGCCTCCGACCCGTAGGCGGCCGTGCAGAAGCCGGCCGCGGTCTTGATCCCGTCGTCGCGCATCCGGCTCAGCGTCTCCTCCAGGAACGGGTGCCAATTGCGCTGGCCGACGTACACCGGCCGGGAGTCCCCCGCGGCGCTCAGCGCCGCGCGCACGGCCTCGGCCTGACGGCGCGTGATCTCGTTGATCGGAGACCGGCCGCCCATGCGCCGGTAGTGCTCGGCGACGCCCAGCAGGCGCTCGCGCGGGATGCCGCGCCCCCGCGTGACGATCTCCAGGAACGGGAGAACGTCGTCGGGATTCTCGGGCCCGCCGAAGGAGACGATGAGAACGGCGGAGCGCTCAGCGGGAGAGGACATCGATCAGGGCTTTCGCCAAGGCCCGGCGCTGGACTTCGTCGCGGAAGAGCAGCTCGACCAGGCGGTGGCCGTCCGCGTCGTCCTCGGCGTGGGCCACGCGCGCGCGGACCTCCTCGAAGCGCTCGCCGCCCAGCTCGAAGGAGAGCAGGACGCCCTCGTCGCGCACCAAGCGCACGGCGGTGGACATCTCCGCGCCGCCGGCGGTCAGGCGCGTCAGCCGCCCCCACGCGTCCTGGCGCGCCGACTCGGGCGGGAAGCGCAGCAGGACGGGGATGAAGACCCCGGCCTTCGTCACGGCGCGCCCTCCGCGCGGTGCCGCGTCAGCCGCGCCGGACCCTGGCCGTCGCGGCGCTCCGCGACGGTCCAGAAGCGCGCGCCGTCCCAGGCCAGACCCGTCGGCGCGTACGCGCCGTCGGCGTACTCCGGCAGCGGCACGATCGCCAGCGCCAGCGTCGGCTTGTCCAGATCGTGGCGGCGCAGGACGCGGTCGCCCGCGTCCAGCGACCACAGCGCGCGGCCGTCCCAGGCCAGCGCGACGGGCTTGAGGCCCGGCAGGCGCCACGTCGCGACCGGCGTCAGCGCGTCGTCCAGCAGATGCTTGGTCAGCGTGTGGCGCAGGCCGTTCAAGGTCCACACGTACAAGCCGTCGAAGGCGATGCCCGCGCAGTCCGGCGCGGCCTTCGGGTAGCGCGCCAGCGGCGTCAGCTTCGCGTCGCGCATCCGGCGCACGATGGTCCCGTCCGCCGACGCGGTCCACACCGCGTCCGCGCCGAACGCGGCCGCGACGGGAGTCTCGCTGGTCAGATGGCGGATGGCCAGCACGCGCGCGTCTTCGCTCGAGGTCGCGTACAGCGACTGGGAGAACCAGTCCACGACCCACAGATTCTTGCCGTCGAAGGCCAGGCCCGCGGGATGGAACACCGTCAGCGCCCAATGGTCGACGCGCGCGGCCGCGGCGGCCTTCAGCTCCCGCGCGCGCTTGAGCGAGGCCGCGCCCAGCGCCGCCGCCAGGAACGCGCCGACCGCCAGGCCGTACCAGACCGCCGAGCGCTTGCGCGGCGCCAGCCGGACGGGCGACAAGGAGGTGCCCTGCCAGCGCAGGCTCTTGGACACGCACGCCTTCAGGTCCTCGCGGGTCCACGGCGGGGCCACGACCTCGGCGGCGCCCGCGCGCATCAGCGCGACCGCGCGCGACGCGTCGCGGGTCTTGAGCGCCACGACGACCGGCAGCAGCGGGAACGCGCGGGTCAGCTCCCGCGTCAGGGTCTCCGCGTCGGCGCCGACGCCATCGACCACCAAGAACGCGCGCGGCCGGCGCTCGCGGGCGAACTCCAGCGCCTCGTCCAG
>Ga0315268_10000793_pt1 | contig 36775 bp, 30 predicted proteins | sample C1_top_MG_FD_204535 | JGI IMG/M metagenome (GOLD analysis project Ga0315268, IMG submission 204535) | Sediment microbial communities from Yellowstone Lake, YNP, Wyoming, USA - C1_top | ecosystem: Environmental > Aquatic > Freshwater > Lake > Sediment | place: USA: Wyoming | collected 2017-08-01
AATCCCAGCAACTGGTTTTGTAGTCCTTGTAGCAGGCGGCTCCGGGTCCGCATCCGCTTTGGCAGGACGACATTGTAGGGTATTCCCCATTGGCTGCGACGCAGGGGAACATGTAGCAGTGGCAGCAAACCGGGCAGCAGGACTCTTGCGCATTGCATCCTGTCGGGTTGGCCACCGGGTCGCAGCCCTCTCCCTTGTTACTATCGATCACCCCGTTCCCGCAGCAGCAGCTGTCCGGGCATGGATTCGGTCCGCAGATATTTTTTGCCGCGTTCTCGATATCATCCTGCGTCGGGCCTGCCAGGGTATTGTTCATGATGCTGCTGCCATTGCCATTGTGGCCAAGACCCATCATGTGCCCAGCTTCGTGAGCGAAATCATTGTAGTGCTGTCCGGGCTGGCCTCCAGGTACCGGCCTGCTCATCTGGTCAGACCACCAGCCCTGCTGGCTGTTTCCTCCATTGCCGCTGGCTATGCCGAACATATAGCCGCCATAGAGCGCAGCGCCTGTGATGTTCGTCTGGTTCCTCGGCGGGTTATCATAGGCACTTCCATCGGGAGTAAGGAAATTGGTAACAGTCACGCAGTGATATCCGGCAGGAGGATTGTTCACGCAGTCTGCGGTTTTAATTGTCTGGACGTCAACCTTCATCTTGCATTTGCAGTCTCCGACCGTTTGGAAGCCGTTCGGACCATTCCACACGCCCTCTATCTCGTTCTCAACCTTGTTGATGTAACCGGCATCGGCTCCGGCAAACGCGATTTTTATTGTTATGGTGATATCGCATCCATTGTGCGTGCAAGTGGTTTCGGAAAATGAAAGCGGAGGAAGCAAGAGAAGCAGGAATAGCGCCATAAGCCTGAAAATCCGGAACCGTAGACCCGATACCCGAAACCAATCGCAATCCCGCATGTCTTTGAATCCAAGAGCAGGTTTTTATCGCTTCCATCAAGTGGAGGATTCAGCATGGCCCGATATTCTCAGCGATGATGTCCCGGAGCTCTGCGGGTGTGGGCCGACCTCTCCGTTCGATGACCGCGAAAGCCCCGGCATCGCTCAGTCTCTTCCGCCTTTCAGCGCCCTGAGCGTCTTCACCTAAAAGAATCACAATGATCGTCGCCTCGGGGTCATGCTGGCGTATCCCTTCTATCACCAGGAGGTCTGCATCCACGCCGAGGCTTGTGACAACGAGCTCCACATGGCCGCGCTGGGTTTTCTCATAGAAATAGAGATCCTTGGCTTTTTCCGCATCCGTGGTCATCCTAGAATCTATTTTAATGGCATCCATCGCTTTCTTCGCGGCTTTCATGAGATGCGGATTCGAATCCACGAGCAGGACGAAAGGAAGCATCTTCCTCATCTTCTTGGGCCTGGGCTCGGTCTCAGCCAAGACCGCGCTTCCCGCCATCATCCTCCTCGCGCGCTTCCATTTCTTGGTGTGATCGAATGACATGCCAGAGACGTTCTGCTTGAATCTTGGCTGGACCATGACGGGATTAGGCTACATTTAATATAAAAATAAACCACAATTGATATTGAATCGGCTCCTTTACCCGATGACAATCTCGCCTTTATCCCCATCCACTTCGATCATCATCCCATCCTTTATCAACGCGTACACATCTTTCCCTGGCTTGTCGACCATCGGTATCTTCGATATTATGGCTCCGACCGCGATGATTGGCTCTGCGCTGGTGTTTATTATCGCTGCAGGCGCCTTGTTGTTTTTCGCCAGTTGAAGCATGACATACGAACCTACTGTAGAGCCTTTGCCGTTAGGGAACACCAGCACCCGGCCGGATATGTTTTTGCCTTCGAGCGGATGATTCTTCTCGATCACGATGCCGCTTTCCGGGTCAACCCCACCCAAAAATCCGATCGGCTCCTTGCTGATGAGCGCTTGGCCGGAAGCCTTCCCTCGCGAGATTGCCCTTGCATCGATAATCATACGGATTCCCTAATGCGGTTTCATCGCCGATAATGCCAGCAACAGAGGATTTATCGCGAAGACAAGGTTCAGGATGAACCAGATGATTGCGATATTGTCTTTCTTGAAATAATAATCCACGAACGAGTAGAGCGCGACAAGAAGGCTCCCAATACCTAGGAACAGGCCGAAGAGAAGCTGATGCGCATTCGCATCGGTCGCGACCCCTGCTGCGACCATGAACAAACCTATGCAGCACACGATATTCCAGGGATCGCTCTTGAAATGCCCGCTCCAGACGAGTTTCACAATCCCGATGAGCGCAGCACCCATCAATATCGCGAATTTCGATATCTCGCCGAGCCCGCTGAACGCTAAAACCGCTCCCAAGCTGATGACAATCTGAAGTACGAAAAGCATCCACTGCTTATTCAGGAATGCTACTATAGTCAGCATGATCGCCCCGATCAGGAATAAAGATTTCTGAAACAAGGACGCAGGCTGGGAGATCACACCGACAAGAAGGATGATCATCGCCACAATCCCGAAATACAGCATCCAGTCCGCGCCGGCTTTATGTTTTGGCCTCATGGAAACCCCATCCACCTCTCATCTATATAAGATATCCTCCAGATCCCCGAAGGCTACCTTTTGCTTGCAGAGATTCGGTAAATATGCTGCTGCTTTCCCTGAATTCGTGCCTGTTGTGACATATCCCATCTTCTCGAGCGGGCAGACGACCATGCAAGTATCGGCAACGACCCGTCCGCCGGCCGCTTCGATGATCCTCGTGTAACCCAATCCGTCTGCCTTCTCCTTCGTCTTCCTTGCTGTGCAGACCCAGAACTCGCAGGTCGGCTTTCTTTTCGCAACCAGTTCCGCTACCTCCTCGATCTCATTTATCGAAGCGTGCGGGCATCCGATCGTGACCAGATCAGGCTTCATTTTCGAATCGAGAGATTTTTTTTCGTTATTGATTTCGTTTTGGGTGGCAGTGATTTTTTGCGCTTTATCGTCCACATTCCATTCGGGCGTCACTCCTTTCATAAAAAACAATGGGACGGATCCGGTTGCTGCCATAGATGCGCCAAGGACTTTCAATTTCTCTTCGCTCGCGCTCTCTTTCTTGATTCCCATGAACGCTGGATAATTCGTCTTCGCCATCTTTCCAACAAAAGATCCGAGCGCGCTGAAATCCGCGATCGTCTTGAGTTCGCATTTCACATCCACAATAAGGCCCGAAACGCGAGATTCATCAAGATGCAATCCATATTCAGGAGTAACCCCGCAAATCGCGGCCGCGAGCGCCGATGGCCCTCCCTCCCGGTTCGTTCTGGCTCCCAAAACAGAATTACAAAAAGCGACTGCGCTGGACTCTGCCCATGCGACATGTTCGCCAAGTTTCGGCCGCAACCCGATGAGATATGGCGTGCATGTGCAGGTCTCCATTATCCCCATCTTCGAATACGCATCAAGCACCATGAGCTGCTTCTTGGCGAAATCCTCAGGTATCTTCATCTCCTTCCACTGCTTCCTGTCCATACCGGCAGGGTTGAGAAAAGTCGGCACTGTCACTTTCGCGCCTTTTTTTGCCAAATCCTCCAGATATCCGAGTCCAGCTTCCCCGATCGTCTTGAAAGACACCCCGGATACCTGCGCGCTTCCTATCTTCACCATCCTTTTGGCGCCATATATCTTCCCGAGGGCTACAAGTATCTCCATGGATTCGGCTGCAGCTTGGCCAAACTCGCCATCGAACATCCGTCTCTCATCCTTTGCCAGATCGAGTCCCATTTTATGCACATCTTGCACTATCATTCATTGTGATTCTTTCCTGGTGAAGAGAAAGACTCCCAGGGCAAGCAGAAGCGCTCCGATGACAAGCGCCAGGCTCGAGATGTTCTGCATAATACCGATTCCATCCTTCAACGGCGCTGCGAGTGAATCGTAGTTAGAACCATACACGAAACCTTTCACGATGTACTGCATGCCGAATATCATCAGCCCGAAGATGAATATCAGGATCCCGTAGTGGAAAACCTTGCCTGCATGCTTCTTCATGACGAAACCACCCCCCCAATCGTCAATGCGTCCACCATTGCAATCATCATCAGATGAAATCCTTCGGATCGACATGCTTCCATTTCGCTTTCGTGAAATTCTTGCCGTGCGCGATCAGCGGCTTAGTCGCATCAATCCCCATCTTCGTAGTGTCATAGGTATTCGGATCCGCGCTCGGGTCGAGCGAAGAGCCTTTTTGTCTTGTTTTGATTACTACGCCCTTATCTGCCTGGACGCGCGTAGCTATCGCCCATTCCACTTCAGAGGGGTTGTCCACATCAATATCTTCGTCCACTATCACGACGTGTTTCAGGGATTTGTGCCCTAAAAACGCAGCATCGATCGCCTTTTTCCCGTCATCCTCGCTCTTTTTCCTTATCGAGACCGCGGCATGGAGCCAGGAGCACCCCCCAGGCGTGATGTTCACGCGCTCGCATTCGCAGACCTTGCTGACCTCATTGAAAATCGTGGGTTCCCTCGGCATGCCCATCAGGATCTTGTGCTCAAGGCCTCCAGGAAGCAGGACATGCCATATCGCATCGTTGCGATGGTACATCTTCGTCACTTTCATGACCTGCTGTTTCCTGACAATATCATATGTCTCTGTCAGGTCCACGAACGGACCTTCGTCATGGAGCTCGCTTGTGATCCTTCCTTCGAATGCGAACTCGCAATCCGCAGGCACTTCAATGCCATTCGTCAGCTTCACTGTCTTCACAGGTGAGAGCGAGTTCGCGGACTGCAGTTCATCCTGGCCAAGCTCCACAGACATGGCTGCGCAAAGAAGCACGTTTATCGGCGCACCAACGATGAATGCAACATCCAGCTCGCCCCCGTTGCGGTCGAGATAGGACTGAAGATGCCTCTTGAGTATCCTCACGACAACGCGGTCTTTCCCTATCACCATCATCCTATGGAAAGACAGGTTCCTTCCCAATTCCTTGTCTTGCGCCACAACGACCGCGCTCGACAAATATGGGCCCCCATCATTCTCTGCGTGGAGGGGGATCGGCAATCTGCCCAGATCCACTGACGAGACGCTATTCTCCAAAACAGGACCGCTATCAGCGAGTTCGGGTATTGTTGGGTGATTTATGACTTCGGCGAGTCTTGGAACAAGCTGCTCTTTCGAAACCCCCAGATATTCACAAACAAGCCCGCGTGTCGAGAAGACATTTCCAGCAGCCCGGAACTCGGAACCGCTCACCTCCGGAACATATACCGGGGTGCCATCCAGGGCGTGCATGAGGCCTGCCAGGTCCAAACGCTTCGATACTGGTTTCCGAGCCTCCTTGAGCCGGTTTTCATTCCTGAGCCTTTCAACAAAATCGCGAAAAGATGCCATTTCCATCACTTCTGTCCCCATCAGATTAGCGTATTCCCAAAGCATAATGTCGTGCATATATAAATATTATTAGCGTTTTCCAAAATGATGGCGGTAGAGGATAGAAAAGATGTCAAGCATAACCTTAGGGCAACAGCACCACCACGTCTGCCGCATCTGCCATCTCCAACGCTACCGTCCCTTCTGGCAGAGCCCTCCATCCGGATGCTCCTTATATTGCTCATCCTTTTCACCCAGTCAGCATCAGCCGCCGGCTGCCAGGCGATATCGTCTTCTGGCAGTTATCAGCTGACGCAGAACGGGGTAGGCGCGCCGAACTCGGCTTCACCCCTAACCGGCAGCGCATGCATCAAGATAAACGCCTCCAATGTGCTTTTCGACTGCAATGGGTACAACATCTCGAATAACGGCACCACGGGCGTTACTTATGGAGTGAGCATAAGCTCGGCATCGAACGTGACGGTGAGGAACTGCCGTCTCATAACCGGCTACCGTTACGGCATATACCTGTCCAGCACCGGAAACAGCTCAATCCTCAACAACACCATAACCTCATTATCTTCAGGCGCGGATTCCACATCCGCCGGTATCCTATTGACCGGGAGCAGCAGGAACAAGGCGGATGGCAACATCGTACATGATTACACCTCCTCATCAGCATCCGACATATTCGGCATCGACCTGCTCGGCTCGAGCAACAACAACAATATCACCAGCAACCAGGTTTTCAACATCCAAAACACGAACGGCGTCCTGGGCCGGGCCTACGGCTATTACGTGGCAAGCTCCACGAATGAGCGCCTCATCAACAATACCGATGCGAACATCTCGGGTTTGAACCTAGGGATAGGCTTCACATTCGACACGTCGACCTATTCTATGATGGAAAACAACACCGCCACAAACGACTCGCACAGGGGATTCGATTTCTATGATTCTACTTCCTGCAACGCAACCGGCAACACTGCGAGATACCACTATCCGGCATCCTCTGCACCAGACAGCGGCCTCGGTTTCTATGTGCACCATTCCTTCGGGGGCGATGCCTCCAACCACAGGCTCATCAACAACACAGCATACAATAATTCTAACGACGGGATATTCGCTGATGGTGCATCTGGGCTTTATATTGCCAACAACACCGTATTCAACAATACCGCAGGCGGCATTTGGTTGACGAATTGCTTCGTTGACCTCAACAACGACCATCTGTACAACAACGGCCCGGACCTGGATCTCGAAGGGACTCTATTCTCTTCCTTCTCCGTGAGCGCCGTGAATGAGACCATCGACAATCCGAAAGGGGACCGCACGAATTTCACGAGCCTCTCGCTGACATACACCTCGGGATTATCCGGTATCGAGAACTTCGCTTTCAAATGGGCCCCCCAGCCCCCCTCGCCGCCGCTTCTCTCTTTCAAGCAGAAATTCATCAACGAGACCCACACATGCCTGCTCTGCTCGATAGATTCCCTCTCGTGGGGCTGGGACCAGTCCGAGGTGGGCTTCAGCAACGAATCGAGTTTCAAGCTCTACCGCTACGACGGCTCCTCATGGAGCAATGAGGGAGCGACCCTGGACACATCGGCAAACACCCTGACAAAGACGACTTTTGCAGACTCCGGCATCTTCGGCATCCTCCAGAACAACGTGAGCATCACCTGCCCGGTGATAAACTCATCCGGAACATATACCCTCACGCAGAACCTCCAAGGTTCGCCCAATGACGCGGCGCCGCTTGCGAATTTCACGTGCGTCAAGATAAACGCCTCGAATGTGGTCTTCGACTGCGCAGGCTACAACATAACCGGGAACAGCAGCACCGGGACGACCTACGGCATCCTGCCTATCAATGCGTCGAATGTCACTGTGAAGAACTGCCATGTGTCGAATTACACGTATGGGATCGACGCCCATCTGGTGAGGACCAGCACGTTATCCAACAACACGGCTTACTCGAACACCTTTGGCATATGCCTGAATATGTCGAATTCCAGCGTAATAAACGGTAGCGACGTCTATGGAAACACGGACGAGAACATCATACTCGACACCAGCTATTTCGATTCGCTCGACAACAACTATGCGCACTCCAGCATTAGCCGCGGTATCCGGCTCCTGACAAGCTCCTACAATAATATCACCAACAACCGGCTGATAAACAACACGCCTGGTCTCCAGCTCGCCTACGGCAGCACGTTCAACCGCCTGGTGAACAACACGGCCAACAACAACTCCAATTACGGCTTCAGGGTCTTCAACCAGTCCAACGACAATACGTTCATCAACAACACGGCCTGCTACAACATCAACACGAGCAGCACGAACGGCATGGGATTCAGGGCCCATCTGGACTCCCACCGCAACAATTTCACAGGCAACATTGCCTGCAACAATTCTATCAACGGGTTCGATATGAGCGGAAGCGACAACAACACCATATACGGCAATAAGGTGTTCGGGAACGGCTTATACGGAATCTACTTGAACCTGTCCTCGAGAAACACCCTCGATTCGAACAATGTGACCAAGGACGGATGGGACGAGATAGCCGGCGACTACAGCAACTATACCGTCCTCACCAGGAACAATGTCACCGGGCGCGGGATCGAATACGGGAACGCTGACATAGGGATGCATTTCTCGGACAATCTGAACATCTCATACAACCGCCTGCTGAATGCCAACAGCTCGGGGATATTGATTTCTGCCTCGCATAGCTCCTATATCGTCGGCAATTACATCGCGAACAGCTACTCGCACGACGGCATCGACATGCCGAACAACACCGGCTCCATCGTCCTGGACAACAACATAACGAATGCCAGCCTCATGGGGATAAGGTGCGACGACTGCCTCGATGTCCTGATAAACAATTCCATCATCAATTCCGCGGTCGTCGGCATTGGGAGCGCCAGCATGGCGAACTCCACTGTGAGCAGCAACAACGTGAGCGCAACCCAATACGGGCTCTACCTCATCGGTTCCTCGAGCGGCTATAACCTGAGCTATAACCTGCTGTTCAACAACTCGTATGATCTATATCTCGCGGACAGTAGCGCATCTCCGACCACCGCGCGGATGATAAACACCACGATAACGAATCCGGCAGGGACCCTCCAGAACCTAACCGTCCTGAGCCTCGACGATTCGATTGCCGCATCCAGCGCATACTCCATCAACTGGACCGTGCAGCCTGCGGCGTTGCCGGCCAACACTGTGGATTTCCATGATAAATACATAAATATCGCCAACCAATCCGGCCCTCTTGCAATCGACAGCATGACCTGGCCCTGGAACGCCACCGAGTCCATCGGATTCGATGACCACAGCATCGAGCTGTGGCGCTATGATACGCTCGGTTGGCACCTGCTGAATTCAACGCCCGACTGGGCCAACCGCAGGATCTCCCTTTCCAATATCAACGTATCCGGGACGTACGCCCTCCTCGAGAGAACAAACGCCACCTGCCCGATCATCACGGATCCAGGGACATACTACCAGTCCATGAACCTGAGCGGGGCGCCCAACAGCGCATCCGAGATAGGGTCCGGCTACAAGGCTTGCGTGAAGGTAGCATCCTCGAATGTCGTCTTCGACTGCAATGGGTACATCATCCAAAACAATGGCACTGCCGGCACGACCTTCGGCATACTCCTGAACGCTTCGGTCTCGAATGTCACGGTCAGGGACTGCATTGTGTCCAACTACACTTACGGATTATATCTTTATAGCTCTTCGAACGACACCATTGTGAACAATAGCGCTCTCCTGAACGAGAACGGATTCAGGCTCGAGAACTCGGCGAACAGCAACATCCTGACGGATAATCTCGCCTTCAACAACAGCGCCTATGGTTTCATACTCTACCAGAATTCCGATAATAATGCGCTTGCCAACAACACGGCCTATAATAACGGGAACAGGGGGTTCTACCTTTATGTCGGCTCCAGCTACAACCTAATCGCGGACAATGTAGCGCATGACAACGGGAACCGGGGTTTCTACCTGGATACCCAGTGCAGTTTCAACAACCTTACCAACAACACAGCCTACAACAACCAGAACAGGGGCTTCCATCTGTACTCGAACTCCAGCTACAATACCCTTGATGGCAATATTGCGTACAACAACTCCCCAACCGGCTTCCGCATCGAGTCCAGCATCGGCAACAACCTCACGAACGACCGCGCTTTCAACAATTCGCTCTACGGATTCTTCATCGACAATAACGCGAGCGGAAACATGCTTGTAAACGACAGCGCATACGAAAATATCGACACGGGGTTCTTCTTCAACCAGAGCGCCAACAATTCTATCACAGGTTCCAGCGCCTATCTCAGCCCGAGCGGCATCATCCTCGACGCTTCCCCCGGCAACAACCTGAGCAACTGCACGACCTATTCAGATGGCGGAGGCATCCTCATCAGGAACGGGGCCGACGATACACGCATATCCAATTCAGCGTCATTTGGCATCATAAACACCGGCCTGTCGGTGAGCGCATCGAACCGGACAGTCGTCTCAGGATTCCATTTCTACGACAACGGCGCCGACCTCCGTATCGATTCGTCCGCTTCAGCCTCGTTGATCAATATCTCCGGGGCGGTATTCGACAACCCCGCAGGGAACCTTGCGAATTTCACGAACCTTTCGCTCGACGATATCGCGCAAGCCGGCGACATATACTCGATTAATTGGGCCGCCCTGCCGGGTACGGTCCCTTATAATACGACCTCGTTTTCCGATAAATTCGTCGATATCGATATCGTGAACGGTTCGGTATCCATAGACCGGGCGGTGTGGAGCTGGAGTGCCCTGGAAGCGGCGCCTTACCAGGAGAGCCTATTCGATATTTACGAGTACAATTCTTCATCAGGGAATTGGACCAAACTGAACGCTTCGCTGGATCTATTATCCCACACGCTATCAATATCCAATCTCGTCCCGCACAGCGGATTCGGCCCCTTCCAGCAAGGGAACGCAACATTCAACCCAAAGCCGATCGTGCTCAACGGGGCTAATGTGACCGACATAAACAACACCCCGCGCTGGGGCGAGAGCGGACCGCAGAATTTCTCCACCAAGGGGGGCAACATCACTTTCGCTAACATCTCGAGCGCTTCCCTCACGGACAGGTGGGCGGCGTTCTATGGGAACGTCTCGGGTAAAATCATCCTGGGCTCGGATGAGGACACTTTGGTGTACACGTGGGTGTGGCAGAACAACGAGAGCGGGGTGGTCTGCGTATCTACCGATGCCACCCTCCATTACGAGAACGTCTCCGGAGCTTCGGGCAGCGACATAGACCTCGCCTGGGGATTTGCTCCTTCATCAGATGATGGCAACAGCACTTTCACTGGGACCAACTGCACACTCTCGATAGGCGCTACGCTTGTCGGAAACTCTTCATATGCAGATACTGGCCAGAGCGGCGGTTTCATCACCTGCGCCTTGAAGAGAAACCAAACGCCCACGAAACCGGATATGATATTCTGCACGCAGATCGGTTCTACCCATACGCTATGGGATAATGAGACAGGCGATTTCGAGATGCTGGTGCCCACAGCAATAGGATATGGTGCGACCGAGACATACTATTTCTACACGAATCTGCAATGAATCGTGGATCGTTTAGCCGCTCATTTCTCCTTCAGCTGGTAAAAATCCCAGAAATCATACAGCATCACTCCCAGGTACATCACAGCCGAAAGGATGGTGAATATCGGGATATTGATAAGCACGATTAGCATTTCGAACATGATCCCGATTCCGAACATGAAAAGGCCAGTTACCAGATAGCCCAGCCACATGTTCCCCTTGGCAGTATCCTTATACCTGAATGAGAAGCAGCCAAACATCGCGCACAGGATCAATATGCTGATCGAGATCAGGAAGGTCTGGAAGAAGAGCGGGTCCCCTTTTACAAAAAGGACCTGGGATCTCACATAATCGAAAAGGAGAACAGCAGCCAGAATCACCAGGAGGTTTTTTGCCACATTCGCTATCAATGTATTTTTCATGCTTTCCACCTTTTACCTATCTTGTGCTTGATGCCCAGCTGGTCCAATATCCTCGCGACCACGAAATCTATCATATCATCCACGCTTTTTGGTTTGCCGTAGAATCCAGGCGAAGCGGGCAACACCACTGCGCCCGCGATTGTCACGCGCTCCATGTTTTTTATTGCGATAAGCGAGTATGGGGTCTCGCGGATGACGAGGATAAGTTTCTTCCTTTCTTTTAGCGCGACTTCAGCAGCGCGTGTTATCAATGAGCTCCCCACGCCGTTCGATATCTCGCCGAGGGTTTTGAGCGAGCATGGAGCTACCACCATCGCATCAGGCGGATTGGATCCGGATGCGTATGGGCAGGAAAAATCGTTCTCACCATAATCAGGTTTGGGGAGCGAGGTCTTCTCCTTCTCCGCGACCATCTTCGCGCCGCTGCTGATGACAACGCTGAGGCTGATGCTTTTATCCGCCCTTAGCACTTCGGCAAGGCGCCTGCCGTATTCAAGGCCTGACGCGCCGGTTACTGCCAGAAGAATGCGCATGGTATCAACTTACAGTAAAAAGCATTAAAGTTGGTATTATCCGATTGGCAACCCTACATATTAATTGCTTTCTTGCGCGCTGGATCGATTTTCGGCGCATTGGATTCTTTTCCGGTCCTTTTACGCCCCCTCGTCTCCATCCTGGCCAGCATTTTCGGATCCCTGATTCCGCTATCGAGAATTTCGCCAGCCATATCAACCCCATCCGCCGAATCTTTCCTCCTGCGGCAAGGTTCGCTCTTCCTCTCTTTTTCCTCACAAATTCGTCTCTCGATTTTCTCAATAGCCGATTGGGCGGCTTTGCGGGCCTGATTGTTCTCCTGGCTTTGCAGGCTCTGCAGGGGCTCCAGCGCTTCGGGTATCATGGTTTTCTCCCCGATCATTCCGAGCATCGTAGCCGATTTGACCTTGACATCTCCGGCGCCGTATTGCATCAGATGGAGCAATTCCGCTACCGCATCCTTTCCCATGTATTTTATCGCGCTCATGGCATCCGGTCTCATTTTCGGGGATGCGTCCAACGATATATCCACAAGAGCGCGGACCGCTTCCGGGCCGAGGCTGGCAGTCCTTTTCGGGCCGTACTGCCACAACTCCATCATCACCGAATGCCTGCTTATCATGCGGATGCCATCCCATGGAATCGATTTTTCATATCATTCCGACCTGACCTGCAATTATTATATGGATGTGCATGAAGGGGTTTATAATTTGTGGGTATTAAAGGTCGGTCGCGATTGTTAAAAGGGTTTCATCCGACTAATCAATACAATTCCTCGAGCTTCTTCCCTATCCCCTGCGCGTTCTTCCAGTTTATCCCGTAGGATTTGGGGCTCTCCTTGAAGACAGAAAGAGGGACGAAGATCCATGGCTCGCGGTTGCGCCTCCAGCCGATATAGCAGTTTATTCCGCTGATATCTTCCCATCGCTTCAGGTTGTCGAACTGCTCCCGCTCGATGTTCAGGTTCTCCTTCTCGATGGCTTTCGCTTCTATCCCTACCTGCACCCCTCTTTTGAAGACAAGGATATCCGGGCTGAGGGAATTCACGCCGCTCCCGGCTGCCCTGATGACGCAGAAATTCCTGGTCGAGAAATAGTCTATGAGTTCACGTTCTGCGCGCGAGCCTTTGGCATATGAGAGCATGGAAGCAGATTGCCACTCACGGAATAATAACCTTTATCCTTTGGTTTCGGAAGGTTCCGGAGGAAGGTTCTTGTCGATCGCTATTTTGATGTCCTCGGCGCTCAATGGTTTTGGGAGGATGTGGGTGACACCCAATTCCTGAAGGATACCATAATGTTCGTCCTTCATCCCCCCTCCGCTCACGATTATCACCCGGATATTCGGGTCGTGGTCATGAATCGCTTGGGCGAGTTTGACGCCGTTCATCCTAGGCATCGAGAAATCGCTTAAGACAAGGTCTATCCCGCCCTGCTTGACCCGCTCGAGCGCTTCCACCCCGTCCTTGGCAGTCTCGACATCATGCCCAAGAGGACTGATGATCCGTTTCTCTATGTTCCTCAACTGGCTTTCATCATCCACGCAAAGTATCGTGAATGGCCGCTTAGCTTGCGCCAACTGTGGTGCTAAGGGAATCTTTTTCGCGAAACCGTCTATCTCGCCTGCAAGTTCCTGCCGGGGGTGGACAGACGCGGGCGGCCGTCTTGATTTTCTATCTTGAGAGTTCATGTAATCACGTGTTTAATTATAGTAGATGATGTGTTACATAAAACTTATAAACAAGACACTTCGGCGGCTTTTTGCGCCGAGCACCAAACCATGCGCCTAGCTACGGATCCTAGACCCGGCCGCGACCCCTGCATCCTTTCGTTCATATGACTGGCGCTTCTTTTATCGCACGGACAAGGCTTCTCGCGGCTTCAGCGAGGTTCGGCATCCCCCCTTTCAGGAGCCACCCGCGCCTCTTCGCGACCGTTTCCAGGACATCCTCGCTCGTACGGGCATCGCGCAGATCAACATCGTATTCTTTTTCGATCCATTTACGCAAGGATGGATTAGTCAATATCCTGTCCGCGAACCTGTAGGCATGGCGTTCAGAGTCCTCAGGGATGTTGAGGGCGCCTTTCCGTACTAGCTCTTCCTTGGATTCCTTGCTCGGGAAGATGCCCCTGTAGTCGCTCAGAGTCAGTTCAGGAGTTATCGTCACCCATTGGATATTCTTCGTGGTCCCAGCAACAGGGGAGACTTTGGCCGCCCTTCTCCTTGCTAGCATATTGACGATAGTGCTTTTCCCCACATTCGGGTATCCGATCAATATCGCCCGGACAGGCCTTTTCTCGGTCCTTGCCATTATCGCCCGGATTATCCTCCAGCGCTCCTCCTCATCATTGTTCTTGGCGCTGATGATGATGCCTTTATTCTCCAGGATCGGCCTTCTCGCATCCGGGCCCATGAGATCCTTCTTGTTCGCGACCATGAGAAGACGCTTGGAGCCTGCCCATTTCTCGGCGATAGGGAGCCTTGTGCGCTCCACATCCCTGGCATCGACCACTTCAACAATCACGTCCGCTCCATGTATCATGTTCTTCAGGAAAGACCATTTGTTCATATGGCCGCGATCACTATGCTTGGTGTTTTTCGGATTCAAAATCGTTCCCTCGTTTATAGTTCGTCGACAATCCTCTTGAGAAGCTTTATCTCGCTCTCCACATCATCCTCATGGCCGACAGACACTGTCGAATGTATGTACCTTGTCGGGATGCAGATGGCAATCGACGGAATCCCGCCCTTGATATTGTAGACCGAAGCGGCATCAGTCGCTCCGCCTTCGAACACCTCGAGCTGGATATCTATCTTGGCTTTCTTGGCAATATCAAGGATATCCTTTGTGAGCTTTTTGTCTGAGATATTCCCCCTGCCCGAGGCTTCGACAATGCAGATAGCCGGGCCTTTTCCAAGATCGATAGGAGCATCATCAGGCTTCAGCTCCGGGTGATCCCCAGCAACCGTGGTGTCGACCGCGATGAATGCCCTGGGCTCCAGATGGTAGCTCGCTATCATCGCGCCTTTCCCGAAAGTGGATATCTCCTCTTGCGATGTGCCGATTAGGACGATATTAGGTTTCAGGCCTTTGGCCAGTTGGAGCAAGGCATAACATCCGAGGCGGTTATCCAAGGCCTTCCCGCACATCATAGACTTTCCCATCCTATGGAAGCAGACCGGGAAAGTGGCTGTGCTGCCTATCTCTATACCCATCTTCCTGACCCCTTCTGCTTTTGCAGCTCCGACATCAATGAACATGCTCCGGTAATCCAGAACCGTTTTCTTCTCCTCTTCTTTCATGATGTGCGGAGGTTTGCTGCCTATCACACCATAGACCGGCCCGCGCTTCGTCTTGATCACGACCTGCTGGTTCATTAAGGTCCGGTCGTCGATCCCTCCGATCTTGATGAACCTGATGAAGCCCTTCTCATCGATATGCTTCACCATGAGGCCAATCTCATCCATGTGGGCGGCGAGGATAAGGGGCTTGCCTTTGATGGATTTGTAAGCGAGGACATTCCCGAAATTGTCTATCTCAGTCTTGAGGCCTGCTTTCTTGAATGCTGCAGCCATGATACCCGCTATCTCGTTCTCTTCCGAGCTGACCCCGTCCGCTTCTGAAAGTTTTGCCATCAGTTGATAATCCATAATGACACCATCTTCACTCCATCAGTTCCCTGCTATCCTTATTAACACTTTTCCGCAATCTATTAAACCGATCACGATGCTCGAGAACACGTTCATCCATATCCCTAATTTCGGTCCCCGCCGTGAGCGGCGCCTGTGGAGCGCAGGGATCAGGACATGGGATGATTTCCTTTCCCGTTTCGGCTCGTCGCCTTTCCACAAATCCTATTGCTCTCTGATTTCCCGTTCGAAATTCGCGCTTTCATCCAAGGATGCGGCATTCTTCTCAAACCATCTCCCCAACAGCGAGACATGGAGGGCATTCCTGGTTTTTCCAAAAATCGCTTATGTGGATATCGAGACGACGGGTCTCTCGGCGACTGATAATGACCTGACCGTGATAGGCCTATACGATGGCTCGCGGACTTATAGCTATGTACGGGGCCAGAATCTCGATGATTTCCGCAGTGCTATAAAAAAATTCGATATGGTCGTGACATTCAACGGCTCGCAATTCGACCTGCCGTTCATCCGCAAGAACATGAAAGGGATTTCGCTTCCGCCATTGCACTCGGATTTGCGTTTCGTCCTCCAATCGCTCGGCGTGGGCGGCGGTTTGAAGAAAATCGAAGAGAAATTCAATATCGAGCGCGAGGATGATTTGAAAGGCCTGACAGGTTATGATGCCGTGAAGCTCTGGCAGAGGTATATTCGGCGCGGCGACAAAGAAGCGCTCGATACCCTTGTCCGCTATAATGCCGCGGACATCTCAAGCCTCAAGACCTTGATGGAATGGTCGTACAAGGAGAAACGCGCGCGAACGGGATTTGATGGATGAAAAAAAAGCGCGTACTATCTATCATCTTTCTCTTTCCTTTTTCCGTAGCGGATATGGATCATAAACCAGATCGTCTTCGAACATGATGATGAATTCGAGCTTCTTGATAATATCGCTGAACCTGTCCCTCAGTTTGGATATCTCATTCTGTAGCTCTTCATGGCTTCCGACTTCCAAAGTTATTTCGAAATTCCATTCCCCAACCGTCTCGATGGCAAGGATCATTTTTGGATTCTCCTGCGCGTAAGCGAAAATCTTGTTCCTCGCATAATCATCCATCTTCTGGAGGGATAACAGAAGGCGATAGCTTTGCATCCCGTATTGCTGGGCCCGGATATATGCAGAATATCCCTGGATGACCCCTCTTTTCTCCATGCCTTTGATCCTGGCCGATATCGTGCTTGCCGGAGTTTTCAGCTTTTCCGAGAGGCTGACGACTGGCATCCTGGCATTATTTGAGAGCAAGGAAAGGATTTGCGAATCAGTTTCATCCAATCGCTCCAGCGTCGGCTCTTTCCCGAAATACGGGGCTTTTGATTTTTTCTTTTGCAGGTGCAGGTCCGAATCAAGTAAGTACCCTCTTCTGTTTTGTCGCAGTTCCGTCCTCATCGAAATGGTGGTATCTGTCAGGTACTCGCCATATTTGTCAAGGATGCGATAGTAGAGCTGGTTGAACTGGAAGACGCTTCTGCACATGATGCCGAAAACGATATCGAATCTCCCCCCGACCAAGGCGATCCAGTAAAGTTCCGATATCCCTTCAAGATAAGCGATTATCTCGTCCTTTTTCTTGTCATCTATCTTCTCGAACCTGGCATAGACAGCGAATCCGGTATATCCCAGTTTCGCGATATCCACCAGTGTCGTGTACCTCTTGATGATGCCTCTTTCCTCGAGCCGTCTTATCCGGTAGATGGTTGTCTCTTTGGAGAGCCCTGTCTTCTTCCCTATCTCGTTGAATGTGGCCCTGGCGTTAAGGTCGAGTTCGGCAAGGATCTTCCTGTCTTTGATATCCAGGTCCATGATTTCATTTATTCATGAAAATGAATATAATTCTTGTGTTTTGTGAGATTTTTCAAAAAGAATTTTAATATATCTCTAATTCGTGTTTAATTCTGTCTGTTCAAGGTTTTGTCCTGCAGGCGGGTGGAGAAAAATGAAGATGAAAAGGAAATCAACAAGAGATCTGGGCAAGGCAAGCGAAATCGATGCAAATATTCCTGCGGCTAAGGCAAAAAACGCTCCTGAACCTATAATGAAGAGCACTGCCTCGAGAGAAATCCCTTCTGAAGAAATCCCAAAAGATAACCAAAATCTTCTATTCCTTAGCGCATGGCATGGGGATATCCCTAAATTGAAAGAATCCCTAAACAAAGGCGCGCAAGTAGACGGGAAGAGTGAATGGCACGGCCAAACCGCATTATCTATCGCTATCTTGGAAGGGCATAAGGATATTGTCGAGATTCTGCTCGAAAATGGAGCAAATCCGAATGGGATGATTGAACGAATGATTGATGCTGAGCAACGGACTGCATTGATGGCTGCCGTTGTATCGGGGAATAACGAGATCGTGGAGCTTCTTATTGAACATGGAGCGAAAATGGATGAGAAGGATGAGATGGGCCGGACGGCACTTATGATAGCCGCACGTACGCACAAAGATATTGTGAAGTTTCTGCTGGAAAAAGGAGCGAATTTGAATGAGAAAGACGGGCACCATGGCAATAATGCGCTTAACCATGCAGTCAAAGCGGGAAATAAGCATATTGCAGAGCTCCTGATTGACAATGGAACAAAGGTCGATGAAAAGAATGAAGATGGACAGACCGCGCTAATGATTGCCATTAATCATTCGGACAGAAATGCCGTAGTTCTATCGGGTGTTGTGGAACTGCTGATTGAAAAAGGAGCGAACGTGAATGAGAAAGATAACGAAGGCAGAACTCCATTAATGCATGCTTATGGCGAGATAAAAATTGCAGAATTCCTGCTTGCAAATGGGGCGAAGGTGGATGAAAAGAACGATGACGGAGAGACAGCGCTGATTGAGATCGCCCATTCTGAATTGCCTGATGCTGTGAAATTACTGATTGATAACGGGGCGGATATCAATGAGAAGGATAATTCTGGCAAGACCGCGCTAATGATTGCGCAAGAGTATGGAAATGAAAAGGTCGTGAAGGTCCTGCTCGATCATGGTGCGAGGTGAAACCATGACTTATTCTCAAAAAATATCAAGAAAAACTAGGATCAAAGGTCCTAGTCATGGCCGGCTGAGACAGGAACTTGGCAAAGCCAGCGCAGCCCATGAGTTCGAACGTTTCAAGAAAGAAGATGCAAAAGCTGTGAAACCCGCACGAGCCAATGAGGACAAAATCAATCGACTGAGAAATCGGCTCAAGATACTGCGGATGGGGGTATTGGAGGTAATGCCTGCAGAAGGAGTCAAAAATGTGATTGAGAATGCAATCGAATTCCATACGGGGGTTTCCGCATTCGGAGCTTTATTCCTAGCAAAAAAGGAAGGTAGGATCATCCTTCCAAACGACGTGCATGATCGTATCTTAGAAGATGAAAGAATTACCTATTTGGAACAATATTACCCGGTCTGGACCGGGACAGTCGTCATTTACGAAGCTTCAGATAAAAAATTCGAGAAACGCGTCGTTTTCGAATATGACGAAGGCAACTTCATCTCATTCGATGTCCCCACCTGTTTCAGGGGCAAGAAAAACTGCGCGCTCGTCGTTGAACACCCTGACTTCGACATGATACCGCTTGGAGCTAGGGGTCATGCGCTCAAAGCCTCCGAATTAGCAAAAATCCATCTGATAGAGAACTTCCCACGGATTGAACCAAATGCATGGTACGACTATGAAGACAGATTTCGAATCCCTGTAGGAGATGTTCGTTTTTTTCGTAGAGAAGATTACTGGGGTCCTACCAGGCAACTTTGCCGACAGTATGATAGTGTTGTGGGCCTTGTTGTCCGCGGCTATGGTTTCCATCACGACGCTGGCAGAAAGTGTGTCGACATTTGCCATTCTCCATCCGGTCATTTGGGGGTGGCTTTGATATGAATACGAAAATGAAAAATGAAGAAATGAAGAGGGTACGAGGGCGAAATCTGGCGATATTAATTAGAGCAGATGAAAAACATCTTGTTCCGATGGAAGAAGCATTAAGGAAGGCGGATGAAGCAGGTGCAGTCTTAGCATCAAATAAACTCTTGAGTTGTATATTATTGGGAAATGACCCACACCACAAATTCCACATCTGGCTTTCAATCTCTAAAGGACTTTCATGTTGGTCTGGAACAATGGTTGCTTATGAAGTTCCAGGCAAGATTCTAGGAGAAATTATTGAATATGTTGATTCGAACACAAAAATCAGATATGTGTTTCCGGTCCCAGAAGAACACCAGGGAAAAGAAAATGTCGCGCTGGTTACCGAACATCCGAACTTCACACTTTTTTCGGCTGGAAATGATAGGATAGTTCATGCACAGGAAATCGGTATTGTTGAATCATTTCCTGCTTTTGATGGCTGGTATATGGGCGATCCGAAATATGATATCCCCCAGGGGGCAATGATTTGTGAGGAAGCACGTGACAGATACCGCGGAGAGCATAACGATTTTCACTTTGCAAGATATCTGAAAAGAATAGATAAACGGATAGGTCTGATAGTTCGCGGTTACCAAACGCTCATGTGGTGCAAAGATGTCTGTCTGAACTTCGAACCATCTGAATTTTCCGGGGCTATCGTTGAAGACACGCATGTTGTTTTTAAACTCAACTCCCTTACGTATTCTGATTTGAAGGCGCTATTGGAAGAATCCGAAAAAAGTATTAAGGTGTTAGACCCTTCAGTAAGAGATGGATTATTGAATCCTATAAAGAAGCTGGTTGAGAAGTTAAATAAGGAGGCCTCAACAGATAATTTTTTCTCTCATCTGCCCGAAGGAACTGATCGATAGTAGGGATGGTGGTATCGAATACTCTTCATAACCCCCGTCACCCCCAGAAGATAGCCATATTAAATTTTGGGTGGATATTCTGCCCATGAGAGGCATATCCATAGTTGTGGCAGTAGCAGTAATCCTATCTTTGTTCCTCGTCTTCGGGTGCTTGGGCGCCAAGAATAACGAGCTCAACCCGACCGGGAACGGCACAAACCAGGCCAATACCACCATGAACCAGACCCCGCCGGTCACTGAATGCACCGGCCCTGTCTGCGGAGCCGACGGCACCACATACCCGACTGATTGCGATGCAGCTATCGCGAAAGTCGCTGTCCTGTACCCCGGCGCATGCAAGGTCGAACCGACATGCACAGATTCCGACAACGGCGTCAACACCGATGTCCAAGGGACAGTCACAAAAGGCAACGAGACCCACACCGACTACTGCATAGACTCGTCGCAGATTATCGAATATTCATGCCTCAGCAACGCCATCACGATGGCGAGCATCATCTGCCCGAGCGGGAAGGAATGCAAGGACGGCGCATGCATCGTGAAAGAGGTCATCCAACCGCCAGTGATACCTTCCGGGTGCTCGGGCCCCTCATCACCGAACAGCACGATCTTGAGCAATGTCACATACAACGGCACGACTTATACGAGCGTGTGCGTGGATTACGGCAGCGTCAAAGATTATTTCTGCAAGGACAACGCCATCGCATCCCAGAACACCCAATGCGACCCTGGGTCCGCATGCCAGGATGGCCGCTGCAATCCATTGCAGTGGACGTGCGTCTCTACCAATGGGCCAAATGATACGGCGGTCAGAGGCCAGGTCACGGTCTCGAAGGGCATGCTGAACTCGCAGAGCACCTTCGATGTGTGCTTCGATGATATGCTTCTGAACAAGTACTATTGCGCTCCTGACAATACTCTTGCCAACCACACGATAGACTGCGGCACAGGCAGGAAATGCTACAACGGCCGTTGCGTCCGCAGCGCATGCTCAGAGACAGACAACGGCAAAGACATCTATGATGCCGGTGTGGCCACGGTCGCTGGCGTTGATTATGTGGACCGGTGCGTCGGGGACAACAGCGTCCGTGAATACTACTGCTATGGCGATGATGTCTGGACCGATGATATCTCCTGCCCGGGCAACTACACATGCTCCGGAGGCCGCTGCGTCCCGATTTGAGGAAGGGATGCCTGCCGACCGGGTATTACCCAGTTAGCCGGAGTCCGTTCCTGACAGACTGCATCTAGGTGTTCCTATGAAGATCCTGAAGATTGGCGGGAGTTTCCTGACAAACAAATCAGGCTACCGCGAGCCTGACCCGAAGAACATTTTGATTGCCGCCAAGACTGTCGCAACGGTCTGGAAGGGCGGAATCAGGGATTTCATCCTTGTCCATGGCGCAGGCTCTTTCGGTCATGCATTGGTGCTGAAATACAAGATAGACGATGGCATCACGAGCACTGCCCAGAAGCTCGGCTACTCGGATACGCATGCTTCATGCACCGAGCTGTCTTTGCTTTTCGTCGAAACGCTGATCAAGGAAGGCGTTCCGGCAGTCTCTATCCCGCCCGCACTTATCATCGAACAAAAAAACAAAAGGATCGCAAAATTCGATACAAAACTCGTGAACGATTATTTGGGGAGCGGCTATCTCCCTGTTTTGCATGGCGACATGGTCCCTGATTCTATCCTGGGAGGCTCAGTCTGTTCAGGTGACCAGATTGTCGCCTATCTCGGGAAAGGCGCGGACTTCATCGTCCTGGCAACCAATGTTGATGGCGTCCTGGATGACAAATGCCAAGTCATTGAGAAGATAACCTCAGCGAACTTCCAGTCAGTCTCGAAACACCTCCAGATTACCGGCAATGATGTTACTGGCGGCATGGAAGGGAAGATAAAAGAACTATTGGGGCTCGATACTACTTCTTATATCGTGAATGCCGCGAACCCTGAGCGCATCAAAGCATTGATGAGCGGGAAGAAAGCGATTTGCACTGAAGTCAGGAAATGAACAAGACGTCCCGATAATCTAAAACAAATCATTTTTCGGATATCTAACTCCATTCCCGACTCCACACACCATAACCCGTTCGATCCCATCAACATCATCGAGCGATTTACGAACGGTTTTTTCGAATTTTTTGGTGGTGTAGATGTGCGCGTTCGGTCCTGCATCGAAAGTATAAGCGGCAACAGGACGGCCGTACGAATCGTTCAATTCGAGGACTTTGTGGATGATTTCGAGCGAAATCCCATTCAAATATGCGATCGGAGGCCATGAATCCAGCATCACTGCATGCATGCTGTCGCTCTCCTGCATAATGGTCGGCGCCATGGCTTCGAAATCCTGATCCGTTATGGCCTTCCTGACGATGCGCAATCTCCTCTCCACGCTCTCCAGTCTGCACTTGAACATCTCCGAAGTCCGCACCGTCCTCGTCATCGCATCCGTAGAGCTTATGCGCTTCTCTTTCGAATTGGTTATCGCAATCACATTTCGCAAATCCTTCCATTTCTCGGGCGAAGATAGCTGGACCGAATAGCAATCGCTCCCATCCTTCTTCACTCCAGCGCGCCATTCCACGGCTCCCCCAAAAATCGAACGGGAAGCAGAGCCGCTGCCGATCCGGGCGAGCATGGAAAGATTTTTTTTATTTTCCGAAAACGAACGCAAACCGATTGCTCGGGTTGATGCCGCGGCGAGAGCAGCGAAACCTGAAGCTGACGATGCGAGACCGGCTGCAGTCGGAAAGGAATTCTTAGAAACGATTTTCGCGAATAATTTTTTCTTTTTTGCTTTCATTCTCACGAAATCCAAAAAATGGCTTACCCGCGCAAGAGCTTTTCCGCTTCCAGGTTTTCCGTTCAATATCAGCGTATCGTGCCGAAGCTTTTCAGAAAACTCTACTGTGGTGACCGTCTGGAGCTGGTCATCCATCGTGAACGAGATGGAATTGTTCGTAGGGATTCGCCTTGCATCATCGCGCCTCCCCCAGTATTTGATTATCGCGATGTTTGCATTCGCGTATGCACTCGCTTTCATGATAAAATGATTAAATGCGAACCGTTATTATGGTATCCATGGCGAACAGGGGCGCGCTTTCCAAGATGGGCTGGATACTGGATAGGATGCGCATCGAATCAGTGAAAAAAGATGCGCCGGTCCTTCGGGCAGAGGCAGCCACAGACAACAGCCCCTTCAAGATTCTCGTCTTCACAATGCTTTCATCCAGGACAAAAGATGAGACAACGATGAAAGCGATTAATCGCCTCTTCTCGATAGAAAAAGCCGATTCCCCCAAAAAGATACTCGTGCTCGGAGCGAGAAAACTCGAGCGGATATTGTATGGAGTCGGTTTCTATCGTGTGAAGACGAAGAACCTGCTGGCCATCTGCAAGAAACTGCCGGAATCGAACGGAACCGTCCCCGACTGTCTTGAAGGCCTTCTCGCATTGCCCGGTGTCGGCAGGAAAACCGCTAATATAGTCCTCGCCCGGGCATTCGGGAAGAGCACAATCGGAGTTGATGTCCATGTGCATCGTATCAGCAACAGGCTAGGAATCGTGAAAACAAGAAAACCCGAAGATACGGAAAATGCGCTCGTCCGTATAATCCCAAAAAATTATATTCGTTCTTTGAACCGCGATTTCGTTGCGTTCGGGCAGACTGTCTGCCTGCCGAGGAAACCTAAATGCGGAACGTGCCCGATAAATAAAATCTGCTATCGCGTCGGTGTGAAAGAGAAATGCGTAGTCTGCAGATACGGCGCACGCTAGACGGGAATATTTTGTCGCGTTCATTTTTTTCGCGATTCGCTCTTCATTAATATTTCCCGACGCGCGTTCCGAACGACTGGAAATTTGATTTTTCTAGCACGCGTGAGAGCTCTTCTGCATGTTCCTTGTCTTTCACCAGCGAGATGCAGCATCCTCCGCCGCCTCCGCCTGTCAATTTGGATCCCAAAGCCCCGTTCTCCATCGCGAGTTTGACGATTTGGTCATTTAATTCATCAGATACACCAAGCTCCTGGAGCATGCTCTGGTTCGCGTTCATGAGTTTTCCGATATCCTCGATCTTCCCTTTCTCCAGCGCTTTCCTGCCGTTCAGCTCGACATCACCGTACTCATCCATCATCTGGGCGAACTCGGCCTCATCCTGCTCCTTGTATCTGCGGACGTTCTCTATCATCTTCGTTGTGAACCCGAATTTCCCTGTAAAAGAGATGACCAGGTCGAGCGGTTTCTTGATGACTATGCGTTCGAACCGGTTCTCGGAGACGTTCTTCCCGCGCTTGAACTCCATAACCCCGCCGTATGTCGCCATGAGGTTGTCGATGCCGCTCGGGTTCCCGTGGAAGACCTTCTCCCCTTCATATGCTATCGAATTGATCTCGGCATCCGTCGGGTTCTTCCCCTGGTCGTCAGCGACTGCGCGAGCAAGAGCCACGCAGAAGGCGGCGGATGAACCCAAACCTCCGAACGTGTGCAGGTCGCCTTTCAGCGAAACATCGTAGCATCCCTTCATGCCCATCACTGAAAGCACATTCGCAATCGCCTTCAGGCTGTATTCCGGAACTATCTTGTGATCTGAAATGATCGTGTTCTTTTCCGAGCGCTTCACCTCTACAACAGCAGCATTGGAGATACCGGCCGCGATGGCCGGCGCCCCATGGACCACGAAATGTTCCCCGAAGAAGATTATCTTGCCGTATCCTACCCCTCTTCCGACCATGTGCTTCACCCCTTTGGTTTCCTGCCCCTGACCTTCGGGGGCTTGATATCCGGGTATGCTGCAGTCAGCATGTCCGGGCTGGCATAAGGCTTGTAGCCCAGGTTATCAAGGACTTTCATGACAAGGTACGGCTCCGGAGCCCCGGTTCCGCTCTTCTCCGCAAGATCCTTCAAGCACAAGGAGATATTTCCTAGCGACCTTCTCCTTCCCTTGCTTATCGCTTCTGCTGCTGCCTCATCCTTTTTGCCTCCTGAGAATTCGTAAGCCTTGTTGACGATGGTGTAGTTGATGCTGCTCAGGATCCCGGACACTTCGTAATCCATGACACGTTCCACGCAAAGCTTCTTTATCGCGACCCATTCCTTGAATTTCCCTATGAAGGCGATGGTATCTCCCGGCTCTTCGTCTTCTGCTTCGATAGCCCCGCCCTGGACCTGGGCCTTGAATCCAACACCTGCTTTCGTAAGCAGCTGGTTCAACAGGTACGATTCCGCCGCGCTCATGAGCTCGGGTTTCGGGATGGATTTGGCGAGAGTTTCTTTTATTTCGCTTGGGGGCGTGGAATCGAAGAAGCCGCAGACTGCTGATAAGCCAGTCCCTTTCGGGGTAGCGAAGCGAGCGATCGTATCGGTATCTATCCCTGAGAATTTGTATGCGTATGGCTCGATTTTTGCGCTTATCTGCGCCAGGACAAGAGCGACCTGTTCCGGCGTCTTGCCGGTCATGTCGTACTTGAGCCCCAACTTGAAATCCTTGTAAGCCCCGGAAAATATTACCTCGTCTTGGCCAGCCATGTGGACACCTCTCCCGCTCGTTCTTTAATCTCCCGTATGCGGAGCACACTTGGATTGCACATAAATAAAAAGCTAACTTCATACTACCCTACTGCCTGTTCGACAGGTGCCCCTGTAGCGCAGTGTCCCGGGACTCGGAATGAAGAGACCCGGAACGCGTAACGGTAGCGCGCGTCCTTGGTATCTGGGTGTTTTGGAGTTTTGAAACGAGACGCCTATGCTATGAAAAGGACGAGGTCGCGAGTTCAAAAACCGAGCCTTTTGGCTAACGCCCTTCTTAGGGCAAAAGGCTAGGTATCATCCAAAAGCCGTGAGGTTTCTCAATAATATCGAAACTGAAAACGGGAAACCGGATGCTGGAAATCTCGCCGGGGGCTTTCTTTCTTCAATTCTCTTCTACGACCAGGATTGTATTATCCATCTCGTATCTGGTCAGCTCGTTCTCGATGAAGTATAAAGCTTTCACAGTAGCGGACCCTTTGAATCTCTCCATGTCCGCCAATCCGCGAGGTATATCCTCGCTCTGTGTGACCAGGAGAAGGACCGCCTTTTCGATATTGTCTTTCGCTTCGCCGCAGATTTTTTCGTCTTGGCATAATACGCTTGTCTTGAATGAATCGAGAGCCGCCATTATCCTGCCCATCTCACTCTTGGAGACGACGACCTGTTTCGGGGCCTCGATGCCTTCTAAATTAGCATAAGCTTTCTGGATATCTTCAGGAAGGAGCTCGATATGGAGTTCATGCACCTCTATCCCGTTGTCTTCGTACTCATTCTTATCGCTCTGCGTCATCTGTATCCTGTTTCCGACAGACGATGTCTTCAGGTGGTCAAGGATCTTGGCTGCCATCCTTGATTCCTGGGGTATCTCTCCGATGTAAGGCTTGGTCGCCTTCTTCTCGAAATATGCCTCGAGGAATGATGCGACATACGGCTTGTTGGAGAGGTTGTGCATGTCGATTATCCTGGAATCGATCGCATCGAGCAGCTCGTCCCCCTGTTTCGAGACCGGCACCATCATTGAGCTTTCGATACCGGCACCCATGTATAGGAATGCGTAACATGGATTTGTCCCGCTAAGCATGAGCCCTTCATATCTAAGCATCCTTCTCTTGAGATCTTCCTGAGCGATGCCCATCTCCAGAGCGGATTCCCTTGCCGGCGGCAAAGTGTCGCGCCGTTTGCGCGTTTCGCTCTCTGCGCTCGGCCGCGCTTTCCCTTTCATTATTATGTGGGCGAGATCCGCGACAGCCCTGACCGGATCTTCGCTCTTCATCATATCGTCGAAAATACGGATAGTATAGATGCCATCCCTGATAGCGACTGTGAACGCGAAAAATCCATCCATCCTCTCCGACCTCGCGATGAGACTCTCGCCCTCTCCGATCTCCAGGAGCGCAGCCTTGACAATATTCTCCAGGACCGTGACCGTGAGCACCTTCTCAGGTGTCTGCGGAGGGCTATTCCGGTTGCCGGATTCTGTCTGGATGCCGTCTACCGCTTCGAAGAGCGCCGCCTTGTAATATGAGGATTTCCTGCGCGCATCCACGGCTTCCTTCGCAAGCTCATAGATCATCGCGCTTCCTATCACCTGATGCGATTTCGAGACATATTCGGCCGGCCTGTATGACGTACGCTTCGACTCCTTCTCGATAAGCGCTTCGATATCGGCTCTCGCCTTGCGCTCGTCAGGAGAGTGGATGGGATGGTAAAGAGGCAATATATGGCTCAAATTAGGGACCTGCCCTGGTTCGGGCGTCTTGACTCTCGCGGTATCGATTTTCGTGTGGCTGTTCATGCTAATCCTCAATCTGGTCTATTCGGATAACTGTGTATATATATGGTATTTCATATATATAAAGGTTGTGATTTAGGGGCCTTCAAGGGCTGGGGTCAGCAGATATCCCTGGAGGGGCCTTTCGACGCCAGGTCGGCGTTAAACCGAATGGAAGTTGCCTTCCTTGTCCCTCTTGAAAGCGTGCTTGTGGTCTGTAGAACAGACGTAAACCTCGCCGTCCTTCCTGGACAGCGGGGAGAAAAGACCTTTATATACATGGCAACTCGGGCATGCCGGCATGGTAGTACACCTCTGGTTATTTGTCTATTTACTGGTCGTTCAATACATAGAAGACGTATGTTTTAAAATGTTGCCCGCATCCATCCCTCATGCCTTTTCCACACCGTACATTACTGCTCATCGCCGCTCTCCTGCTCATTGCCGGCTGCGCGAACCTCCAGGGAGGAGGCACTGGTTCTACACCTATAAACGCCCCAAACTCAAGCACGGCAAATCAATCGGCACCGATGCCATGCTCTGACTATTGCGATGCCCAACTGCACTCCGGATGCACGGGGAGATGGGTCTCCTCAGGGACATATCCTGGCTGCAACTGCGTATTCGAGTGCGATCAAGGGAGCGGGAATGCCAACCAAAGCAACAATTCCACGGCGAACCAAACCCAGGGCAACATCTCCCAGGCACAGCCTGGAAGCAACCCTGCGCAGAACCTGCCCCTCACGAACGTCTCGGCGATACTTGACACCGGTATGGCCAAGATACGCCATGATTTCTATTCGAGCAGGAGCGGGTCGTTCCTAGAGAGGAGCTATACATGGAACGCGAACCCGGCAGCTCCGCCGGGCGAGATAGGCCTCTCGTACCAGCCCACAGACGTCAAGTTCGACGGGAAGGCGATAAACAGCATCCTGGCATCCGGCTTCTATGTCTTCACAGACAAATCCGACGATTCGCGCTATACCTGGGGCCTTGCGATCTTCCGGGGGACAGACACTGCTCTGGATGCATACGGCTTCAGCGATACCTTCTCGATAGACTATTTCCCAACCATTATAGACAAGAAGCTCAGGAACTGCACAATCAATAACAAGGATTTCAGCCAGGACGAGAACGGCTGGCTTGTGACATATTCGTTCGGTTGCGCGCAGGCGCTCGATAAGTGATAGAGTCCGAGGTGGAAAAATGAAAGAAGGCCATGCTGAATACGGGGAGATTTTCGTCGCGTTGCTCTTGATCGTCGCTGTCGCTGCAGCGAGCATCTTCTACTTTTCAGGACCTAAAGGGGATGTCGGCAGTGTCACGGTGCCGATCAGCAACCAGACTGCCAATACGACCGCAACAAGCAACCAGCAACACATGCCATCCACAAATCTATCGTTCAATTCCTCGGTTTCTTCCCCGAATGTATCGATCAACATCACCAACGAGACCACGTCGCAACTGATTGACGACGGAATCGCGCGCGCGATGGCGCGCTTTGCCAATAATCCCCAGCACACCCTCTATGTGTCCGTGAGCTATCCTTGGTCGATCCAAGGCAACATCACCCCGGATAGCATACCGATCAAGCAGAACGATCTGAGGACTTCGGCCATGCTCTTCAATGGAAGATATATCGACAGCCTGAGGGGTTTCGGCCTTGTGGTGAACACCCCTTCACCGGAAATCATCGCTCCTCAAGTTATCGAGGCGACCGCAATATTCCTCGCGAATAGCACTTCTCTCGATACGTTCGCGTCAAGCGGGGGCACATTCACGATAAAATACGAACCTTACCCGAGCGGCTCGCAGTATATCGAGAATTGCAGGATCGTCGCTGACATGGATCTGGTGAGCACGAACGGTTCAGCCTACAAGATTTACGATTTCGATTGCAAGGATATGTACCCGGTCAATCCTTGAGCATAAAAATACGGAAAATACGGCAGGAGGGCCTCTGCAAGCCCCCTCTATTTTTTATCGCAATCCTGATCGTTATTATCCTTATCAGAACGATTTAAGGAATCCGTCGTCGCCCATCTTGAATTTATGGGACGGGTTGGCCGGGCAGGTGTAGCTATTGTCAGCTTTGGAAAGCACTGAGTTCATGCTGTAGCTCATCCTGCATTCTAGGCACACCATAACGTATTCGTTCACCATGGGAATCACTCCGCCTGATCCATCCGGAACAGGCATTATTTTGGTCGCGTGTCCCTTCATCCAGAAAAAATATATAAATGTTTGCATCGAAATTCTGGACCTGATCGTCATCCCTTTTTATCTCAATAGCAAATCGCGGGATTTGGACGGGCGCGGGGTAAGTTTGTTTATAAATCTTATCCGCGATTTCACCTTCGGGCAGATTAGTATGAAGTTTCAACCTAATATTGTAACGGTTTTAGTCATCGTTTTGGCCTTGTCCGCTTTGTCATTTGCGGCGAATCATAATATATCAGCTTGCGGGCCCGTCACCTTCGTTTCTGGGGACACCTATGATGTGAACCAATCGCTGTCCCTCACCAACAACGGTGTTCCGGTCACAGGAGGCACCTATGCCTGCATCTGGATCGACAATGCCAATGTCACCCTTGACTGCCATGGCTACTCTATCACAAACTTGAACGGTTCGATCACCCCAATAGGCATCTTCATAGCCAATTCTTCGCTCAACATGAAGAATATCACAGTGAAGAACTGCCCTTCTATCACTGGTTTTGTCGATGGCACGGGATCCAGCGGGGACGGATTGTACGCAGAAAGCGTCAACCAGAGCAATTTTTCTGGGGTCGGCGTCCAGGATTCATTCTATGGGATATTTTTACAGACCACAAACAACACTGTCATAAAAAACAGTCAAGCAACAGGTAACGACCGGGACGGCCTCTACACGTTTGATTCGGGACACAACTCGATTGACAATTTCACCGCGCACGATAATGGCGATAACGGTATTTTTTTAGATGGCAGCGAGGTTGGATCCGCTAACCTCTACAACAATGTCACGAATAGCTATGCATACAATAACGGCAATAACGGGATAAACCTCGACCACTCTTCACAGTCATACATCGCTAATAGTTTCGCCTATAACAACAGCTTGCAAGGATTTCTTTTGCAGTATTCTGTTTCATCGAATAATGTCTTCTTCAATAACACCGGAAGGAATAACAGTCAGAACGGCTTCGAGGCCTTGGGCGGAGATTTTGAGAACTTCACGCAGAACACGGCTTATGGGAACCAGGCAGATGGTTTCTATTTCTCCTCCACGCGCAACACGACTATATACAATAACACAGCCTATCTCAATAACCTGACTGGCATCGACCTGTATATCTCCAATCAGAACAACCTAACGCTCAACACGGCTTACCTGAACAACGATTCTGGTATCATACTGACAGATGCAATTTCGAATAATATCACAGGAAACCTTGCATATAACAACACGAATGGCATCTCGGTTCTAAGTTCAGTTTACGACTATATTTTCAATAACACAGTGGCCAACAACACCGCAGACGGTTTTGTGACAGGAGCATACTCAACCGGCCCGACCCCGGGCCCTTTTAGCAGCGATAACATGTTCGTCCTCAACAATGCTACTAGGAACAGCAACTACGGTTTCGATATCATTGGAGGGACGAACAACACGCTTCTTGGCAACTACGTGCTGGCGAAATCGGTCGGCATCGGTCTTTCCAATGTCAGCCAAGACAATGTGACATCGAACAGTGTTTTCCTAATGCCTTCGATAAGCCTTGAAATAGGGTTCTTGGTGTCCAATTCCAGTTCGTCAAGTCTTTATGACAATCTCGTGAATGGAAACCAGAGGGATTTCGAGGTCGGATTCGTGATTCAGACCCATTCGAACGATACACGGCTGGTCAGGAACAACGCAACCAACAATTACGTGGGGATCGGCCTTGGCGGCGCATCAAACACCACTGTGAGGTTAAACTATATTATCAACAACACCTACGCAGGGTTTTTCATGAGCGGAGCCGACGATACCGTCCTGATGAATGTGATATTCTCAAACAATACCAATGATTTCAGCTTGAATGACAGTGGCGTCTCTTCCGGGTATAATCTGACCATAGCCACGTCGTATTTCACAGACCCATACGGGCTTTTCGCGACATACACCAACCTCTCGCTGTATGACTCGAACCTCAGCAATGAAGTATTCAACATCACCTGGGCGGCAAATTCAAACCCTGTGGATCCGCGCTACTCGGTCTTAAATCAGAAGATAGTCAAGATAACGAACCTGAGCAATGTAAATATCGACAGCATCGTTTGGGGCTGGAATGATAGTGAAGTGGCATCGCTGAACGAATCGAAGCTCTTCCTCGCCAAATACAACGGCTCGGCCTGGAACTATACGCTCAACAACACGCCGAACACGGCTGCTGACACGCTCTCGCTCTACAATGTCACAAGTTTCAGCGATTACGCGATACTCGACAACGAGTCAGCGAACTGCCCGATAATATCCACGAGCGGAACATACACGCAGCCCATGAACTATATCGGCGCTCCGAACCCGGCAACCCCCCAGTCCAACGGGACATGCGTGAAGATAATCACCTCTAACGTCGTCTTCGACTGCAACGGATTCAATATCACCAACAACGGCACTTTCCTATATCCGGATAACGCGCTCGGCATCCAATTGAACGGATCCTTGACCAATGTGACAGTGAAGAATTGCAGGGTATCCGGATATTCCGCAGGCATCTACGTCTACAACTCGAGCGGCAATCAATTGATAAACAATACGGAGTTCAACAATTCCGAGGGAGTGCACATCTCCTTTAGCTACAGCGACAATGTGTCGTCGAACACTGCCTACAACAACTCCGCAGGGATCGATATCAACGGCTCCTCACAGAACATCCTTGTCAGGGACAGCAAAGCCTACAACAATTCGGCCGGTTTCTATCTAACAGGGACAAGCAATAACCAATTCGTGAACAATTCCGCATACAACAACACGCACGGATTCCAGCTTTCCGACACGGCATCCTGTTTATTCGAGAACAATACCGCCTTGACCAACACCCTTAATGGTTTCCATCTCGTCGGCTCAAGCTACAATAATTTCACAACCAATAACGCCACAGGCAACCTGTATGACGGTTTCTACCTGATTGCCTCTTCCAACTCCTCGCGGTTCAATGGGAACAATGCTTCGAACAACCATAACAACGGCTTCGAATCATCAGCATCCTACGAGACATATATAGGCAATATCGCTATCAATAATACCTTCAATGGTTTTGCTATCTTCGCCAATTCAAGCAACCTGAGTGACAACAGCGCTTGGAACAACCCGCAATCCTGCTTCTACCTGTCCTCCGGCGCATCCTTCAACAACCTCACCCGCAACAACGCGACGAAATGCTCCTCTGGCTTCAAGGTCGAGAGCACGACCAATACAAACATACTTGTCCTGAACCGGGCCGTGAACAACACGATATACGGTTTCTGGCTCATCAGCGCCTCTAAACAGATTGTCGACAGCGATTACGCCTACAACAACTCGTACGGCTTCATGTCATCCACCGGTTCATCGAACAATTTCACGAACAACAACGCATACCTGAACCAGTACGGCTTCTACAGCTCCTCCACATCCAACAACCTCTTCAGGTACAACAACGCGTTCAACAGCACCCAGGAAGGCTTCCATCTAGGGTCGCTCGCCAACAACTGCGTTCTGGAATACAACAACGCGACCAACAGCACCTTGAACGGCTATTTCCTCTTCGCATCCAGCGGCTGCAACCTGACCGGCAACAACGCCTTCAACAATACAAACGGGTTCTCACTGGATGGCGGCTCAGGCAACAACAAAATCGCATCTTGCCACTCGAACAGCAACTCGCAGTATGGTTTCGTCATCATCTTCGGGAGCGGCAACACGATCGATTCAAGCACGGCATATTACAATAATAATCAAGCTTATCGTCTAGAATACCCCAGCAACAACATCACGAACAGCGTCGGTTTCAGGAACGGGAACGGCGTCTTTGTCGATGCCGGCGGATCATCTAACATCTGGCTGGTCAACAACACCATGGATAATGCCACCGCCGGGGGAGGCTCCTTCGGTTTCCGGGTCGATTCGTCCTCGGGTGTGACGTTCATCAACAACAGGGCGAGCAACAACTCCGGTTACGGCTATTTGTTGAACTCCGGTTCAAACGTGCTCCAGGGCAACAACGCATCTTTTGGCACCCTTTATGGGTTCTATCTGAGCGCGAGCGACCAGAACAACCTGAGCAACAACCTCGCTTTCAACAACACCGACGATGGTTTCGATCTCCATTCCAGTTCTGGCAACAACCTGACCGGCAACAAGGCCTACAACAACACCATAGACGGTTTCTACCTGATCGGGAGCACCAACAACATATACGGTTCAAATGCGGCCTACAACAATTCCAACAACGGTTTCGTCGTGGACTTCGGTTCGGAATACAACAATTTCACCAGCAATACCGCAGACACGAACAAGCAGAACGGCTTCCAGCTGGTGGAGGCAGACAATAACCGGCTGACCGGGAACAACGCCACAGGGAATCTCAACAACGGTTTCCATCTTGACAAGAGCACATACAACAACCTCACCAGCAACACTGCTCTGAACAATATATTCAACGGCTTCTTCATCGCTTATCCGAGCGACAACAACTATCTCTATGGCAACAACGCGCTCCTGAACACTCTCATCGGATTCTACGTCCAGGGCTCGAATCAGGTCAATATGACCGCAAACACGGCCCATGACAACGGCAACCACGGCTTCTTCCTCAACCAATCTAGTTTCTGCAACATCACCAGCAACACAGCATACAACAACGGCGGCGATGGCTTCGGGCTGTACTTCGGCTCCAACAACAACATCCTGAGGAACAACACCGCATACGGCAACACGGGGGCCTTCAACCCGGCATTCGGCTCCGATGGTTTCTGGCTCGGAGGGACTGCGGGCAGTTCCGACAACAACCTGCTCATCGACAACATGGCTTTTGGCAATAACAACTCCGGGCTGTCGGTGACCCTTTCCTTCAACAACACCCTCATAAACAACACGGCGCACGACCAGCTCAATTACTACGGCTTCTTCATACCGAACGGGTCCGGCAACACTCTGATAAACAACACGGCCTATGGCAACCCCGGCCCTGGTTTCGTCCTGCAGTCCACCGCAGACACCAACATGAGCGGGAACACGGCATACAACAACCCAGCCGGCGGCGTGTTTGTCCAGAACTCGGATAACACCCGCATGGTCGGGGACCATCTCTACAACAACTACCCGGATTTCAAGCTTTCCGGGGGAAGCAGCGCCCTGTATCTGACCAACGTCATTTTCGATAATCCGGTCGGAGGCGTCTTTAACTTCACCAACCTCTCGCTTTACGATTCCGCGCTCTCGGGCGAGATCTATACGATAAGCTGGGCGTCTCTCCCATCGCCTCTTGGAAGTGACTATTTCAGCTTCAGGAACAAGTTCGTGAACATCACGAATTACAGTTCGGTCTCGATAGATTCGATTGTCTGGAGCTGGCTCCCGAGCGGAGTCACTTTCCCGCCATACAACGAATCCCATTTCATCCTCGCCAAGTACAACGGCGTTGCATGGGATTACACCTTAAATCGGACACCAGATATCTCAAACCACGTGCTCTCGCTTGCGAACGTGAACACGTTCAGCGATTACGCGATCCTGCAATACGATTACCCCAACATATCTCTTGCGAAGACTGTATCGCCCGGCACGATCCAGATCAACAATAACGTCACATACCATCTCACAGCCACGAACACCGGATTCACGGACCTCAACCTGACCATCATCGATGTCCTGCCGCTCAATGTGAGCTTCACAGGATCCACAGTGCCTCCGACGTCTGTTGTCGGGCAGACCATCAGCTGGGTCGGCATAGCGACCTTGCACCCGGGCGATTCTTTCGATATATATTATAATGTCACCGCGAACGCGTCTGGTACATACACGAACCATGCGAACGCTACGGGCGTCGTGATACGCTCGCCGACCTATAACATCAGCGCTGCCGCCACTTCCAGTTTCACAGCGAACAACAGGACCACGCCTCCGCCGACTGGCGGAGGGGAGGAGAACCATCCGCTCGCCGTGTCCCTTGATTCCAGCTGCGATGGCAATGTCGTCACGGTGACGAGCAGCGGCCACACGGTCAGCAACGCCCGAGTGCTTGTGGAGATAAACGGCGTGCAGACAATCTATTATTCAAACGCCGACGGCATTGTCACATTCAGCGGGTGCGACGGGCCGGTCAATATAACAGCGAGCGGATCGACATACACGCCGGGTTCGATAAGCAACCGTGCGCTCATCGCCTGCTCGAGCTGCCCGGTGTGCCAAACCGACTCGGACTGCAATATGGCATGCTCCGTCACCCATTATGATCCGAACTGCGGCAAATACCAATGCATCGGAGGCCAATGCGTCCCGCCCGAGTGCCAGAACGATTCTGACTGCCCTGACACAGAGCGTTGCACCCAGAACAGGTGCGAACCCGTGCCTTGCCCGGACGGGGTCGTGATAGGCCATAAATGCGTCCAATGCGGCCAGGATTCGGACTGCGGAAGCGGACAGTCCTGCGACACAAGCACCCACACATGCAGCCCCAGGTGCCAGTATGCCTGCTGCGCTGATTCGGACTGCTTGCCAGGGCAAACCTGCGATGCAGCCACACACGCCTGCAAATGCCAGTTCGGGTGCTGCGCTGACTCTGACTGCAAGACAGACCAATCATGCAACTCGGAGACGCATGCATGCCAATGCAAGTTCGAGTGCTGCTCGGACACCGACTGCCCGGCTAACCAGACCTGTGTGGACAACAGATGCACCAGTGGCGGGCTCAGCGGGAACAAGACCGGCTATGTCGGAACGAACGAGACCGTCAGAGCGACGCAGGACGGCAATCCGGCCTCTGGCGCTGACATCGTTATCACGGATCCGAGCGGTCGTACGTTCAAGGGCAAGACCGGCCCGGACGGGTCATTGAGCTTCCCGCTCACGCTTTCAGGCACCTATAAAGTGGCCCTGATGCAGAACGGCAAGCCGATAGCCACG
>Ga0315268_10000794_pt1 | contig 36770 bp, 18 predicted proteins | sample C1_top_MG_FD_204535 | JGI IMG/M metagenome (GOLD analysis project Ga0315268, IMG submission 204535) | Sediment microbial communities from Yellowstone Lake, YNP, Wyoming, USA - C1_top | ecosystem: Environmental > Aquatic > Freshwater > Lake > Sediment | place: USA: Wyoming | collected 2017-08-01
GCCCGCGTCGAGGCAGAGACCGCTGCGCGCATCGAGGCCGAAGCTCGCAAGGCCCGCGCCGCGGCCTCTGCTCGAGCCCTCGCTGACGGCGAAGCCAAAGCGCGCGCCGAAGCCGAAGCCGAAGCCGAAGCCGCCGAAGAGAAGTCCGGCGCCGAAGCTGAGGCAGCGGCTCAGGCCCTCGCTGAAGTCGAAGCCAGAGCGCACGCTGAAGCCGAAGCCGCCGAAGAAAAGGCCCGCGCCGCGGCTGAGGCAGCCGCTCAGGCCCTCGCTGAGGTCGAAGCCAAAGCGCACGCTGAGGCCGAAGCCAGAGCGCACGCTGAGGCCGAAGCCAGAGCGCACGCTGAAGTCGAAGCCGCCGAAGAAAAGGCCCGCGCCGACGTTGAGGCGGCGGCTCAGGCCCTCGCTGAGGTCGAAGCCAAAGCGCACGCTGAAGCCGAAGCCGCCGAGGACAAGGCCCGCGCCGAGGCTGAGGCAGCCGCTCAGGCCCTCGCTGAAGTCGAAGCCAAAGCGCGCGCTGAAGCCGAAGCCGCCGAGGACAAGGCCCGCGCCGAGGCTGAGGCAGCCGCTCAGGCCCTCGCTGAAGTCGAAGCCAAAGCGCGCGCTGAAGCCGCAGCCGCCGAGGAGAAGGCGCGCGCGGCTGCGGAGGCTCAGGCCCTCGCCGAGGCCGAGGAGAGAACGCGAGTCGAGGCCGAGGAGAGAACGCGAGTCGAGGCCGAGGAGAGAACGCGAGTCGAGGCCGACGCGAAAGCGCGTCTCGAGGTCGAGGCCAAAACAAAAGCCGAGGCCAAGATAAAAGCCGACGCCGAAGACAAAGCCCGCCGCCGCGCAGCGATCGAGATCCCAAAGGACTACGTGCCCTCGGCCGAGAGCACGAACGAGCTCTATCAGCTCGAGCTCGACGGCTTCGAGGGTCCGCTCGATCTCTTGCTCTTCTTGATCCGCCGTCACGCGCTCGACGTCTTCGACATTCCGATCGCCTTCATCTGCGATCGCTACGCCGACTGCTTGAAGGCCATGGAGGAGCTGAACATCGATGTCGCGAGCGAGTTCCTGTTGATGGCGGCGGAGCTCTTGCACATCAAGTCGAAGATGTTGCTGCCGCGCCCGGCTGACGTCGAGGACGACGAGGAAGAGATCGACCCGCGCGCCGAGCTCGTTCGCCGCTTGCTCGAGTATCAAAAGTTCAAGGACGCGGCCGCGCAACTAAGCGGCCGCGATCGCTTCGGCCGCGACGTCTTTGCGCGCGCCCCCGAGCCGTTGCCGCGCCCCGATGGCCCCGTGCCCTTGCGCGAGGTCGGGCTCTTCGCGCTCATCGAGGCCTTCGATGCGGCGCTGCAGCGGCAGAAGCCCGAGCTGCGGCACAAGGTGATGCTCGAGACCGCCTCGGTGCGTCAGCGCATTCGCGCGCTCGTCGAGAGCATGGCCGAGCGCGACTCGATGCCGTTTGCCGAGTTCCTCACCGCCGTCGCGCGGCGCATCGATCTCGTGGTCACCTTCCTCGCCATCCTCGAGATGACGCGTCTGCGCCTGCTGCGCCTTTATCAGTCCGAGAGCGGCGAGCTGTACTTGAGTCGCCGCTTCGAGACTCGCGAGCAGGCCTACGAGCTGATGCAAGGGGTTGACACGACGCTCGATGGGCCCGAAGCAGGGGCGGGGCAAGAGAGCCTGACGACGGCGCCGAGCGGTGATGAGCCCGACAGTGGCGCCCCCGCCGCGGAGAGTTGAACCATGGAACACACAGATATGATGCAGGCGATCGAGGCGATGCTATTCGCCGCGGGTGAGCCCGTCACCTTCAACGACGCGAAGAAGGTCTTCTTGCGCCTGTGGCAGGAGGAGGCGCTCGACGAGACGGCCATCGAGGCACGGCAGACCGAGCTGCGAGCCGCGTTCGACGCCCTGCGCGAGCAGGCGCAAAAGGGCGACGCAAGCCGCGGCTTCGGCCTCGTGCTCGTCGCCGACGGGCTGACCTTTCGCTCGGATCCCCGTCATGCGGCGGTGCTGCGCGCCATGCGCGAAGAGAAGCCGATGCGACTGTCGCAGGCCGCGCTCGAGACGCTCGCCATCGTCGCCTACCGCCAGCCGGTGACCAAGCCCGACGCCGACGAGATCCGCGGCGTCGACTGCGGCGCCACCCTGCGCCTGTTGCTCGATCGCAACCTCATTCGCATCGTCGGCAAAAAAGAAGAGCCCGGCCGGCCGATGCTCTACGGCACGACGCGCGAGTTCTTGAGCTTCTTCAACCTCGGTAACTTGGCGCAGCTCCCGACGCTGCGCGAATTCCAGGAGCTCAACCAAGATGCCGTCGAAGAGCTCGACGAGTTCGACGCCGCGCAGCCGACGCTCAAGGATCTGAGCACGCAGGCCAAGCGACTCACCCAAGACGACCCCGGCCTCGCAGCGCTCGACGAAGCGGTCACGCAATTATCGACCACCGAAGGCACGGCGCGCGCCGCCCTCGCGGCGCAGGGGATCGCGCTCGAGGAAGGCGCCGCGCCCGCTGACGAGAGCACCACGTCTGCTGACCCCAAAGACAGGAGCGAGTCCGCTGATTCGGCGGCGGGATAGATATGGCCCAAGAACGTCTGCAGAAGATCCTCGCGCAAGCCGGCGTCGCCTCACGCCGCGCGGCCGAGAAGCTGATTACGGACGGCCGCGTCTACGTCAACGGCACGCTCGTGCGCGAGCTCGGCGCCAAGGCCGACTCGACCTGTGACCGCATCGAAGTCGACGGGCACGGGGAGCTGCGCCCGCAGCCGCTCGCCTACATCGCGCTCTATAAACCGATCCACGTCGTAAGCACCGTGCGCGATCCCGAGGGGCGCACGACCGTGCTGCAAGTGCTCGACAAGAGCCGCGCAGAGGGCGGTCGCAAATTCGAGGGCGAGATGCCGCGCGTCTACCCGGTCGGCCGCCTCGACTTCGACGCCGAGGGCCTCATCTTGCTCACCAACGACGGCGCCCTCGCGCAGCTCCTGACCCACCCCTCGGGGCACGTGCCGAAGACCTACATGGTCAAGGTGCGCGGCCAGCCCGAGGAGAAGGCGCTCGATCGCTTGCGCGCCGGGTTACGTCTCAAGAACCTCGACGGCTCGCTGTCGCGACGCACCGCGCCCGCCGAGGTGCGCCTCGTCAAGAAGGGCAAGACCAACGCCTGGCTCGAGATCACGGTCTTCGAGGGGCGCTTTCACCAGGTCAAGCGCATGTGCGAGGCCATCCGGCACACGGTCGTGCGCCTCGTGCGCATCAACTTCGGCGGCATCGAGCTCGATCCGTTGCCGATCGGTAGCTGGCGCTTTCTCGAGAAAGCCGAAATCGAGACGCTGCGCGCTTGGCGTCTTGGACGCAAGCAACGCTAATAACGGTCTTGGGCTGGCGCGAGGATGCTGATAGCGTGGGCGCCTGACTCGGGGGTAGCAATCGATGTCCGATAAGTTGCGCAAACTCAAAGACGAGGCTGCGAAGCTCGTCCAAAAGGGCAAGTTCGACAAGGCGCTCGAGGTCTATCTCGAGATCCTCAAAGAAGACAAAACCGACGTCACGGCGCAGCTCAAGTGCGGCGACATTCTGCGCAAGCTCGAGCGCGGCGCCGAAGCGATAGGCTGCTACACCAAGGTCGCCGAGACCTACGCCACCGATGGCTTGCTGCTCAAGGCGATCGCTGCCTGCAAGCTCATCCTCGAGATCGACGCCAACCACACGGCCACGCAAAAAGTGTTGGCCGACCTCTATGCCAAGAAGACCGGCCGCGGCCCGGTCGCCGCGACGCCGCCGCCCTTGCCGCCGCAAGCCGCCAAGGCCGCCGCCGAGGTCACCGAAGTCTCCGACCAAGACATCGTCATCGAGGCGGAAGAGGCTCCGGTTCCAGTCACGTTGCCGACCATCCCGCTGTTCTCGGACCTGCCGAAGAACGCCTTCATCCTGCTCATGGAGCAGATGCGCATGCGCTCGGTGTTGCCCGACGAGATCGTCATCCGCGAGGGCGACGTCGAGGACTCGATGTACATCATCTCGAGCGGACGCGTGAAAGTCACCAAGACCGGGGAGAGCGGCGCCGAGATCGTGCTCGCGCACCTAACCGACGGGGCGTTCTTTGGCGAGATGGCGCTGCTCTCTGAGTCGCCGCGCACCGCGAGCGTCATCGCGGTCGAGGAGACCGTGCTCTTTGTGGTCTCGCGCGCCGTGCTCGACGAGGTGCAGAAGAACTTCTCGAGCGTGCAGGGCATCTTGATGCGCTTCTATCGCCAGCGCCTGCTCTCGAACCTCATGAACACCTCGCGCATCTTTCGCCCCCTCGACGCGAATCAGCGCAAGAGCCTCATCGAGAAGTTCAAGAGCCGCGAGGTGCCGTCGAACGAGAAGCTGCTCGAAGAGGGCGGGGTCGGCGATGGCCTGTACCTGTTGCTCTCGGGCAAGGTCGAGGTCTCGAAGAAGACCGACGGCAAGAAGGTCGTGGTCGCGCACCTAAAAGAAGGCGATGTCTTCGGCGAGCGCTCGTTGCTCACCAACCAGCCGGTGAGCGCGTCGATTCGCACGCTGCGCAAGTCGATCGTGCTCAAGCTGCCGCGCCGCGTGTTTGCCGAGATCGCCTCGACCCATCCGCAGCTGCTCGCGCACATCAGCGAGCTGTCGCAGGAGCGCGACAAGACGACGCAGGCGATCCTTAGCGGGCAGTTGCAGTTTAGCGACGAGGGGTTGGTCGTCGTCTAGGTCGCGGCGCTCGGCCGGCGTTCGAGGCCGGTCCCGGGGGCGGGGCTATTGTTGCAGACAGAACCGCCACGCCGGTACGATCTCGACGCGGTGGCCGCCGACCTCCACGACGCGCTCGTCGTGCAGTGTGACGAGCCGCAATCGGGCACGTGGATATTTCTTGGCCGCCCGGACCAACGAGGTGATTTCGCGATCGAGCGTCGCGGGCGCACCGAGGTCGTAGCACGCCTGCACCAACTCGGTGAGCTCCCGATCCGCAGTGACAGCGAAGTCGACGTCATGGTCCGGCCCTTTGACATAGGTGACCTCGCGGCAGCGTCGGCGCAGTTGTAAGAAGACGAGCGTCTCGAACCGCAACCCCCAGTCAGGGGTTGGCTTGGCCGAGAGCGCCGCCATCATGCCTGTGTCGCACGCATAGTGCTTGCGAATGGAGGTCGAGCGCTCTCGTACTTTGAAAGAATAGGCCGGCACCGCGTGCAGCAGGAATGCATCCTCGAGGAATCCTATGTGCGCACGCAGCGTGTTGACGCTTCGGTATTGGAACGTCGCGAGCAACTTCTTGAGACTCGTCAAGGACCCCGACTGTTGCATCAAGTACAGCGCGAGCTGCTTGAGCAGCCGCGGCGTGCGAACTTCGTGCCGCTGGGCGATGTCACGACTCACGATCTTATCGAACAATTCGCGCAGGTAAGGACCCGGTGGCTCCCCTCGCACGACCTCGGGAAAGCCGCCGCGCTCGAAGTAGGTCTGGAATTGGCGCTTTAGCGCCGCCCTCTCTTCGGTCGAGGCGAGGCTGGGCTCGGCAGGCGGCTCGACGTCGTGAGCGCGCAGATGCTCGGCGAAGGAAAAGGGCAGGAGCTCGATTTCGAGGTGCCTGCCGGTCAGGTGCGTTGCCAATTCCTGGCTGAGCAGCTTGCCGTTGCTGCCGGTGATGAGGAGGTCGAGTCCTTTGCGTTTGAGGCGATTGACGAAGAGCTCCCATCGATCGACGTTCTGGATTTCGTCGAAGAAGAAGACCTTGGCGTTGGGCTTGAGCTGAAGAAGGGTCTCGTAGACCGCGTTGAGCTCGTTGGCCGTAACGCTGGCGAGGCGCTCATCGTCGAAATTGCAGTAGGCCAGCTCGTCGTCCGTAGCCGCTTGGGCACAGAGGGTCGATTTCCCCGAGCGGCGAATGCCCATGACGACCTTGATGAGCGATGACTTACGCATCCGGTCGAATTCGGTCTGCGCGTCGCGCCGAATCCATTTCTGCCGGCTTTCTGCGAGGTCCTTCTGTTGGTCGACGAGAATGCCTTGCAGCTCCATGGGTATTACAATAGCAGTATACTGAGTCAATATCAATGATCTTGTGTCATGATAATGACATCGTTGCGGAAGCGCCGCCCGCCGACGTGACTCCCAATGTTGGGCGTCTTGAAAGACAACGTGCCGCAGGCACCGTCCGCTCTTCGGTGCCGTCGCAGTCTTGCGTAACGAATCAGCATGCGCGAGCATCACCGTCGCATGGCTACCGCTGGCACCTCGCGCCCCACGCTGTCTGTCGAGTGGCTCCTCGGCACGCTCGAGCGGAACGGCCTCATCGACGCCGTACAGGCCCGCGATCTCGCCTTGCGCGCCCCCGAGCAGCGCGCGCGGCTTCTGCATCAAAAGGCCGCCGCCGGCGCCGTTGAGGTGAGTGAGGTCGGACTCGCGGTCGATATCATCGCCTCGCTCGCCGCGGTTGACCCGAGCGGTCGCCCCATCGACGCCGACCGCTTGGCCGAACTCGTCGCCACCGAGGCGCGCCTGCCGTATCACAAGATCGACCCGCTCGAGCTCGACATGCAGCTCGTGACGCGGACGCTGTCGCGGCCGTTCGCTTTGCGTCACGTGGTCCTGCCGCTGCGCGCGGATGCCGAGGGCATCGACATCGCGGTCGCCGATCCGTTCGATGTCGAGCTCGTCGAGGGCCTCGGCCGGCTCGTGACCGGCAAGATCCGCTGCGTCGTCGCGAGCAAGCCCGACATCGTCAAGGCCATCACCGAGATCTACGGCTTTCGCAAGAGCATCGACTCGGCGGCCAAGCAGAGCGTGCGCGATCTCGGCGTCAGCGACTTCGAGCAGCTCGTCACCTTGCGCAACGTCGGCGAGATCGAAGCCTCCGATCAGCACGTGGTCAACGCCGTCGATTTTCTGCTGCGCTACGCCTTCGATCAGCGGGCGAGCGACATTCACATCGAACCGCGCCGCGACGACTCGCACGTGCGCCTGCGCATCGACGGCGTCATGCACCCGACGCACAAGTATCCGCGCCAGGTGCACTCGGCCATCGTCTCGCGCATCAAGACCTTGGCGCGCATGGACATCGCCGAGAAACGCCGGCCGCAGGATGGCCGCATCAAGACGGCGTTTGGCACGAGCTCGGTCGAGCTGCGCGTCTCGAGCCTGCCGGTCGCCTTCGGCGAGAAGATGGTCATCCGCATCTTCGACCCCGACGCGCTCTTGCTCGAGCTCGTCGACCTCGGCTTCGAGGGCCCCGACCATACGACCTTCGGGCGCTGGATCGACGAGCCGCACGGGCTCATCCTCATCACCGGGCCGACCGGCAGCGGCAAGACGACCACGCTCTACACGACGCTCAAGCGCCTGGCCAAAGACGACGTCAACGTCACCACCATCGAAGACCCCATCGAAATGGTGACCGACTGCTTCAATCAGGTGTCGGTGCAGTCGAAGGTGGGCGTCGATTTCCCGACCGCGCTGCGCACCATCCTGCGTCAGGACCCCGACATCATCATGGTCGGCGAGATCCGCGACGCCGAGACGGCCGAGATGGCTATCCAAGCGGCGCTCACCGGGCACTTGGTGCTCTCGACTCTGCACACGAATGACAGCGTCGGCGCCGTGACGCGCCTCGGGGACTTGGGCGTGCCGCCGTTCCTCGTGGCCTCGACGCTCGTCGGTGTGCTCGCGCAGCGGCTCGTGCGACGCCTGTGCAAAGACTGCCGTGCGCCGGCGCCGCTCACGGTCGATGAGCTCGCGGTGCTCGGCATCACCGCCGCCGAGGCGCCGCGCTTCGTCGGCACCCACACGAGCGTCGGCTGTGTGCATTGCCGCGGCACGGGCTACTTTGGCCGCGTCGGCGTCTTCGAGGTCTTCGACATGACGCAGGGGCTCGCGCGGCTCGTGCAGACGGGCGCCGCCGAGGACGAGCTGCGGCGCGTGGCGAACTCGGAGGGCATGCGTAGCCTGCGGGCCTGCGCGCTCGATCGGTTGGCGCAGGGGGTCACGTCGTTCGAGGAGGTCGTGCGGGTGACTGGCACGCGCGACCGCACGGGTAGGGTGCTGGCCGCGGCGCCTCCGATCTGAGGAATTTATGTTTCCATTTGTCATGACATATGGAAACTGATATATTGGGCGGCGACCATGAACGAGTATGCTCGCCGGTTGGATCTGCCGGGGCTGCTTGCCAAGAAGAACTTCTTCCTCTTCGGGCCACGCGGGACGGGCAAGACCCATCTCATTCGCTCGACGCTCTTGGGCCGAACGCCCGCGGTGCGCCTCTACGACCTTCTCGACGCCGGGGTTCTGCGTCGACTCGCCAGGCGTCCCGAGCTCATCGGTGAGGAGTCACAGCCGAACGAAGTCGTCGTCATCGACGAGGTGCAGAAACTGCCGCCCTTGCTCGACGAGGTCCATCGTCTCATCGAAGCGCGTGGCACGCGCTTCTTGCTCACCGGCAGTAGTGCGCGCAAGCTGCGGCGCGGCGGCGCCAACTTGCTCGCGGGTCGCGCCTGGACCGCGTCCCTCTTGCCCCTCGCCTCGAGCGAGATCCCGGGCTTCGAGCTCGTGCGCTACCTCAATCGTGGTGGGCTGCCTTTCGTCTACCAGTCGGCGAGCCCGGAAGAGGAGCTCGCGAGCTATGTCGACACCTACCTGCGCGAGGAAATCCAGGCCGAAGCGCTGACGCGGAATCTCGGCCACTTCGCCCGCTTTCTGGACGCCATCGCTCTCGTGAACGGCGAGGAGCTCGCCTACCAGACGCTCGCGAGCGACACCGGTATCCAGGCGAAGACCATTCGCAACTACGTCGAGATCTTGAAGGACACGCTCCTCGGCTTCGAGGTCGAGGCGTTTCGCGCCACCAAGTCGCGCAAAGCGATCGCTCGCTCGCGCTTCTATCTCTTCGATATCGGCGTAACGAACACGCTCTGCCAACGCGGCGCCATTCGCGAAAAGAGCGAGCTCTTCGGCAAGGCCTTCGAGCACTTCATCATGCTCGAGCTGCGCGCCTATTTGAGCTACACGCGCTCGCGCAAGGCGCTGTGCTACTGGCGCTCGACGTCACAGTTCGAGGTCGACGCGGTGGTCGGCCGCGATGTGGCCATCGAGATCAAGGCGAGCGATGCGGTGAGCGACCGCGATCTGCGTGGGCTCCACGCCTTGCGCGAAGAAGGCCTGGTCGCGCGCTACCTGGTCGTTTCGCTCGATCCGCAGCCGCGCCGCAGTCATGGCGTCGAGATTTGGCCGTGGCAGCAGTTCTTGGCCGAGCTTTGGCGGGGGCGGGTGATTGGCTAGTTTTGTCATCCGTCACTCTGGGCTGCCGCCGGGCGGGCCATCGAGCAAGAACTCCTGCCAGGTGATGGCCGCAACCTCGGCTCGCGCGGCCGTCGCGAGCCCGCTCGAGCTGCAAATCACGAGCGGTTTGAAGCCTGGATGCCTGCGCGTGAACTCGAGCAGGCCCGTGAGGTCGTTCATCTGGAACGTCCCGGTCTTCACCTCGATCGCCCACTTGCCCCAACTGCCTTCCAGGATGCCATCGACTTCGAGCGGCTCTTCACGCCAGTACGAGACGCCTTGGCCGGAGTTCCAAGCATGCGCCAGGCAGGCGTTCTCGACCCAGGTGCCGAAGCGCGCCGGGTCGGCCAAAGCGGCGGTGATTCCCTTCGGGTCCATGACCGCGAGGAGCGCGTTGTTGAGCGTCACCAACTTTGGCGGCGCCGCTCTGCGCCTCGCGGCGCGCGTCGAGTACTTCGGCACCGGCGCCACCAGGAACGCCTCTTCGAGAAGCGCGAGGTAGTGGGCGATGGTCTCGAGGGCGCCGGCGTCCTGCAACTGACCCTGGAATTTTTGCAGAGAGACGATTTGGGCGGGTGACGACGCGGCTACGCCGAAGACCTGACGCAAGAGCGCGGGGCGGCGCACGGCCGCGAGAGCAAGAAGGTCGCGGCCGATGGCGGGCTCGAGGATGGCGTCGCGCACGTACGCCCGCCAGCGCGGCACGTCGTCGCGCAGAGAGAAAGCGCCCGGATAGGACCCCATGCGCACGATGAGCAGGGCGGCGTCTTCGGCGTGGACATCAAAGGCCTGTGCGATCGACCGCGCCGACCAGTGGGTCAACGTGAGTCGCTCGAAGCGGCCGGCGAGGGTTTCGCGAGAGCCCGCCGCGAGGTGCAGTGCCGACGAACCGGTGGCGACGATATGGACGGGCGTCTTCTTGCGTCGAAAGCGGTCCCAGACCCCTTTGAGGTGTGAAGCCCAGCCGTGCAGAAGGTGAGCCTCATCCAAGAGCAGAATGGCGCGCTCGTGGGCGACGGCGGTCTCTTCGGCCCGCGCGACGAGTCGGTCCCAGAAGCCCGGCAGCGCTGCTTCTGGGGCGTCTGCGGCGGCGTATACCGCTTGCTCGCCTGCCTGCTCGGCAAGGTCGAGGAGCAGCGTCGTTTTGCCGACCTGCCGGGGACCGGCAAGGAGTTGGATGCGCCCGGGTGCCGGCTCGGCGAGGCGCTCCGCCAGGGCGTCGCGGCATTCGTGGTAGCTCAGGCGGAAGTCCTCTGTAGACATGATCGAATAAATATTCGACTACGAACATGAAGGCAAGCGCCTTGTGTGTTGTCGCAATTGACAACAGCGAGGAGAGGGACGGGGCGCAAACGATCGTGCCCGCCTGGACAACAGGGCGTGGCATCGCAGAAATTCCCGAACACTCATCTCTGCCGCCTAGGTTTTCGCGAGTTGGTGCCGCGAGGTTGCTTGCGTGCGCGTTCGCAGGCCAAGATTTCTCTTGCGCCAGGGTCGAGGTCACGAGCACGATTGTCACTCCGTGATGGGTGGGGAGGGCCAATAGGGTTGTCGAACAGGAGGGGCGGCATGACCACGCCTGCGGTTGGCCAACGTTTCTCGATGCGGGAATGTCACGGCGGTGGCACGAGACAGCGGGCGTTGTTGGCGTGCTGCTGCGCCTTCGTGCTCCTCGCCGCGCCGGCTTGCACGCCGGGTGACGACAGCTCCCGGGCCGATCATGTTGACGCTTCCGGGCACTCCGCACCGGATGAATCTCCCTCCGTCTCTCCTCCAGCCCCCGAGGCTCATGAAGTTGCCGAGCACAACGCGGCTTGGTCAACGCTGTGCATGAACGGCCTCGAGAATGATGACGACCGCCGACATGATGACGACGAGAGCGAGGAGGAAGATGAGAGCCACGCCGACAGCCAAGGTGCGCAGACGGCGGCGGGCACGGGCGGCGATTCGGGTGGTGACAAGGGCGGCGAAGGTAAGGCCACCGGCGCCGACTCTGGCGGCGGCAACGGCGGCGAAGGCCAAGGCACCGGGCACGCCGAAGCTGAAGAGCACGAGAATCGCGATCCCTGCCTCCCTCCGGACTACGTCTTTGGGCTCACGCGGCTCGAATCCGCGGCCGCGTATTCGCCACCGCTCGGCCCGTTGCCGATAACCGTCCAAGGCGCCGTGGTTTCACCTGCCACCTGCCTCCCAGGCGAGCTGCGGGTGCATTGGAAGCTCGTCATTTTTGGCCTCGATCCGTGCGCTCGGGTACGGGTGCTACACGGTCAAAGCTCACTGACGGCCGCGGGAGAATTTCTCGCGACTATCGCGTGGGACGGCCGCAACCAGGACGGCGTGGTGGTCGCAGACGGCAACTACGCCTATGCGCTCATAGCGCGCCTCGTTCGGCGCGAACCCGAGCGGCACCATCTGCTCGCGCGGACGGCGATCGGGCCGCGCCTGCTGCTCGTAGACTCGCGGTCGCCCGGAATCACAATCAACAGCCCGCCCGCTGGGACCTGGTACGGCGCGACGGTGCCGGTCTCTATCGCGTGGGCCGATCCGGTCCCGTATTCCTCAGGTCTCGATGTGGCCCGTGCCGAGGTGAGTGTCGATGGCGTCGACGTGCGCTCGCTTCTCTCGCTCTCAGTTGATGGCGTCGCCGGCACGCTGAGCCTCGGTCTCCTGCATGGCGAGCACCTGCTCCGCGCTCGCGTGTGTGATGCTGCGGGCAATTGCTCTGTTGCACAGTCGCAGTTCTTCATCGACGTCACGCCCCCGGACCTCGTCATCAACAGCCCCAGCGCCGAAGGCTGGTACGGCGCGACGCTGCCGCTCGCCGTCGCGTGGAGCGACCCCGACCCGTTTGCCTCGGGCATCGACTTGGCCAGCGCCAGCGTTGACATTGATGGCGTCGACGTTCGCTGGGATCTGTCACTCTCCTTAGTCGGCGCTACCGGCGAGTTCACGAGTCCTCGCCCCGACGGTCAGCACGTGTTGGCCGTCCGTGTCTGCGATGTCGCGAGCAATTGCACCGTCGCGCAGTCGTCCTTCGGCGTGGACACTACGCCTCCTGTCGTCGTCATCGATAGCCCGCCCGATGGCGCTGTCTCCGACTGGCCCGAAGTCGACATCCTCGGGCACGTCGTCGATCTGACCCCAGTGACCGTCTTTGTCGATGACGTGAGCGTACCGGTTGTGGACGGCGCCTTCATTGTCGCCGCCCGCCCGCTCGTCATTGGTGACAACACGATCACGGTTGCCGCTACCGACCTCGTGGGAAACGTCACGGTGGTCAAGACGCATGTCGTGTACCCCGACACCGACGGCGACGGCATAGGCGATGGCCCTGACAATTGCCGCGACATCGCCAATCCGGGCCAAGAGGACGGCGACAACGACGGTATCGGCGACGCCTGCGATCCTTGCCCCAACAACCCCAAGAACGACGCTGATCACGACGGCATCTGTGACGACGTCACGCCGCCGATTGTAACGCTGACTCTCCCGGCTGATGGCGCGATTTTCTCAGGGCCAGCTTGGCAACCCGAGATTGTGGTGAGCGGCCAATGGACGGACCCGGAGGTCGTCGGTCAGGCGACCACCGGTTTGAAGCTCGCAACGGCGCTCGCGATGCTGGACGCCGTGGACGTGACCGGCTCGCTCGGCGTCAACCTCTTTGGCGTGTCTGGCTCGCTCAAGGGCGTGAGCGACGGCTACCACGTCGTCTCGCTTTCGATCGAGGATGGCGGCTCGAACGTCGGCGTGGCGAGCGCTGGCGTCATCATGGACACGACGCCGCCGGTCGTCACGTGGGTCAGCGCGGACAAGAGTGACGCTGTCAACGTGCCTTTGGTTGTCGAGGTCTCGGATGCCGCGAGCGGGCTCGTGCTCTCCACGCTTGGTGCTCAGTATTTCTACACGTCCGTCGGACCGTTCGTCTGCGCTCCAGCGGGGCCAGAGGGCGCCCTCGCAGCGACGTGCACGGCCTCGTACCCAATCGACGAGGGCGATTGGCTTGTCTCCGCGCAAGTCACCGACCGCGCGGGTCATGTCGGCTCAGCGGGAATATGGATCACCGTAGACCGGACGCCGCCGCTGCTCTTGCTCGACGACGATTTCTCCGGCCTCGTGACGGCCGCGACCACGCTCGAGATCAGCGGCACCGCGTGGGACGCGTCAGGCGTGACGCTGAAGGTGAACGGGGAGCAAGTGGCTGTGCCCGCCGATCGGGCCTTTTCCACGACCGTCAACCTCGTGGAGGGTGACAACACGATTGTTGTCCACGCCGAGGACGCGCTCGGCCACGTGACCGAGAAGACGATGAACGTCGTCATGACCGAGCATGGGCCGCTCGTGAGCGCGCTCACCTTCAACGGCGTTGCACTGCCGTGTACTGAAACCGCACCGGTAGAGCCGGTCGAAGTCAACAACACGATGAGCCCGCTGTTGACCGCCGACTATCGCGAGGACTCGCCCGGGGTGAATCCGGAGCGCATTGAACTCGCGCTTGACGGTTCCATCACGCCGTGCGCCGTTCTGACGAGCAACGCTAGTCGGCTCCGGTCTCACGTCGATTGCCCGGTGACGATGCGCGCCGGGGAGCACCTGTTGATGCTGGCGATTCCTGACCGTGGGAGTGAGATCCGACGCTGCGCACTGCGTGTGGCGGTGGAGGCCGTGAGCACGATCATCAGCGAGGGCCCGGCCGCCGGGGCGACGGTGCAGATCCCGACGGCGGCGATACCAGTCGGATCGTCTGTGGTGGTCGCTGCAGTAAGCGACGCTGAGGCTGGACGGCGCATGGGTGAGGGCGTCGTCATGGTTGGACCCGCGGTCGATGTGCATCTCGAACCTGATGTGCCGCTCGCCCTTGCGCAGGGCGCCACTGTTCTCATCACTCTGCCTTACGATCCGGTTAGAGTGGCTGCGGTCAACGATCTGCAGTCGGAAGACCACGTGCGTGCTCACTATGCCGAAGGTCTTGTCTGGAGGCCCGAGTTGGCAAACCTCTGGCTCGTCGATACCGTGGCCAAGACCGTGACCTACCCGACGACGCATTTGTCGATTCGCACCGCGACCGTGAGCAGCCGCCGACCCGTAGCGGTCATTGCGCCGTTCGTCATCGCCGACAACCGCATGGGCGGTGGCGGGCCGCAACTCGTCTTCGCCGACGCGCTCACGTTTCTTCCGGTCGGTGAACCCTATGCACTCGAGCCCTGGCCGGTGGCACCTGCCATGGCTGCCCCAGCGACGAATGCCAAGATCGAGAGCTTCGAACTCGTGGGCGTCAAGGCTATGCCGGGCGGCGGCGTTGCGGTTCATACGCGAACGGTTTGGACGGCACAAAACGCAAGCACGGGGGCGTCGCTGCGGCACACGATGGACGAGATTCTGGGGTTGAGCGAATCGCGGGACGTGCTGTGGCGCGCTCGATTCGGTGGGGCGGGATCGGGGTCGGGCGGCGCGTATTTTTCTCCTCCTGTTGGTACTGCCGAAACCTATCGCTTGGTTCGAGACTTTGTCTTCCCGAACACAATCCACGGCATCGGCTCCACGAGCCAGGCGGAGCAGCGACTGTATGCCATTGCCGACACGTCACGTCCTCACGATGCCGACGGCGGCGGCACTAGCGGTGGCGATTATAGCGGCGTGCACGTCGTGTCACTCGCCGGCCTTGCGTCTGGGCAGGTAATCAACGGCACTCCGGCCGCTGACACACTTGCCTTCGGTGCGTTTCATGTGGGTGAAAGCGCCACGCTCGCCGTGCGACCTGCCTCCTACGATGGCGACACGAACGTGGTTGTCATCGGTAGTGGTCCGAACGGCTGGATTGAGGGCAGTGGCAGATTAGATCTCGCAGGGCCCACGAGTGCGGAGGTCGCCGCGAAGTTGGGAGGCATGGCGCAGCTCGATTTGGCGATGGCTTCGCCATACGGCGGGTTTGAGCGCACTACGCTGGCTGACCTTGGGCCGATCTTCTCCTACGGCCCGGGTTGCGATTCTCCCCTGAGTCTGTATCGGATCTATGCGGACGGTTACCTTGTTCGCGCTGCCCCGATTTCAAGCGCGACCACGCTCGCGTCCGCCATCGCCGGTTCGACGCTATGGCAGTGGGCGAACACCTGCGATCCTACCGGCCAAATGCATTACGCATCGATCTTCCCTCTCGCCAACATGCCGGCGGAGTGGCAACCTCGCGTCCGGCTCATGGTGGGCGTGGCCGCGCGCTCGCCAGCCGGCAAGGACTTCGTGTCGAGCATGCTCGAAGCGGGTCAAATTCTAGCCCTCGAGCGGGTGCCCGGGTCGTCTCTCAAGCGCAAGAGCACGCTTGTGACGGCCGGACCGGCGGGCTGGTCCTACATGAGCGCGACGCTGTCTGATCCAATGAGCACGATTGCCGTCGATCATGACGGGGCCATGTGGGTCCGTCAGACCATGATCGAGGCCAATCGCGTGCCGTGCTCGGACCAACCGCTGCTTTGCCCCGCGAACACCGATCCCGACCGCGCTCTGTTCTTGGGCAAGCCGACGATGACGAGCACTGTCCAGGTTCTGAATAGCGCTGGCCTTTCGGTCTACAAATACGTCATCGGACCAGGTGTAGGCCGAGGTGGCTTGGCAATCGCCGACAGTAGCTCCCCGGAGTACGTTGCCGCGTATTTCACGACCGAGTCGGGCTCCGTGCGGCGCGTCTGGAAGTCTGTCTCAGGCATCACGTCGAGCGGCTGGACCGCAGGTCTGCCGCCGGCCCTCGGAAGCAACACTGTTCTGGCGACGGCAGTTGTCGCTGGCCGTGTGCCGGTTGACGACCACTTCGAGAATGTCGTTCTCGTTGCCAGCGCCTACGACGACGACAATTCGTACAACGACAGCCTACATACGGGCTGCAACGGCGTCGCCAATTGCCACGCGCCCGAGTACCTCATCACGCGCTTGCGTGACAACCCGGACCTAGCGGGGCCGCAGTCGGTCGAGTCGCAGTACGGCGTCGATCTCGGCTTTCGGCTTGGCGCTGGCGATCAGGTGCTCTCGAAATCGCCGGTGGCGCTCTTGGACAGCCGCGCCGCGCGCGACAGTGGTCTGCTGATTCCGAAGCCGAGCCTCGTTAGAGTTGACGGGGTGACGGGCGCAGCTATTGGCACCGCGGGCGCCTTACACTCGGTTCCACCGCCTGCGGCGGGCGGTATGCCGAGCCTTGGCGCGCTCCGGATCCAACTCAGGCACGACGTGCCGGCCGCCGGCACGAGTGGCATTCCCGGGCTCAGCGTCGCGAACGTTTCGCTTGCTGATCTCCAAGACGAGCTCGGGCCAAACGCGCTCGCCGATGGCACGACACCGACCGTGGCCGTACGTGTCTTCGTGGCCGGTGGCCTCCGCACCAAAACCCTGCGGCGCAACGCAAGCGACAGCGGTACCATCGTAGTGGCGAGCCCAGAGCCAGTGCGGGGCATGACGAGCCCCTTCATTGGCGAGCCCGATCCGAGCTACAGCTTCTACATCGTGGCTGACCGCTTTGCCCCCGGCGGCGCTCGCGTCGTCGCCGACTGCGACGACACGCTTGGCACGGTCACCGAGTATGCGACGCTGGCGTATGGTCCCGCTCCCGCAGCGGTCGTCGAGTGTGGCGCCGCGGGTAATGGCACGGCGCTGTGCCTCGACGCGATGCCGCTCCAAAACGTTCGCGACGAGATACAGGCGGTCTACGCCGATGTCATCGTCTGCGGTGCGGCATCGGGAATGTTGCCGGGTGACAAGAGCACGCAGCAAAGCTTGGTCTCCGAGCCGTTGCGCGTCGTGGTCGGCGCGGTTCACTGTACGCCCGACACGAAGTGCGCCACGGGCTTCTGCGTCGATGGTTTCTGTTGCAGTGATGCATGCGCCGGCGACAAGGACTGCCAGGCCTGTAGCATTGCCGCCGGTGGCTCGCAGGACGGCGTTTGCACCGCCGTAGTGGCGGGCCAGGCCTGCGGGGCGCCCGACGCAGGGTGTGCACTGCCGGGGGTGTGTTCGGGCACGTCCAGGATCTGCCCCGCGCCGGAACAAAACGTGCTCGCGCAGGAGATCTGTAACCTGCGTGACGACGACTGCAACGGCGTTGTTGATGACGGCTGTACGTTTGCGAAAGACGGCACGGTCCCCACCTTTGACCCACGCCTCGACTTCACCGTTGCGCAGGGTAGCTTCCTCGACGGCGACCCGAAGAACAGCTGGATTCCGCCGCGAAGCACAACGGCGGCTGTGGGCGCCACCGCCGGCAGCTTCGATGTTCTGGCCGATGGCAGCGCTTCGTACTCTGTACCGATCTTCGTGCCGCCCGGCCGCGCCGGCATGCAGCCCTCACTCGCGCTCGTCTACAACAGCAACCACGGCAACGGCGCGCTCGGCGTTGGGTGGCACATCGACGGTCTGTCGCAAATCCGGCGTTGCCACGAGACGTGGGCCCACGACGGAGAAGTGAGCCCTGAGCAGCTAGATTCCGGCCCCCTCTGCCTTGACGGCAATCGCCTCGTGCCGTTCGATCGCGGCGGTTGCGACCCCGGCTGGGAGGAGTACCGCACCGAAATCGCGAACTTCGCGCGCATATGCCAGCACTCGCGGACCGTCAACGGCGTGAGCGCCCCTGACTACTTCCGCGTGTGGCACAAAGACGGCCGCATCTACGAGTACGGCTGCAACGTCGAGGCCCCGGATCATCCCGCGGTCTGCGCGATCAACATCGACAACAAGCCGATTGCCTGGCCACTGCTCAAGATAGAGGATCGTCAGGGCAATTTCATGAACTACACCTACGCGGTCGCCGAAGACCTCAACACGGCCACCGCAGGGGACCTCAGCGACGCCGTTGGGGAGAAGCCGACCGAGAGCTCGTTCTTTGCCATCAAACAGATCACGTACACCGGCAATAGCACCACAGGGGCCGAGCCGCAGCGTTCGGTCAAGTTTGATTGGGGCAATCCATCGACGAGCAGCGACGTCCGACCTGACATCATTCGCGGCTACACGCTCGGCCGCTATCTGACGATGACCTACCGCCTCAAGTCAGTGAGCTCGTTTGGTCCAGGTGACGCTCTCGTTCGCTCCTACACCTTGGCCTACGACGAGGCGCCAGGCACCGGACGGAGCCGCATCACCTCCATCAGCGAATGCGCCGGCGACGGCGGGTGCAAGCCGGCGACGACGTTCAAGTGGACCGACGCGCCATCCGGGCTCCTGTCTACCCAATTCGCCGCAGCTCCTAGCAGCGTGACCGAACTCGTGCCTACGCGGGATGGCTCGAGTGCCCCCTTCGCCGCCGACCTCACCGGCGACGGTGTCGCGGATATTGTGCTCGGCGGCGGCACCGTGCTGTCATTCGGGCACGGACCAAACGTCACCATCAGCTCCGGGGCGGACCCTCTCGACCGAGTGTTGCCCGCAGACGTGAACGGCGACGGCCTCGCGGATCTGGTGAGCATACACGCTGACGGCTCAGCCGCGGTCTATCTCGGCGCCGCGAATGGCGTGGTCGAGTCGGGCTTCTCGCTACCGGCCGGGTCGCTCAATCCGGCTCTTACTTGGGCCGCAGATTTCGACGGCGATGGCTATGCGGATGTCATGACCGTGGCCGTTACCGGTGGCGCCGATTTCTATCGGGGAGGGCGCAACTCATTTGGGCTGGACGCACACATCGCCACGTCTTGGTACAACGACTCGCGGTTCCTGTTGCCGTTCGTCGTGGACAGCGACGGTGATGGCGCTGATGACCTGTTCATCTGCCAAATTGCGATCCCCTACACCGACTGCGGCGCTTTGTGCCCACAGACCTGCACGCGTATCGCTTATCACGGCGGGTGGTCCGCTACCCCGGCGGGCGATATCTTGCCAGCCGGGATGGAGGCGTACCTCACGTCCGGCGCGACACGCTCGATCAAGGTCATCGATATCAACGGCGATGGGCTACAAGATTTGCTCATCTTGCAGGGGCTCACGGTGAGCGTCTTGCTCAACGATGGAACGCGTTTTCGAGCGGTGCCCGGTGGCATCCGGGTGCTCGACTTGGGCGCGAGCCTTGAGGCGGAGTTTCAACTCCAGCTAAACTCCTTCGCCGTGCAGGCTTTTGGTGCGGCAACGGTCGGCGATTTGGCCGGCGACGGCGCGGCCGAGTTGGTCATGCCGATCCCAACTTTCCAGGTAGGGACCGTTACCTGTGGTCCGCAAGGGCCTGACGATCCTCCCTGTCACTTCGGCACCTATCATACGTTGAGCTCGACGGCAGGTGAATTGCGGGCGCTCTCATGGAAGAACGGGGCTCTGCAATGGTCGAACACCGGCGTGGCTTATGCTGCCAACATTCACTCGCTGGAGCGCATGCCTTTGGTCTTTGTCACCGATTTCGACGCCGATGGGCTGACAGATCTCATTATCGGCGATGACATTGGTTGGGGCATGTATCGGCACGACTCGCCGACCCCTGATCTCCTCGAGTCGATGAGCACAGGTTGGAACGGCAACGTGGCGGGTCCCCCAACAGTGGCCGTCAGCTACTCATCGACGCATACCGGCGCCTATACACCGCTCTCGGCGCCAAGCCGCAGCACGTGCGATGCGCATCAGCGCTGTGCGACGCCGAGTCTGAGTGTCGTCACGAAGGTGACCACTCTCGGAGCCTCGCCTGGCCCCGATGGCAGCGTCGGGCCGGCACGCGATGTGATCTACAACTACGGGGATGCGCGCTGGAGTCTGCACGGCCGCGGCTGGATCGGCTTCGGCTCGTGGCAGATGACCGACTCCACCAATGGTGTCATCACCACACGCAGCTACAATAACCGGGATTTCGATTCACGGTTCAACGATTATCCGAAGCGCGGCATTGTCGAGACCGAAGTTTCGACCATGAGGTCCGGCAGCAACACGCTCACGTTGACCGCTACCAACGCAGTGGTGTCGGTCGAACAGTCGGCCGCGAAGTCGTACTTCTCGTACGTCGGTTCGCGGACCACGACCCTCTCGGACACGCAGAGCGGCGTGGCGACCGTCTCGAGCGTGGTCGAGACGACCATCGAAGACACCTATGGTAATGTGACCTCGTTCGAGCGCACGGCCCGGCTGGGCTCAGGCGCAACAGGCACATGGGCGTCCGCGGTGTCGGACCGCATCGCGCAAGCTATCGCCATGGGGATGGGCGGCGACGATATCGCCATCACCCGGCAATACAACTACTCGTACGTGGCGCTCAAGAATTGGCTCATCACCATGATGACAAGCGAGGAGCGCAAGAGCACTTCGGCGTTCTGCGCGGCGTTGGCTGGCAAGTCCGCCTCGGGCGCAGGCTGGTCGCCAGAGTGGGCGAGCGGCGTCTCGGCGTGTCCAGACGGAGGTCAGCGCCACCAGACGACTGACGTGAAATATTGTCTCGACGCCACCTGCACCGGGGCGGGTGCTCGTGGCTGCGCCTCTGGGAACTGCGATGGGTTGCCGTGGTCGATATCCACGACGGCGGACGATGGGGCGCAAAGCCCGGTCATGTACCTCGATTACGATTCGTACGGGAACGTGATTCAGCGGGCCGCGATCGGTAGCGTGGACGCGGCGGGAACGACGCAGGAACGTCTCGAAACGTCGCTCTACGACCCAGCGGAGCATATCTTCCCTTGGGTCCACAAGAATGCCCTCGGCCACGAGGTCAGCCTCGTCTACGACCGCCAACTTGGCTCGCTCTACGCTGTCAAAGACCCGAATGGCATTGTGTCGATGCAGGTCACCGATGGGTTCGGCCGAGTGACCGGCGAAGGCAGATCGGGCGGTGTGGTAACGATGCGATCGTGGCAGGCGCCTAGCGACCCGGCGACGCAGGGCGGCAAGCTGAGTATTCGCGACTCGTCGGGGATGGATGCGACGGTGATCTATGACCTGCTCGGGCGCACGATCGAGTACGACCGGGTGGGCTCGATCGGGTCGACCGTGAACAACCAGACGGTCGTCAGCAGGCGCGGCTACGACGCGATGGGGCGGGTGGCGTGGGAGAAGGCGCCTGCGCTTGCGTCCGCCACGAGTGCCCAGACATTCACAGCGAGCTATGACGCGCTCGGCCGGCCGCTGGACGTGCAGGGCGCGGACGGCACCACGTCCTACAGCTACTACAAGAACGTGGTGCAGCGCACGGACGGGCGCGGCTACACCTCGTACTCGATCCGAGACGCGATTGGCCGGCCGATCGCCGCGCTCGACGCCGAGGGCGGTCTGACGCGGTACGACTATGACGCAGGCGGCGCGCTGTGGCATGCGGTCGATGACGCAGCTAGGGCTGACAACATTGCCCACCACGTCATCACAGCGACTCACGACCAGTTCGGGCGCAAGGTTTCGCTCGATGACCCGGACATGGGCTACAAGAGCTATTTCTACAACTCATTCGGCGAGCTCAAGCACGCGACTGATGCGGTGCGCACCTCGGACTTCACCTTCGACGCGCTCGGCCGCATGACGCAGCGTAGCGATACCGTGGTGGCGGGCGACAGGTGCCAAACGGCGGAGCAGAACACGACGACCTGGGTATGGGACGGCGCGCTCGGCGCGGGCATCGGGCGGCTCTGGAGCAGCGAGACCACGGACGACACGAATATGTTGCCGGGCGCGAGCAAGGTCTTCGAGTACGATGCCTATGGCCGGCCTGTTCGCGGCGATACCACGATTCGATCGAACGGTGTGAGCCTCGGCACGTACTCGTACGACGTTGAGTACGACAGCGTCGGTCGGCCCAGCAAGGTGAGGTACCCGCAGGGTGACGGCGTGAGCGACAGGTTCGTCGTAGCCTATCAGTATGACCCGCACGGCATCTTGCAGAAGGCGGGCACGGCGGACTTCTCGGCCACCTTCTGGCAACTCAACGACATGGACGCCCGCGGGCACATGTTGGACGAACAGTTCGGCGACGGCTCGCACGACACCCAGTCTTACTGGGAGCGCAGCGGTCGGCTGCAGACGTTATCGACGGTGCTCGCCAATCAGGCAGCGGTGCAGGACTACTCCTATGAATGGGACCAGACGGGCAACCTCTCTGCGCGCCAAGACTCGGCTGACCGGCCGGACGACCCAACGGGCGACCTCGGGTACGCGCTCGGCTCCGAGCAATTCACGTACGACAGGCTTGGGCGTCTGACGCAGGCGACGAACAACAATGGGGTCATGACCGTCGGGTACGACTCAATCGGCAACATCACGCATCGCCAGGACGTGGGTGCGCAGGACATGATCTACACCTACAATCCGGCGATCCCACACGCCGTCACATCGGCTGGCGGTTTGAGCTACGGTTACGACGCCGCCGGCAGGCAGAACCTGCGCCCCTTCGGCGGCCGCCAGCACGCCATGAACTACACCGCGTTCGACAAGCCGCGCGAAGTGTTCGATGGCGATGGAACGGCGGGTTGCAGCTCGGTCGCACGATACGGCTATGACGCCGACGGCAACCGCGTACTAAAAACCGGCTCGAACGGCACGACCCTCTACGTCGGCGCGCTTTACGAGCGTGATACCGACACCTCCGGTGCGACCTGGGACCAGTATCAGGTGACGGCCTATGGTCGTCCGGTGGCAGTCGTCAAGCGGGTGACGTCGGGAGGCGAGCCGGCGTATCTGCACGCGGACCACCTCGGGAGCGTGAGCGCTGTGACGCGCAGCGGGAACAATTTCGAGCGGCGCGACCACGACTACTGGGGCCGTGCACGACCGCCGGCCGGTAGCCTCGCTCAGGTTTCGGGTGGAGGCCTCGGCTTCACGGGCCACGAAGACGAAGACGACGTGGGGCTCGTGAATATGGGCGGTCGTATGTACGACCCGCAAGTCGGCCGGTTCACGACGCCTGACCCGTTCGTGCAGGCGCCATTCTTCGGCCAGAGTCTGAACCGCTATGCCTACGTGTTCAATAACCCCCTGTCGTATACCGATCCGACGGGTTACGCGACGATGTCTGGCGGCGGCATAAAGTACGTTAATGAAGATGGTAGTTTGGCCGGTGGTTCGGACGCAGCTCCCGGCGGCGGGAATGAGATGGACACAGGTGGAGGCGACGGAGCGCCGAACGGTACCAGCAATGCAGGCGTCGCGAGTGGGGCCAACTCACAAGGCCCGCAGGGTGGATCGACCCCGCCTCCCGGTGCGGACGATGAGATGACCGTGATTGGCACGCCACTGCCCAAGTGGGATACCTACCAGCCACCGAAGGTGTCCATGCCAAAGATCCCAGTGGCGCCGGTCCCGCTACCATCCGCTAGTGATAGTCCCACGGGCGCGTCACCGATGCCGATGCCGGTGGGGGCCGGGGCTCCGGCTTCCAGCGGTGGAGGTGGAGGCGGTAGCGGTGGCGGAAGGGCGGGGCGCGGGGCCGCAGGGGGTGGAGCGGCGAAGTCGATCGGAGTTTCAAGTCAAATGTATGTCGATTCGCCAGAGCTGGGATCGATGTTGCAGAACCTGTTGGCCAGGTCTTCCACCTTCGCCCAGATATGGAGCGATCTTGTCGATGCGGGGAAGACGTACACCTTTGACGTGACCGTGTTCCCGCCAGACACTCTCTTGGGCGCAAGTTGGCTTGACGACTGTGGGGCGGCCGTCGTCATTGATGTGTCGAAAGGCGGGGTCTTGGGAACATCGCCGGAGTCGATACTCGGACATGAAGCTGCCCACCTCTGGTTCGCCGCGGAGGGCGTGGAGTTCCGGCCCGGGAGCGAGGAAATAAGCGCCACGAACATCGAGTTGCGGATTCAGTACGAAATTCTCAGGTCGTACTTGCCGGCTCCGGGCGGAATCCGGGTGCGATTGCGTCCGCCACCACGGGAATGAGAGGAGCTGCGAGATGTCGAACCGACTTTTGTTCCCGCTCGTCGCCTTTATTTGCAGCTGCGCGCATCCAGGACCGCCGGTCCGCGGCGACGAGTTCTTCAATAGACAAGTCAGGGTGAGTGTGGCGCGGTATTTGCTTTCTCGGGATGTTGTAGGCAACCGGGCCGTGTGTGTCGCCACGATCGATGAGGACCACGCCCCCGCAGGTTTCCAGCTTGACGACTATGCGGACCCCTCGTCTGATCTGCTGGCGTCCCTTGCGGAGGGTGGGCTCGCGGTGTTTCCCCAGTCGAAGTGTCCGAAGGGTGATTCGATCTCGTTGGTTTTGGGGCGACCCTTCGAAGGTCCTGGTGATTATTCGGTTGCGCCCGGTCAAGTGGTGTACGCCTCCCTTGTGTTGGGGCCACTCGCGGGCTCAGGTATGCAGTGTGAGGTTCGACGAGACGATACGGGCTGGCATGTGGTGAAGTGCGAGAGGAAATGGGTCTCTTGGCGCGTTGAATCCGGACGCCCTCACGTTGCTGGCCATTCGTCATGTTTCGGAGCGGGTCGTCAACGCGCGCAAGGCTTGACATGACGCCGCAATGCAAGACTTGCCTGCGTAGATCGGCGATACACCTGATTCGTGGGCCCGCGAAAAGTTTGGTGAGGCGCTGCTTGGCAGCGCGACGCGAGGTCTCTTGTTCCCATTTCACCAGTCGCGCCACCATGGCACAGCATGACGGGATGAGGGGTAGATGAGCCGTCAACCTTGGCCTCGGCGCATGGCGACAGCCGCGCTAGCCGTGGCGCTCCTCATCGTCGGCTGCAAAGGCAAGACCGTCCAGATCGCCTGCGCCACGACCGCCCACTCCCACGCCGGACCCAACGGCACCTGCGCCTGCGACAAGGGATACGCTTCGGTCGTTGATGCTAGCGGCGTCGCGTCATGCACGCCGACCTCGTGCACCGATCAATGCCAGCCCAGCGGATCAACAACCTGCGCCCAAGGAGAGATCCGCGGTTGCCTACCAGCCGCCGCAGGCTGCCTGCGCTGGAGCGCACCGCTCGCTTGTTCCGATCACCAGTGCCGCAATGAGACCGACTGCCTCACGGCTCCCGATGGCGCGGCGCCACAGATCATCGACTTCGTCCCCTCTCCTTCGACCATCCTCGCCGCCACGCCGCAGTCCGTCACCTGGACGTGGAGCTACGCCGGCGCGCCGTGGCCGTTTCCAACCTGCACCATCGATCCAATCGTAGGCACGGCACAAAGCGGTGACGCCGCGTCCGTGACCCAAGCGACGGCCATCACGTACACTCTGACCTGCGTCAACGATCTCGGCTCGAGCGCGGCGCAAACGACCATTGATATCGCATCGGCCTTGTCGGCGCCGGTCATCTCGACCTTCAGTGCCACCCCCAACCCCGTAACCGCCGGCGGACCGGCCAGCGTCGTATGGACCTGGCACTACGCGACCCTGCCCGTTCCGGAACCAAGCTGCGAAATCGACCACGGCATCGGTGTCCTCTCGAGCGCCGACACCACGACCATCGTGCTGTCCGCAAACGAGACCTTCACCCTCACGTGCACGAACGCCGCCGGCATCGGCACGGCGCAAACGACGATCGCCATCAAGCCACCCGCCAAGCCGCACCTGTTCACCTTCGGCGCGCAACCCGCGTTGGTCAAGGCCGGCACGCCCACAACGATGCACTGGGCCTGGACCTTTGACAACGACCCCTCGCCCGTACCGAGCTGCGCGATCGCGCCGGCAGTCGGGGCCATCGCAAGCGGCACGACCAGCGACGTCGTGCTCACGGCGGATACCACCTTCGTGCTCACCTGCACCAACGACGTGGGCGCAGACACCGCCAACGTCACCATCTTCGTGGCGAGCGAGCCGGGCTCGCCAGCCATCGCTCACTTCGAGGCCACGCCCGGCGTGCTCGCGACCAACATCCCGACCGCGGTGCAGTGGAGCTGGACGTACGCCAGCCCCGCGGCGCCGCCGTCCGTCTGTACCATCGATCATGGCGTCGGCACGGTGACGAACTGCGCTTCGACCCCGGTGACCCTCACGCAAGATACGACCTTCACGCTCACCTGCACCAACCTCGTCGGCTCCGCGAGCGCGCAAGGCGTGCTGCACGCCACGTCCACGCTCGCCGCGCCAGTGCTGACCGCGCTGACCGCCGCCCCCGACCTCGTGCTGCCGAACGTCGTCACCCCCGTCACCTGGCGATGGACCTACGCCAACGACCCGGTGCCGCCGCCGGACTGCCTCATCGACCAGGGCGTCGGCCCCCTGACGAGCGGCAGCCTGACCACCGTGAGCATCCCCGCCGCCCCCACTGTATTCACGCTTACCTGTACCAACCCAGCGGGCTCGGACACTGGGCAGGTGACTCTGACGCCACCCCCGCTGCTGGCCGCTACGGCAATCGTCGCCGGCGAGCGCCATTTCTGTGCCATCACACCCACCGCAGAGGTCGTGTGCTGGGGGTCGAATTCGCAGGGACAGCTCGGCGATACAACGCTCGTCGCGCGTTCTACGCCCGTCAAAGTCGCGGGCCTCGCGGGCATCACCGCGGTCGCGGCCGGCGGGACTCACACCTGCGCCCTCACTGCGGCGGGTGGCCTACTCTGTTGGGGCGGCAACAACGCCGGTCAGCTCGGGGACGGCACGTCTGCGGCGCGAGGACAGCCCGCGAGCGTCGTCGGCCTCTCGAGCGGCGTCGTGGCGGTGGCGGCTGGAGAAGCGCACACCTGCGCCCTGACCGACCTGGGCGCGGTTCGCTGCTGGGGTGACAACCTGTACGGCGCACTCGGAGATGGAACGGGCTGGCAGCAGCGCCTCACCCCCTACCCGGTCTCAGGCTTAAGCAGCGGCATACGCGCCATCGCCGCGGGTGCGAGCTACTCGTGTGCCATCACCGACGCGGGCGGGGCCAAGTGCTGGGGGAAGAATCAGTTTGGTGAGCTCGGCGACGGCACGAAGGCTATCCGCAACAGCCCCTTTGATGTCGTGGGCCTCTCGAGCGGTGTCAGCGCCATCAGCCTGACGAACTATGACTTCGACGCGCATACCTGCGCGCTCGTCGGCACGAACGTCCTCTGCTGGGGCTCGAACCAGCAGGGCGAGCTCGGCGACGGCACGACCACGTCGCACCTCATGCCCACCGCGGTGAGCGGGCTCGGCGCCGCCGCGTCCGCGATCTCGACCGGCGCCTATCGAGGCTGCGCGCTCGTTGCGGGTGGCGTGGTCAAGTGCTGGGGCAACAACTACGATACCCAGCTCGGGGACGGCACGATATGGAATCGGTGGACCCCCGTGCAGGTCCTAGGGCTGGCACCAGACGTCGTCGCGCTCGCGTGCGGATTCGAAGCGACCTGCGCGTTGCGCGGCGGGGGCGAGGTCGATTGTTGGGGTCACAACTACTATGGCGAGCTCGGCATCGGCGCCGACGTGGGCCGCGCAACGCCCGTAGACGTGGCGGGCCTCACCTCGCAAGTGGCTGCGGTCAGCACGGGCCCCTCGTTCGGCTGCGCTCTGGGCACGAGTGGCGGCGTCATGTGTTGGGGGGTCAACGCTAGCGGACAGCTCGGCGACGGCACCTACCTGTCGCACGCGCAACCCGTCGCGGTGACGGGGCTCGGTGGGACGGCAATCGCGCTCGCTACGGGCGGCAGTCACGCCTGCGCGCTCACGACCGCCGGAGCCGTCGAGTGCTGGGGCGGCAACGGCGCCGGGCAGCTCGGCGACGGCACCACCTCCGCGCGCACAGCGCCAGCGGAAGTCCTCGGCTTGGCGTCGCCGGTCGCGAGCATCGCGGCTGGCTCGAGTCACACCTGCGCCCTCACGACGCTCGGCGGCGTTATATGCTGGGGCTCGGACGCATACGGCCAGCTCGGCGACGGCGTTCCGAGTGCCTCATCGCCGCCCGTGCAAATCGCGGGGCTCCCGGCCGGAATCGTCGCCATCGTCGCGGGGAACTACTACACTTGCGCGCTCGATGGTCAGGGCGGCGTCACCTGCTGGGGTGATAACGTCTTTGGACAGCTCGGCAACGGCACGGCCAGCCGTTTGCCTTCTCCCGTCGTCGGCCTGCCGGACGGGGCAGTCGCTCTCGCGGCTGGCGACAGCCATACCTGCGCGGTCACGCGCACGCGCACGCTCGCCTGTTGGGGTAGCAACGACCAGCACCAACTCGGCGACGGCACGGTCATTCCCCGCAACACGGCGGTGGCGGTGAAAGGACTGCCACCCGGTGTGAGTGCCGTCGCGACCGGCTGGTCCCACACTTGCGCCCTCACGGGCTCGGGAAGCGTGTTCTGCTGGGGCGCGAACTATGCCGGTCAGGTCGGCAATGGCAGGCGGGTCGAGCAACCGACGCCGGCCGGCGTCCTCGGCCTGAGCTCCGGCGTCGCTGCGGTGGCCGCGTCAGGGGACTACAGCTGCGCCCTTACGAGCGGCGGCGGGGTGAAGTGCTGGGGCGACGACGAGTACGGCGAAACGACCGGCTGGTTCCCGGGCTACGCGCGGCCGGTGCTGAGCCCATAGCGCCGCCTGCGTCGTGTGGCGCGTTGCCGAGTCGAGCCAGGGCGAAATCGCGGCTGTGGCGTGGTCGACCTGCGACTTCCACAGCGCGTCGCTGCGTTGCCGCGACTAGGTCGTGGCTGCACGTGGGCACCGCGAGGCGCCGCCAATTCTTGCGCGCGTATAACGAAAGAGTTATACTGACCGTATGGTCGAGGTTCGGTACCTAGTGGCGGCAGACAAGTTTATCATGTCGCTCGAGTCGCGCTATCAGTCGGCCATAACCGCCGACAGAGACCAGATTGCCGAGATGGGGTTCAAGGCGCCTGTGTCGGCGAAAAGCATCACCGGGAAGTCGCCTATGTGGGAGGTCAAGAACGGCGGATACCGCACGTTCTTCTTTATCGACAACCGGGTTTTGTGGGTCCTGCACTCGTGCAAGAAGCAGGATCAGAAGCACGGGATGAGACTGGCAACGGAGCGGATGAAGACACTGCGAGGGCGGTAAACATGTCAACCAAGAAGCAAACAAACGGGCTGGAGTGGATTAGCGGCAAGAACGTCATGACGCGCAACATGGCCGACCCCGACTTCCGTTATCACTACGAGCAGCGCCGCATGGTGCATGAGATTGCCCTCGCCGTGCGACGCATGAGGAAGAACGCTGGAATGACACAATCGCAACTCGCCAGGAGCATCGGCGTCAAGCAGCCGATGATTGCACGCATTGAGCGCGGCACCGGAAGCAGCCGACCGAGTTGGTCGACGTTGCATCGAATCGGAATCTCTCTCGGTATGCAGCTGAAGCTCTCCTTCGCTACCGGTCTGGCGGCGGAGCCTACTGCGCTCGTCGAACTCGATGGCAGGACGCCCACCGTGGATGTCGATGAGCAGCCCATGCGCAAGGCGAAGGCGCGTCACGCCGAGAGCGCTTCATCGAGCCAGATCTAGTCGGCGTGAGTGCCGTCGCGACCGGTTGGTTCCCGAGCTACGCTCGGCCGGTGCTGAGCCCGCAGCGCCGTCCGTTTTTATTCCCGCCTTTTTCTGTCTTGCATTCCCGGAGCCATTACGTATGATGCGCCACCCCCTAGGTGTGTCCGGCGTTCGCGCCGTGTCGCAACGCTTGGGAATTCGCATCGGAAGGAGGTGAGGTTGCGTGACGAAAGTCGTTGTTAAAGAAGGGGAGCCCTTTGAGAAGGCGCTCAAGCGCTTCAAGAAGAAGGTCGAAGCGGCGGGCATTCTCAAAGAAGTCCGTCGTCGCGAGCATTACCTCAAGCCGTCGATCCGGAAGAAAGAGAAGCAGCGCGCCGCTGAGAAGCGTCGCCGTCGCAGCGCGAGTCGTGTGCGTCGCTAGCTCTCGGCATCGAGGCGAGCTGTGCTTTTCGTGAGGAGAAGCCGGGCGCTACCATGGTGGTGGTGCTCGGCATGTGTTGCGCCTGTGTCGATTCCACGAGGAGTCGGCCGTGGCCTTTGACCCGCGTGTTGCAGTATCTATCGCGGGGCCGGTTGCAAAGCCGGCGACAGAGTTTGTCATGAGGAGAATTGGTTGATGGAATCCCAGACCGAAACGCTACGCGAAGAAGGACTCTCCTTCGCCGATATGTTCGAGCAGAGCCTTGCCGCCCAAGACGCGGTCAAGGAGGGCGAAGTTGTTCGCGGCAAAGTCCTCGAGGTGTCGAAGGACTCGGTTCTCGTAGACATTGGCTACAAGAGCGAAGCCACCGTGGCGCTCTCGGAGTTCTTGGTCATCGACGGCAAGCCGCAGGTGGCGCTCGGCGATGTCATCGACGTGTACGTCGAGAGTCGTGAAGACGACTCGGGTCTGGTCATCGTTTCCAAAGAGAAGGCCGACAAGCTGCGCGTCTGGGACGACATCTCAGCGGCCGCCGAGCGCGACGAGCTCGTCGACGGCGTGGTCGTGGCGCGCGTCAAGGGCGGCCTGTCGGTCGACATTGGCGTCAAGGCCTTCTTGCCCGGCTCGCAGGTCGATCTGCGCCCGATTCGCAACCTCGACAAGTTGATTGGCCAGCGCTTCAAGTTCAAGGTCATCAAGTTCAACAAGAAGCGCGGCAACATCGTGCTCTCCCGCCGCGTCCTGCTCGAGCAGGAGCGCGAGGAGCAAAAGCGCGAGACCCTAAAGAAGCTCTCCGAGGGCGAAGTGATGACGGGCCAGGTCAAGAACCTGACCGAGTACGGCGCCTTCGTCGACTTGGGCGGCATCGACGGCCTCTTGCACATCACCGACATGAGCTGGGGCCGCTTGAATCACCCCTCCGAGATGTTCAAGATCGGCGACGAGATCAAGATCAAGGTCTTGAAGTTCGACCCCGAGACCGAGCGCGTCTCGCTCGGCTACAAGCAGATCACCGAAGACCCGTGGACGACGGCGGCCGAGAAGTTCCCGGTCGGCAAGCGCGTCTCGGGTAAGGTCGTCAGCCTCACCGACTACGGCGCGTTCATCGAGATCGAGCCCGGCGTCGAGGGCCTCGTGCACGTCAGCGAGATGAGCTGGACCAAGCGCGTCAAGCACCCGAGCAAGATCGTCAACGTCGGCGACACGGTCGAGGCCGTGGTGCTCGACATCGACTTGCCGCAAAAGCGCATCTCGCTCGGCATGAAGCAGCTCGAGGCCAACCCCTGGACTCTGCTCTCCGAGAAGTATCCGGTCGGCGCGGTCATCAAGGGCGTCGTGCGCAACATCACCGACTTCGGCATCTTCGTCGGCGTCGAAGAGGGCATCGACGGCCTCGTGCACGTCTCCGACTTGTCGTGGACCCATCGCGTCAAGCACCCCTCCGAGTTGTTCAAGAAGAGCGACGAGGTCGAGGCGGTCGTGCTCAACATCGATGTCGACAACGAGCGCTTCTCGCTCGGCATCAAGCAGCTCACCGACGACCCGTGGGACACCCTGCCGAAGAAGTATCCGCGCGGCACCAAGGTCAAGGGCCGCGTCATCAAGCTCACCGAGTACGGCGCGTTCGTCGAGGTCGAGCCGGGCATCGATGGCTTGTGCCACATCTCGGAGCTCTCCGAGGAGCGCGTCGACAAGACGGGCGATGTGGTCAAGGCGGGCGACGAGGTCGAGGTCATGGTGCTCGACGTCGATCCGGGCGAGCGGCGTATTTCGCTCTCGATCAAGGCGGCGCGCGAAGGCACGTCCGACTACCGCGCCTACATGCAGGACGAGCGCTCGCGCTCGCAGCTCGGCGACGTGTTGAGCAACAAGCTCGCTGGCATCGCGCCAGCGACGCCGGTCGCGCACGACGAGACCAAGTAGGCGGGACCCATGACCAAGAGCGGTCTCATCGAGGCGATTACCGGGCACATGGCCCACTTGCCGGGCAAGGATGTCGAGGTGGTGGTCAACACCATCTTCGACACCATGACCGCGGCCTTATCGAGTGGTGAGCGCATCGAGATCCGCGGCTTTGGCAGCTTCTCGGTGCGGCATCGCCGGGCGCGCACCGGCCGCAATCCGAAGACGGGCGTCGCCATCGACGTGCCGCCGAAGCGCGTGCCGTTCTTTACGGTCGGGCACGAGCTGCGCGAGCGCGTCAACGAGGGCGGCGGCAAGCCAGGCGGGCAGGGCGCAGCGTCGCCCGCGGGTGTGACCAAGCACTCGGCGGGTTAGCCGCGCCATGTACGGCCCGAGCGAGACGAAGCGCCTCATTACGGCTGAGATGGTCGAGGCCGAGGCGGCGGCGGGGTGCCAAAGTATCCTCGCGCCGCGCGGTGAGGCCATCATCACGCCGGCCGCGTGGTCGCGGGCGCGCTCGCTCGGCGTCACGTTTGATGAGGCGATGGCGAGCGCGGTCGAGCGCGCGCGTCCGAATCGCGCTGCGATTACAGCGGGCCCGGTGGGCCTTTCGGGCTCGGCGGTCTCCTCGACGGCGAGCGTGGCGGCTGGCGAGGGGAGCTGCGAGCGCATCGTCGACGAGAGCGGACTCGTGCTCGTGCGCGGCAAGAGCGTACGGCTCGGCGCGTTCGCGGCCGCTGGGGCTGGGCGTGACGTGCGCTTGACCGACGTCGTCACCGGGGCCGACCGCTCGCCGATGACCGCGGGCATCATGAGCTGGCATCGCTCTGATTCCTTCCCGTGGACGCTCGGCTACGACGAGATCGACCTCGTGCTCGACGGCGTGGTGCAGATCGGCATCGGTGGCCGTGTCCTCGAGGGCAAGCCGGGCGATGTCTTCTACATCCCGAAAGGCAGCAGCATCGTCTTCGGCACGCCGAGCCGGGCGCGCGTCTTCTACGTGACCTATCCGGCCGACTGGGCGGCTGCGCCCGCCGCAGGGCAAAGCACAGCCTAGGCGGGCGGCCGCATGAGCAGCCTTCGCGACGCCGAGCCCGCCGAGTCCTCTGATACGCGTCGTCTGACGCCGATGCTACGGCAGTACCGCGACGCCAAAGCCGAGGTCCCGGGAGCCCTGTTGCTCTTTCGCATGGGCGACTTCTTCGAGATGTTCTTCGAAGACGCGGTGACCGCGGCGCGTGAGCTCGATTTGACGCTCACCTCGCGCGACAAGGACGGCGTCGACCCCATCCCCATGGCGGGCGTGCCGCACCACGCGGTGGGCCCGTACATCGCGCGCCTCGTGCAGCGCGGCTACACGGTCGCGCTCTGCGATCAGATCGAAGACCCGAAGACGGCCAAGGGCCTCGTGCGCCGCGCCATCACGCGCGTCATTACGCCTGGCACGGTGGCCGACCTCGACGCGCTCGATCCGAGCGCACCCAACTATCTCGGGTGCGTCGGCCCGCTCGCCGAGCCGAGCGGCGCCTGTGTGCTCACGCTGCTCGACCTGCTCGCTGGCGAGCTGTTGTGCACCGAGCTCGATCTTACGAGCCTCGCCGACGAGTGTGAGCGCATGGGCGTGCGCGAGCTGTTGGTCGAGGAAGCTGACGTGGCGCGCGTGCAGCAGGCGCTCGGGGCAGGGGAGCATGCGCCGGTGCGGGCGCAGACGGACCCGCCGGCGAGCGACGAGATGGTGCGCGCCTTTCTCGTGGCGCGCCTCGGAGTGGCCGACATCGCGGGGCTCGAGTCCGCGGGCGCCGTCGCTCCTGTGGCTCGCCGCGCGCTCGCGCGTCTGCTCACCTTTGCCGAGAGCACGCAGCGGCGGGTGCTGACGCATGTCATGCCGGCACGGGCTTATCGGACGCGCGATTTCCTCGTGCTCGACGAGGCCACGCGGCGCAACCTCGAGCTGTGCTCGACGCGCGAAGGGCGGCGCGGCTCGCTCTTGTGGCACATCGATCGCTGTCGCACCGCTATCGGTACGCGCCTCTTGTCACACTGGCTGCTCTTTCCGCTGCTCGATCGGGCAGCCATCGAGCGGCGCCTCGATGTCGTCGCGGTGTGCAAGCGCGAGCGCACCTGGCGGCAGGTCGTGCAGCGCGAGCTCAGTCGCGTGCGCGATCTCGAGCGCCTGGTGGGCCGCGTCGCCGTCGGCCGGGCGACGCCGCGTGACCTTGGCGCCTTGCGCGAGACCCTGCTCGCCGTGCCCGAGCTCGTGCTGCAGCTGCAAGGGCAGCCGACCGAGCTTGGACGGCGCTGGGGCGCGCTCGACCCGGCCGACGCCGAGCGCGAGCTGCTCGTCTCGGCGCTCGTCGACGAGCCGCCCTCGCAAGTTGGCGACGGCGGGATCTTCAAGCGCGGCTTCGCCCCCGATCTCGATGACCTCATGAGCGTCGCCGACGACGGGCACGCGATCCTCGTCGACATCGAGCGGCGTGAGCGCGCGCGCACCGGCATTCAGAGCCTCAAGGTGCGCTTCAACCGCGTCTTTGGCTACTACATCGAGGTCACACGCGCCAACCTCGGCAGCGTCCCGGCCGACTACGTGCGCAAGCAAACGCTCGTCGGCGCCGAGCGCTTCATCACCGAGGAGCTCAAGCGCTACGAAGACAAGGTGGTCAACGCCGATGCGCGGCAAAAGGCGCGCGAGCTCGAGGCCTTCGCCGAGCTGTGCACGCGCCTGGGCCAGGCTACGACGCGCCTGCGCGCCATCTCGCGCCTCATTGCTGAGACCGACGCCTTACTCGCGCTGGCCGAGCTCGCCGACGAGGGCCGCTACGAGCGGCCGACCTTGTGTGACGAGCCGGTGCTCGAGCTTCGTGAGAGCCGCCACCCGGTCATCGAGCGCCTCTTGCCGGGCGGCGAGCGCTTCATCGCCAACGACGTGCACTTGGATGCGCGCGATCGACAGCTGCTCATCGTCACGGGCCCGAACATGGCCGGCAAGTCGACCGTGATGCGACAGGCGGCGCTCTGCGCGTTGCTCGCGCACATGGGCTCGTTCGTGCCGGCCAAGAGCGCGCGCGTCGGGCTGTGCGACCGGATCTTCACGCGGGTCGGAGCGGCCGACAACCTCGGGCGCGGTCAGAGCACCTTTATGGTCGAGATGCTCGAGACGGCCGGCATCCTGCGCTACGCGACGAAACAGAGCCTCGTGCTGCTCGACGAGATCGGTCGCGGCACGAGCACCTTCGACGGCGTGTCCATCGCCTGGGCTGTCGCCGAGCACCTGCACGACGTGACCGGGTGCCGCACGATGTTCGCGACCCACTATCACGAGCTCACCGATCTCGCGCTCGAGCGGCCGCGCATCGTCAACGTCAGCGTCGCCGTCAAAGAGCACAACGAGCAGATCGTGTTTCTGCGTCGGCTCGTTGACGGCGCTGCCAATCGCAGCTACGGCATCCAGGTGGCGCGGCTCGCCGGTGTGCCCGAGGGCGTGTTGGCGCGGGCGCGCGAGGTCTTGGCCAACCTCGAGCGCGGCGAGCTCGACGAGACGGGTATGCCTACGCTCGCCTTCTCGCGCACTATGAACGCCGGCCGGGCGGCGCAGCTCGGCTTGTTTGCGCGCCAGGGCGCCGCGGACCAAGCGCCGGCCGCGCTGCCTTCGCCGCTCGAGCGCGAGCTATGGGCCCTCGACCCTCTGCGCATGACCCCGATCGAGGCCCTGGCCGCGCTCGATCGCTTGCGCCACCTGCTTGACCAAAAGCCCACCTAAGGAGAAGCTTGCGCCATGTTTTGCCCGCAATGCCGCGGCGAGTACCGCGACGACATCAACGCCTGCGCCCATTGTGAGATCCCGCTCGTGGCCGAGCTGCCGCCCGAGGACACGTTCGCCTCCGAGGAGGCGATGGCCGCGAGCCTTGCTGACAAGGACGTGCAGGCGCTCGTGACGGGCTCGCACGTAGGCCTGCGCGAGGCGCAACACTTCCTCGCGAGCCAGCGCGTCGCGAGCACGATCGCCGGGGAGCAGGAGGAGCAGGTCGAGCAAGGCATGCACGAGCGCTTCTTTCTCATCGTCGCGGCCGAGGACGGCGAGCGGGCCAAGACGCTGCTGCAGCAGCGCTGGCGGGCGGGGCTCGAAGCGCAGGGCATGGCGTTTCAGGACGTGAGCTCGACCTCGGCCGGCGTGTGCCCCGCGTGCGGCACTTCGGTCAGTGAGACGATCACTGAGTGCCCCGAGTGCGGGCTGTTTCTCGGCGAGGCCGAGGGCGCGTCAGCCCCCTAGGCATCGGCTGCGATTCGCGACCGGGTTGCCCGGCCCCGCGCGCACGATGCGCTGCGTCGCTCGGGCCGCCGACCCTGTGGCGCGAGCGCTCGGCGCAATTTTGGCGCTCGGGACCGGGGGCGCGCTAGCATCACGCCATGCTGAGGCGGTGCGGGTCTACGATCGCGACGGCGCTGTCGCTCGTGCTCATCGTGGGCGCGAGCGCCACGGCGACGGCCCGCGGCCGCGCGGCCCCAAATAGCGGTGACACCGAGTACGAGAGCGCGCGCCGCGTCTACTACGCGCTCAAAGGCAGCGCGCAGCGACAGCGCTTTCGGCATCATTGGATCAAAGCCATCGCCGCCTTCAATCGCGTGCAGGCGGTGGCGCCATCTGGCCCGCACGCTGCCGCGGCGCTGTTCAACACGGCGGCGTTGTGGCGAGACCTCTTTGTCGTCTCGCGCTTGGGCTCGGACGGGCGGCAGGCCGAAGCTGCCTTCGCGCGCCTCGCGGCGCTGTACCCCGCGAGCGCGCTCGCCGACGATGCCTTGCTCGGCCAAGCGCGGCTCGTCTCGGCGCACGCGGCCGAGCGCGAGCGCGCCGTGCATGTGCTCGGCGACCTGCTCGCTCGCTATCCAGGGGGCGACATGGCCGCGAGCGCGAGAACTCTGCTCGC
>Ga0315268_10000795_pt1 | contig 36744 bp, 38 predicted proteins | sample C1_top_MG_FD_204535 | JGI IMG/M metagenome (GOLD analysis project Ga0315268, IMG submission 204535) | Sediment microbial communities from Yellowstone Lake, YNP, Wyoming, USA - C1_top | ecosystem: Environmental > Aquatic > Freshwater > Lake > Sediment | place: USA: Wyoming | collected 2017-08-01
ATGATCCAGCCGCTTGATCGCCGGGTTGCCTCCAGTATCAGAATGATAAGAATGATTCCGAAAAACTTGTCCCAAAAATTTGGAACAGCGGACCGGTATATAAAATCATCAAAATCGACCAGCATATAAACGATGACGGCAATTCCGAGAAGGGAAAGTAGAATGTCAAACCAGGTGAGCTTGTATTTAAATCGTTTAAAGGATGGAAAAATCAGGAAGGAAAGGAATAAAACGAACATGACATGGATTCCTCTCAGAACCTGGGTCATGACGATGCCGACGGCGGCATAGAGGTGGATGAGAGACATTGCCACCGCTACCACCGTGATAAAAATTTCCATCTTTCCTGCAAACCGGCGCGCGGGTCCTTCTTCCTCTTCGATATATTTCTCAGCTTCTTTAAGGGCTTGTTCCGTGATCACCGGTTCCTGATCGTCCCTTTGTTTCTCCTCTGCCATCAGTCTATCCTTTTCAGCGTTAATTAGTTTCCATCCGGAAAATGGCCCTTTTGGGCGATCTCTGTGTCAATCTGCGGGATTTCTTGTGCGACATACAATGTGTATGTCTCCGCGCAATCCCTTGATTTCCTTGAGCTTGCCCAATATTGCCGATTTCCGAATTGGAAACATTTATGTGTCCAAATATAGTATGCGGATGAATACTAATGATTGCACAGCATCAGGAGAAGATAGTCGCCCAAACTCATGAATTCGGCGCTGAGTATAATGCTGTCCCCTTTTTCTCCAATTTCGTTCAGGAATATTTTCTTTTCTCCGATCCGCAATCCCTGTCCTTCTACCATTCCCTTTTTAAAAATAAAGGAGGCCCCCAGAGTCTTGTTCATCGGATGGAGTTCTTTGTTATCATCAAACCCATAATATCCCATTACTGCGGGACTTTTCGTTCTAACCCCCTTAAGGATGATCGCATCTCCCTTAATCTGGAAATCTTCGGAAACGGGTTCATCATAAATCGAGTTAATATAAAATATGGAAAAAGACCCGGAGGGACCTGTCCTTACGCGGAGGGTCTGTGAATGATCAAGGTTCCTGACTTGAAGAACGGTTATCTTTTTGACAAAAAGGAAAACTCCTCCTGCTAAGATTAAAATGCCAATCAATAGCAGGAGGAGTCGGGTTTTGGGTTTCAATTACTTAACCTTAATTCCTTTTTCTTTAAAATATCGGACTGCCCCGGGATGAAATGGAATCGGAGACCCGTCAGCCTGAGATTCCAGAGCCAGGTTTTTTGCCTCACTATGGACGGTTATCAGTTCTTTTTGATGCTCAAAAAGAGTTTTTAAAACATCATAAACCTCATCATCTTTCATTTTCTCATTGCAAACCAATAAATTCCAAACCAAGGCAATTGAGACATCTTTACCCTCTCCAGGGTAAGATTTTGCAGGAACCACTCCTTTAACATAAAGAGGGCCGTACTTTTCTCTCATTTTCGCGACCGCGTCACCGTGGTCGATCAGCTTCATTTTGATTCCCGGGGTGGCGCCCAGATCGGTAACCGAAGCAGTGGGAATCCCGCCGTCCCAGAAGTAGGCATCGATCTTCCTGTCTTTTAAAGCGCCGGCGGACTCAGAGGCGCCCAATCTATCCCTTTTCATGTCTTTGTCCGGATCCAGTCCATAGGCCTCCAATACCCTCAAACCCTTTATCTCGGTTCCGCTCCCCGGCGCTCCGGTCGAAACCCTTTTCCCTTTCAGGTCGCTGACCTTTTCAATACCGGTGCCCTCAATTGTCACGATATGCATATTGTTCGGATAGAGAACCGCTACGGTTCTAAGAGGAATCTTGGCTTTGAACTTTCCTTTACCTTCAAAGGCATCCCATCCAACGTCCGCCATGATGAATGCCAAGTCAGCCTTTCCGGCTCCCACCAGAAGGCAATTATCCACGGAAGCGGCCGTCACTTCCGCAGTTGCTTCCATATAGGGGATGTATTTAGATAAAATATTGGCCATCCCTCCGCCCATGGGATAATAGACGCCCCCTGTTCCTCCTGTAACAATTGACAAACGAACTGTTTTTTGAGCCCATGCCGATGGAACAACAAATACGAACGCCACAACTAGTCCCCATATTACAAAGCGTTTTATCATGCCTCCTCCTTTTAAAAGATTGTAAACAATAGGTGGAAACTGCAAAAATATGGTTTGCCTCTTTTATAGTCTTTCCCGTGCGATATTCCTTTTAGCATCCATTCAAAAGGATACATATAAAGGAGAAAGAACTCAAAAAGCAGCGTAACTATTGATGCTCTTCTAATAATCTGGGCTGAAAGTATCTTACCCCTTAAAAAAGTCAAGGGATTTTTTAATTGTAAAACGGATAAAATCATCATATCCTGAACCAAAAACAGTGAGCGTATTCCCTGCTTAGGGCATAGTCAGCACGCACGCGGTTTCAAGTTGGACCGTTAAGTAAGTAAGAGATTATTTTCTGCGCTTTTCTGCCCCTCAAGGGGGCACTGAAAAGAGTACCCCTCAAGGGGGTGCTGAAAAGAGACCCGTTTATCAGAGTTAGAAAATACAGATAAATATGCGAGGACAATATCAAATGAAAAAATGTATCTTGATGTTAATAGTAATTTTTTTTATTCCGTCCGTTCTTTTTGCTTCAAACGAAATTGTTGTTTCGCCCAATCTTTCAAATGTGAAGGTTTTTCTTAAAGGAGCAGAGCTTTCTCATGCGGCAAGGATGAATCTTGAAAAAGGATTAAATGAGGTTGTTTTTACGGGACTTGCATCAAAAATTGAAGGCGGCAGCATATCTGTTTCAGGGAAAGGCGATGCCGTGATCATGTCTGTTGCTCAGCGGTTTAATTATATTCGCCCTGTGGAAAAAACGCCTCAGATAAAAGCTCTGGAAGATTCTCTTGATGCGCTTAATAAATCGCTTTCTTTGAATCAGATAGGGATTGATGTGCTTAAAACCGAAATCGACCTGCTTGCGGCAAACAAACGCATCAGCGGAAAGGGTAAAGACGGTTTTTTGACGGATCTCCAGAAGATGGCGGAATATTATACAAAAAGGCATTCCGCAATAAACACCAGGATCCTGGATCTTTCCCTGAATGGAAAGAAGATCCAGAAAGATATCGACAGGGTAAAAAACCAGTTGAACGAACTTGCTGCCCGCATTAAGAAAACAACAAACGAAGTCGTAATCTCCGTTTTATCAAAAGCAGGCGGCACCGCTGAAATCAATTTGACGTATTTCATTCCGGATGCCGGCTGGCAGGCTTCTTATGATATACGTGTCGATAGAATAAACTCTCCCGTAATCCTGACATCTAAAGCCGAGGTAAGGCAGCAGAGCGGAATCGACTGGAAGGATGTTGAAGTGGTTCTTTCAACTAGAAATCCCTCATTAAGCAACGAAAAACCCTATATTTCTACATGGTTTATAGATTTTCAGCGCCCGGTCCTTTATTCAAAAAAGAGAGAGTCTGCGGCAAAATCAGCCGCCGCTCCGATTTTAGAAGAATTTGATGCGAAACAATCGGCTGCACCACAGGAAGCAGAAACAATGGCCGATTATTTTGATGTGAACGCAAAGCAGCTTTCGGTTGAATTCAATCCTCAGATAAAATATTCAATTCCGGCGGACGGCAAGCCGCATTACGTCGCTTTACAGGAATTTTCCATTCCAGTCGGCTTTGAATATTATGCCGCTCCGAAAATAGACGGCAATGCATTTCTGGTTGCCGGCTTGACCGATTGGGCGGGCTACAATCTTCTGGCGGGCCAATCCAATATATATTTTGAAAATTCCTATATCGGCCAGGCATATATAAATCCAGAATCCGCAAAGGATAAACTTTCGATTTCTCTCGGCCGCGATCAGAACATTTCCGTTTCAAGAGAATCCCTGAAAGATTTTTCTGGAGAGAAACTATTAAGCGGCGACCTTGAAAGAATCTTTGCTTTTGAAATTAAAGTAAAAAACAATAAAAAAGTTGCGGTAAAAATTCTGATTGAAGAGCAGGTCCCGGTATCAAAGAATAAAGATATTACCGTCAAACTGGTTGAAGCATCCGGAGCCGAATTCAATTCTGAAAACGGCAAACTTAAATGGATAGTCGATGTCGAGGCAGGAAAGGTAGTTTCAAGAAAACTTGTTTATTCGATCAGGCATCCGAAGGATAAAAAAATTGAGGGATTGTAAACAAATAAAGTTCGAAAGCCTTTGAACATTGTTTCAGGCGGAGCGGAGTTTTGTTTTATGCGAAGGACTGCTTTTATTGTTAATTTGATTATGGATATTGCTTTCTACCGATCGGACAGGAGTCTGGTATGATTGAAGCGGTTCTGTTTATGCTGGGCCTGGGACTTGTTTGCAGTTCTCTATTGAGTGCAGCCTCTAAAATTTTTTATGTATATGAAGATCCAAGGATAGCTGAGGTTGAAGGGTTTCTCGCAGCCGCCAACTGCGGAGGTTGTGGTTTTGCCGGCTGTTCTGCGGCTGCGGGCGCTGTTGTGTCCGGAAAAGCCAAGCCGGGCGTTTGTCTTGTTGGCGGAATGGAATCGGCAGTCAATGTCGCACGGGTCATGGGCATAGACCCCGGAATGGCCGAACCGATAAAAGCTCTGAACGAATGCAGCGGAGGAGACAGGGCCAAAGACAGGTTTATCTATGACGGCATCACAAGCTGCCGGGCAATGGCAGCTTTTTATGGAGGAAAACGTCTTTGCAGTGTAGGCTGCACGGGGCTTGGAGATTGCGTTGCTTCGTGCATGTTTAATGCCATTCATATGGGACCGGACGGGTACCCTGTTGTGGACGAAGCAAAATGTGTCGGATGCGGCGCATGCGAAAAAGTCTGTCCTAAAGGCATCTTAACTGTTCGGACAATGTCCGAAAGGCTACTTCATTTCAATGCGGAAGACGACGCTCTTTCCCCATGCAGCCAGACATGTCCTGCCGAAATCAATATTCCACAGTACATATCGCAGATCAGGAGCCGTGATTATTCCGGAGCCGTCAATACAATAAGGGATCGAAACCCTCTTCTTCTTGCCTGTGGAAGAGTCTGCCCTCATCCGTGTGAGTCCTATTGCCGGAGAGGCATTGAAGATGAACCCGTATCCATCAACCAGCTGAAGCGTTTTGTTGCAGACTATGAAATGAATTCAGGAAAGCGTCTTCCAATTCCCTGCGCTCCATCTACCGGAAAGAAAACGGCGGTTGTCGGCGGCGGGCCCGCCGGGCTGAGCTGTGCATATTTTTTAAGACGGCTCGGCCATGATGTCACTATATTCGACATGATGCCGGAGCTGGGCGGCATGATCCGCTACGGTATCCCGGAGTATCGTCTTCCCAAAACCGTGCTGAAATGGGAAACAGACGGCATTCTGGCGCTGGGTATTGAGCATAGACCCAATGTCAGACTGGGAAGGGACTTTGATATTGCATCTTTAAAAACTGACGGATTTGACGCCGTTTTTCTCGGCATCGGCGCATGGAAGGATTACATGCTTGGTGCTGAAGGTGAAAACCTTGAAGGTTGTTATACCGGAATTGATTTTCTGACCCGGTTTGCAGAGCATCAGCAGGAAGGAAGGGAGGTTGGATTTTTTCCTGTCGGCCACAAATGCGCTGTAATCGGAGGTGGAAATACCGCTATAGACTGTGTCCGGACACTGATAAGACTGGGGGCAGAAGAGGTTTATATTGTTTACCGCAGAACCCGAAGCGAGATGCCTGCCAATAAGGTGGAAATCGAAGCGGCGGAGCACGAAGGCGTGAAGTTTGTGTTTCTTGCCGCACCCGTCAGGGTAATCGCCGATCAGAACAACCGGGTATCCAAACTCGAATATCTCAGGATGGAACTGGGAGAACCGGATGCTAGCGGAAGACGCCGCCCTGTGCCGGTGAAAAGATCTGAAACTTGTATTGATGTGGATATGATTATTTCCGCCATAGGCCAGGGGCCTGATGTTTCATTTATAAATGACGACGAAGCAATAAAAAAATTGAAAATCACCCGGTGGAGTACGATAGAGGCCGACCCGGAAACTCTCCAGTCCAGCATCCCCTATGTGTTTGCCGCCGGAGACGCGTTTACCGGGGCTTCGCTGGTTATAGAGGCAATCGGCGGCGGGAGAAGGGCGGCCCGGGCGATTCACCTCTATCTTACGGGAGAGAAAGTTACGCCTGTCCCTAAATCTTTGAGGAAGCGGCATATCAGGGAATCTCTTTTTACGTCCGTTGAAGGTGTGGTGCGCTCGAAACGGACGCTAATGCCGGAGCTTCCGGTAGATGAACGAATAATATCGTTTGTGGAATCAGACCTTGTGATAAGCGAAACCGATGCGATTTACGAATCCGGACGCTGCCTGAACTGCTGCCGGATATGTTACGATAAAGAAGCTGCCTGAGGTGAAGTTGTTGAAGAGCCTGCCGTTTTGAGAGCTTTTAATAACTCGCATTCTAATTTAATTGATGTTCGGGAGTGGCGAGGTTAAAGAAACAATATCAATAAAATGAATAATACTCAATCTTTTTTGCTGAATACCCGCCAGTTGCCTGCGGTCAAATTTTTTATTACAATTTCAGTTGGCGTTCTCTTTGCTTGCCGTAACAGATTTGTTCTGATACATTCTGCACCGTATTGGTTTTTGTTATCGGACAAATAATCTGTAAGCCGTCGTTCAAAAATAAACGTAACATCAGGAGCCGTAACAAAATGGTCAGAAAAGTAATGGTTATTTTGTAACGGCCCCTAAGAAAAGAGAAAAGAAGTGACAGCCTTCCGGACGGAGAAAATACTTTTTAGTTTGACAGGCCTTGTTTCTGTATTTCTCATTTTTTCATGCTGTGCCGGATGTGGAAAGACATTTGAACAGCCTGGCGTTAAGATAAACACAATTCATGTCAAAAAGATAAGAAATCTTGAAGCTCTCTTCAGAGTGGACATAGAAGTCTCAAACCCGAATTTCATTTCTTTTGAAATACAAAGCATTGAATGTGATATTGAAATGGACGGCAAGCGCATTGCATCCGCTGTTTCCGAAGAAAAAACCCTGATTCCTTCACGCGGAACAGGCATCGTGCCTCTCGAAGTTCATTCAACATCTTTTGATATAATATCAGTTCTTCTCAAAAGACTGAAATCAAAACTGAATGACGACAGAAAAATTGATTACAAAATAACGGGAAAGATTTATTTAAACAGCCTCTTTTATTCTCCCCCGCCTATTGCTTTCAGTTCAACCGGAAATCTGTTCGAAAAGATCGGGAGTTCGAAACAGCAATAAATATTGTAATAAGCCGTTGTAACAAAATAACCATACTATTTACATGGCAAAAACGGCATAAGGAGCCGTAACGAAATAGTTAGGAATATAATGGTTATTTCGTAACGGCTCCTAAAAACAGGATGCAGGCTTAATTCTTGACTCAGGAGCATTAAAAAAATATAAGTAATGAATAGTGAACGATGAAAAGGGAGAATATATGCTGACAGCAAAAGATATTATGAAAACAGATGTAATAACGGTTTCGCCCGAAACTGAAATTATAAATGCCACAAAACTTCTTCTTGAAAATCATATAAACGGTGTTCCCGTAATAGATAAGAGCGGAAAACTTGCAGGAATCCTGTGCCAGAGCGACATAATCGCGCAACAGAAAAAACTCCCGATTCCATCCCTGTTTTCTTTTCTTGATGGTTTTATTTCCCTTTCTTCAATGAAGAACCTTGAAAAAGAGGTTCAGAAAATTGCCGCCACTACCGTTTCGCATGCAATGACATCAAATCCGGTAACTGTGAGATCCGATACCCTGATAGAGGTTGTAGCCGCTCTTATGGTCGATAGCAATTTTCACACGCTTCCGGTCGTAGATGAAGGGAAACTTGTCGGAATAGTGGGAAAGGAAGACGTCTTAAGAACCCTTATTCCCAGAAACGGCGCGTGAAAACATATTTTCGTCTTTTTTCACTCGAACACTGGAATCCTGGAACCCTTTAACGAATTTAATACTTTCAGGAAAGTTATCATATGAAACTTGGCATTACCGGTCTTTCCGGAGCAGGAAAATCAACCATATTTGAAGCTCTTACCCAGAATGTTCAGGAAGAAGGGCACAAAGTAGAAAACCGCATAGGAACAATAGAAGTGCCCGACAGCCGTGTTGAGGTTCTGTCGGATATGTATAAACCTGCAAAAACCATTTTCGCAAAAGTAGAATATTATCTTCCCGCGATTCACGCGCAGAAAAGCGAGGCAAAGAAAGAGCAAAATATCTGGACACCGGTTAGAGATTGTGATGCCCTGATACATGTTGTAAGGAATTTTTCCGGATACGGACTTGCGACTCCAACGCCTTATAAAGACTTTCTCAGCCTTGATCAGGAGCTTATTCTTGCGGACCTGGTTACGGTTGAAAAACGGATAGAGCGCATTGAAACCGACAAAAAAAGAGGAAAAAAAACGGATCAGGAGGAGTTCGCCCTTCTTGCGACCTGCCTTGAAAACCTTGAAAAAGAGATTCCCTTAAGAAGAATCCCTGAAATAGCATCCGCACAGGTTTTAAGGGGTTTTGCTTTCGTATCGGCGAAACCGGTGCTTGTTCTGTTCAACAATAACGATGATGATGCAGGATTTCCTGAGGTGCAGGATCTTATGACAAGAGAAGAGTGCATGGTTATAAGGGGCAAACTGGAGCAGGAGCTTTCACGCATGGCCCCTGAAGAGGCGGGCGATTTTCTATCCGAATACGGCATAAAGGAATCCGCAAGGGAAAGGGTGATAAAAAAATCTTATGAGCTTCTGGGGCTCGTCTCGTTTTTCACTGTCGGCGAAGATGAGGTAAGGGCATGGACAATCAAAAAAGAGACTAAAGCGCTCGATGCCGCCGAGGTGATTCATTCGGACATTAAAAAAGGATTTATCCGCGCGGAAGTTGTTTCATACAAAGACCTGATGGATGCCGGAACCTACCAGGAAGCAAGGAAAAGAGGAACGGTAAGGCTCGAAGGCAAGACTTACCTGGTGCAGGACGGGGATATCATAAACTTCCGCTTCAACGTCTGATTTGAAACCGTTTCACAACACCGGCTTCCGGATTAATAATTACCATGTATCTTCTATTGCGAGCCGAAGTTTTTTTGTGATGTTGAGGATCACGTCGATTATCTGCTGAATTTTTGCAGAACCCATGGTATTTGATAAGCCCACCACCCAGACGGCAAGGGATGGCCCCTTTCTGTTGTGCAGAGCGACGGCTACAGCCTTTATTCCGGGGATATACTCTTCGTCATCGGTCGCGTAACCCTGTGCCCGGACCCGATCCAATTCAGCCAGGTATTCTTCTACATCGACAATCGTTCGGGGAGTGTAGTTGGGAAGCCCTTTTTCTCCGATCATCTCTTTAACCTTATCAATACGTATCCCGGCGAGAAACACCTTGCCGGCCGCGCCAGCGAAAAGTGGGATAGTGGTGCCGGCTGGTGCTGAAATTTTTATCGGTTCTTCGGCCTCGGCGGAAGTCATGATCAGGACGCGCTTTCGGATTAACCCGCCCAAAAAAACCGTTTCGCCGATTTGTCCTCTTATTTCGTTGATGAATGGCTGGAATCTTTCAGCCATTTTAAGATAGTTCCAGTTGGAAAACGCCAGATCCGTAACCGCTGAACCCAGATAAAATCTGCGGCCATTCGGCTCCTGGGCAAGGGCGTCCTCCCGCAACAGCGCATGAATCAGGCCATGAGTAGTACTTTTGCTGAAGCCTAATTTACGTACCAGCTCAGTCTGTCCGAGCATCCCGGGCGATTCAGCCACGACCTGCAGCAGTTGGAAAATTTTGTGTACTGCCGGGGCCTGATAGCCGGGCACCTTGTTATCCGAAGTTTTTTTGGGCATGAAAAATTCACCTTTTTCCTGCATGATATCTGATCGAGAGCCATATCGGGGTAGGGATACTTATGCGCCTCCATACCTCGACTTGGTTTCTGTGAAGGTATCCTGCTTATCCGCCGGCAAGCATCAATGTTATGTAGATTTCATCTCCGTCCTTAACCGGCTTCTTAAGCTCGTCCGGATAGGTGCTTTTCATATTCAGGTAGATTTCGATCAGAGGATGCGGTTTCCCGTCCGGCTTAAACAGTACTTTACCCATCTCCGGATGACGTTTAATCAGATCTTTTAAACAATCCCCGACTGTTTGACCTTTCACATCGACGGCTTCAAGACCGCCGGTGAAATGACGATGGGTTCTGTGGATGCTCACCTTAACGCTCATGACACTTCCTTTTGGCGAACCTTCGGCGGGGAGTGAACCCGCTGTTTCAGTTCATATTGAAAACAAGGGATTTTACCGTAACAGGAAAAACCTGACACCCTACCAGGGGCGGGCTGATATCGATCCAATCCCCGTCTTTCAGAGTCAACTCATCGAGTGAAAGAAGATTGGTCTTCAACCGGGTTTCACGCCGGATAACATTTCCGACGCTGCATGCGATATCTTTTTCAAAGATGAGAATGACAGGCAATTTCTTTTCAATTGAATTGCGGAGAGCGGCTTCGATGGATGTCGCGAATAATTCCAGTTTCGGATAAGAGACCCTGACCGGGTCTTTGAAATATAAAGCCACTATATCCTCGCCCTCGGTCAAATCAAATCTCTGGAACGCATTTTTTACCTGTGTTACCACATGTTCCATACTTAACTTGGATCTTTCCACGTCAACCCTGAGTACCGGGACATTTCTTATCGGAAAGGATATTTTATCATCCATAAATCCCGAAGAACCCGATATTGACAGGGAATAGGCACCGGCGCCTATGACTGTCGCCCTGATTTTATTGACAGGTTCAACAACCGGAGCCTTTAATTCCGGTATCAAAGCGATTATTTTATCTGAGAGAATTTCTCCCATATCACCGTAATTGCCGGTAGCCCCGTAGATAAACTCAGCCACACCGCCTGAAAACGAATATTCATCTATCGTGCCCGGAAAATTCAAGTTTTCCGTCACCATCAACTGCCTTGCCAAAAATGAATTCGCAGGGCCGGTCATTACCTCTATTAGTACTCCGGCTAATTCCGATGCTATTTTATCAATATCCTCTTTTGGAATCCGATCTCCGATTTTGTAATTCAATCCAATATGTTCCATAACCTTTTGGGCGGGTTCGGATAGCCTTGATATTTCTCCCTCAGAATTTATTGCGAGCAGTCTGCCTCCGACAGCTATACAGCTTGTAGAGACGACCTCGCCGTTTACTGATACGGCCAGATTGGATGTCCCGCCTCCGATGTCACACGACAGTATGGTTTTGCCGGTATCCTTCGATCTTGCGGCGGCTCCCGAACCCATTGCGGCGAGCAGGCTTTCGAAATTGGGACCTGCCGTTGCCGCAACAAATTTCCCGGCATCTTTGGATAAAGCTTCCGCTATCTGTTTTGCATTATGCTTTCTGGCTGTCTCTCCGGTTACGATTACCGCACCTGTCTGGATATCAGCGGGGTCTATTCCGGCCCGTTCACATTCTTCCTTCACGAAGCCGGTTAATTTATAGAGGTCAATTGTGTCGTCGTCCAGTAACGGCGTATCTGTTATTCTTCCCTCATAGAGAACATTTCTTTTCTCAATCCGGAAACGACGGGAGGAAGAGAGCTCGTCCCTTAATAATAAGAGATTTGAAAATACCAGATGAGTTGTTGAACTGCCCACGTCTATACCGACCGAAAGCAGTTCGATAGTGTTAATTTCCATTCTTATTTCTCACATCAACTTGTTTGCCGGTGCGGTTATATCTGTTCCTGAATCACTGCCGCATGTTTTTGTGAAGCGCAAAAACGAGTTGCGGCATTCCGCTTCTTTCCGGTGGTCATGTTGTCGGCAGCTACGAAATCAACCGCTTTTTCATCGCAGAAGCGGACGCACTGGGGTTGCCCGCCGCACAGGTCGCATTTAAATACCTTTTTGTCGACCTGATTGTAATTCATTGCACCGAACGGACAGACGCTCACACAGGAACGGCAGCCTATGCACAGCGTGTGGTCTATGGTCAGAAAACCATAATCCTCATCACGCGATATGGCCCCTACGGGGCAGACATTTTTACATGGCGCATCTTCACACTGCTGGCAGATCATAGGCACGTACTGACCTTCCTCCTCCCATTTGACAATTTTGATCCTGCTTCTGGCGGGATTGGATATCCCGTCATGCTTTACGGAACATACCAGTTCGCACAGACGGCAACCGGTGCACTTCTGATAATTGACAGTCAGAACTTTCTCCATTTTATTTCCCTCTCTGATGACTATAATAGGTGCGATGGTTCATGGTCAAGTCCGAGCCGCTGCAAGGTCCCGGATGCAGGCACTCCCTGCTTGTCCCAACCGCAGTGGTTATAGAATTCATCCACCATTTTTTTGAATTTTTGACGATCGATCGTCCGCCCGACAACATCGGGAGCTCCGCGCTTTGTCGGTTCGTCAAAATAGCGGTGATTGAGCATATCTCCCTTTTTCAGATCGTTTCGCGTCAATCCCTCTCTCAAATTGAATAACCGTTCGAGATTGTTGCACCGTTCGGCAATTTCCCAAAGCTCTACAGGCGTAAATTCAAGGCCTGTGTTGTAATAGATCACCTTTGGCCAGTCCTCAAAATTGGGGAGGGTAGCGCCCAGAAATACGGTGTGGTATTTGCATATTCCAAGGCAATCAACGGCCATGTAACAGTTTTGATGCCAGAAGACCTGCCAGGGCTTGCCTTCATAGTCGGTATGTTCAGAGCTCAGCGGGCCGTCGTAGGGAACCGGGCTGCTGTAAATCTTTCGCATGATCTTTTCCGGCAGATGGTACAGATCAATCGCCGGCCTGCTGCGAAGATGGTCCGACCCCCGTGAGGCCGTGGCGATGTTTAAAGCCAGGCCCGGCGTACCTCGTTCATCGGAATGCAGATTGTTCATGCCTTTCACCTGGATCAGATAATCAAAAGAATTCTTGCCGATTTTCTCGGACGCGGGGATGCCCCCCTCGGCCAGAACATCGCCCAGCCAGCCCTTGCGAAGACAAATCCGATGGATCATTTCCAGCAGCGCTTCATCATTCCCGAATCGCAGATCAAGGCCGTCGGTCTCCTTGCTGGTAATTATTCCCAGTTCATAAAGCTCCATGGCCCATGCAATCATGCTGCCGATTTCGAGGTTGTCGACGCCGTACTGATTAACAAGATGATTGCCCGTCAAGACCGTTACAGCGCTTCTGCAGTCCGGCTCAGCCCCGAACGCTCCCTGGGAGGTGTACTCCGGCCCCTCATCGTATTTTCCTGCATAGGGGCCTGATGGAATTTTGTACTGGGCGCGGCAGTGAACCTGGCATCCGAAACACCCGGTCATGTGATGCGGGCCAATGGTTTCGGTGGCAATTTCATCGAGTCTTTCGGGTTCAATGTCGTCAGCGTACTCCATCTGGTTGTATTGAAAGTTGCGGGTACGCAATCCGCCCCAGGAATTTGTGGCCCCCCATATGAAAGGAGTGCCGAGAGACCCCTGGGTCCTGTTGACTTTAGCGCTGGTAATGCCGTCTATAAACCGCTTGTTATATTCCAGGGCATCGACGGGATGGGCGATCCTGATGTCCATGGTGCCCCGGACAGCCACGGCTTTCAGGTTTTTTGACCCCATAACCGCACCCATGCCGGTACGTCCGGCGGCGTTCTTGATGCCGGTCATAACATTGGCATATCGGACCAGTTTCTCGCCGGCCTGACCTATAACGGCACTTTTAATATCCTCGTCACCGAGTTCTTCGCGGATTGCCCATTGAGTTTCCGTGGTTGATTTACCCCACAGATGGGCCGCATCGCGGATTTCTATTTTTCCGTTGTGAATCCAGATATAGACGGGTTTTTTGGCCTTGCCCTTTATAACCAGATGATGAAAACCTGCCCACGCCATCTCCGGGGCAAAAAATCCTCCCATGTTGGCGCTGCCCAGCAAACCGGTAAGAGGCGATTTGGCCATGATATGTGTTCGGGCTGTGGCTGATGCGCAGGTCGCGGTCAGCATTCCGCCGCTTATCATCAGCGGATTATCAGGTCCGAGCGGGTCGCATCCCGGCGGCGCGTGATTATAAAGAAGGTATGCGTCCAGCCCGCGGCCGCCGAGAAATTTTCTTCTGATTTCAACGGGGATCGGGCTGGTTTCGATTTTACCCGTGGAGAGGTTGATATATGCAATTTTTCTGTCCAACGCCATTTTACACCCCCTCCTTTGCCTTTGACTTGCTGTTCGGTGTTTCCAGTTTTCTTTTCAGCGCCTCGGCCGCAATTTTCCGGTTGACTTCCCAAACAGGTCCGCGGATTCGCGGCAGATCGGGTCTGACCCAGAATATGCGGAATTCCATTCCGCAGGTTGCGCACTTGATGTGATCGGCGCCCGGTGACGGCTCAAGTCTTTCCATGCAACTGGGGTTGTGGCACCTGACTTTGCCGAAAGTTCTGGTTTCGCGCAGCGTTTCGGACGCTGAAAGCTTTTCTGTGTCGTTTGCCATGACAAGCTCCTTGTTATTGATCATGAATATTTTAGTAAATTTTAGAGCAGATGTTCACTATCATGAATTTTTATATTTGATATACTGGCTTATTTTTAGCATATAAAAATAAAATGTCAACGCCAATTTTCATTTTAGTGCAATAAAAAGGATGTTTGATTATTTTTCTGGTTGACAGGGCACCTCTTTTAATATAAATTTTATTCCGCAGGTTAGTTCATTATGCTGAACTTTTTCATTAGTCCCTCTCTGTACGCTAACTGCAATACCCGCATGGCCGTTAATGCTGCGGTTTGTATTAAAGGGTGTCTATCCGGAGATTAAACAGGTTACGGTTATGACAATAAAAAGTATCCCATGTGATGACGAGGTTCCTTCCGGACGTGTGATTCCTGAAGAGACGGTTTTACGATTAAAAAAAGGCGATCCGTCGGTTCTCATTCCTGACAGCGGCGATATTCAGGCAACCCCCAAAGTCCTTGCCGTTGATCCTCAAAAATGCAACGGATGCAGGCTCTGTGAAATCGCCTGTTCCCTTTCCCATGAAGGTGAAGTCGATACGGTCAGATCACGAATCCGTGTTCTCGAATGGAATTTGAAGGGAGTTTATCTGCCTGTTTTATGCCAGCATTGCACCGATGCACCCTGCAGGGCTTCATGTCCAAAGGATGCCATATCTTGGCAGGATGACTGGGGAAGGGTCGTGATCGATTATGACCGGTGTGTGTCATGCCAAATGTGTCTGGCTGCCTGTCCATTCGGGGCCATCGGATTTGACAAGGCCCGTGAAGTCGTTTTTAAATGCGATTTGTGCAACGGTCAGCCGCAGTGCGTGAATTTTTGCGAACCCGGGGCACTGACGTTCGCATATGCTGACCGGATCCCTTATCCGCGGATTCGCCGGGCTGCCGGCATCATGAGGAGATACTAGATGAGCTATTTTAAGGTAAACAGTAAATGCAACGGGTGCCTGGCCTGTTTACAGAATTGTCCGGCTAATGCGATTGAAGTTAAGGACTCGGGTGCAAAGAGAACGCTGCTGCACAACATGGCTCGCTGCGCACGCTGCGGCAATTGCTGGCGCATATGTCCCGAGCAGGCCATTGAATTTCAGCACATGCTGACAAACCAGTGGGATGAAGTTGTTGTGATGACCCTTATTCACTGCCAGGTATGCGGAGAACCCCTTTATACGGCTCCCTTCAGAGAAACCCTTGCGGGAAAAACAGGCATTTCGGGAACACCGTTGTGTTCCCGGCATAAAGAGGCCCTCGCCCTGAAGGTCAACACCCATTTTGCCGGTCACAAATCAGGCCAGACGAGGTGATGTCATGATCGTCGGTAATATCAAGCCAATAGAAGAAATCGTAGCCTCAATTTCCGGATATGAAAAAATTCTGGTTGTCGGTTGCGGAAGCTGCGTTTCCGTGTGCCTTTCCGGCGGAGATCGTGAAGCGCAGATGCTATCACAGGAACTCAAACGCAAGGTGCATTATGAAAAAGCTCCGCCTTCAGTTTGCGTGGACAACACTCTGAGGCAATGCGAACTGGATCTCATCAAAGCCTACCACGAAGTACCCGCAGGAACTGATGCCGTGCTTTCTCTGGCCTGCGGAGCCGGCGTCCAAACCATGGCCGAAGCTTTAGATCCGCTGCCGGTCATTCCGGCCTTAAATACAACCTTTTTAGGAGCATCCTTTGAACCTGGGGTTTGGCGGGAAATGTGCGTAGGCTGCGGGAACTGCCTGTTAACCTATACCGGCGGCATATGCCCGATTGCCCGTTGCTCCAAAAGCCTGTTGCACGGACCGTGCGGAGGTACCAACGGCCGGAACTGCGAAGTGAGCCCGGATATCCCATGCGCCTGGATTCAAATAATTGAACGGCTGTCCAGGCAGAATAAACTCCATCTGCTCTCCGGAATACACGAACCAAGGGACTGGCGGCCAGGAGGCGCGGCGGGCCCGCGTATCCGGATGCGGACCGGTATTGGCGGCAGTTCCGGTTTCTCATAATGAAAAAAATGGCCATCATAACCAGTTATTTTGATGGCGAATCGTGATGGGTTGCACCATTCATCAACTGCAGTGATTTTCAGGAAATCCGGAGATTTTTCTTGTTTCATTCAGTCGGATTGAGCTATTAAGCAAGTAGCGGAGGTGAGGCTGTTTCCGGCGCTTAAATTTTTACAGTGAAAACACCTTTTCAACCGTGAATGCATGTAAATAAATGGTTACCATAAAAAAATCGATCATCGGTTTTCAAGCAAGGAATTTATCAGGCTGTCATGACACAAGATAAAAAAGGCCCGTTTTTTATCCGCTCGAAAATATGGTTTGAAGACGATTCTGGAGAGGTTATCTTTGGCCAGGGGCGGCCTTAAGATGCTTGAAGCCATTGAGCGCCAGGGCTCGATTCAGGCGGCTGCAAAAGAGCTGAAAATGAGCTACCGGGCCTTATGGGGAAGAATAACGGCTACGGAAAACCGGATGGGCCGGCAGCTTTTGACCCGGAATATTGGCGGTGCTTCCGGCGGCGGTTCTCAGTTGACCTCTTTTGCAAAAATTCTGCTGGAAAATTACCGGGATATTCACAGGCGCATCGCCATGGAATCGGACCGGCTGTTTCAGGAGGAAATCCTTTTCAAAATCACCCGAACAGACGGATGATATCCGGCGCATCATGCGCCACTATACGACCCCTTTTCTTTTTCCAATGCAGCTGTCAACTTATATATTGATGTTCCATATACTCATGCTTCAACGTCTGATCTGAAATCGTTTCATAACACCGGCTTCAGATGCGTCTGCATGCCTGCGCCCCGCTCTGTATCGAAATTCCAAGCTGCCGCATGGTGAATCTATGCTTAAAGTATACCACTTGAGGCGTTGGACTGACTCGTCACTCTTGTGCACACAAGTGGTTTTACTCAAGAACGATAAAAACAGATTTACGGGGCTTCCTGTTCAATGCCCGGCTGATATGGCCATGGCCGGTCGTATCTTCGGCAAGCAGGATTTCTCCAGGATTGATGATGCGCCTTGTTCCGGCACCCACTTCAATCTCTACACCGGCATCAAGCATGATGATATATTGTCTCCGGGGAGCATTGTGCCAATCGTAATTATAGTCATCCGCCGTCTCCCGGAAGATGACGCTGGTTGCTTTTTGCGGTTTCGAAAGATTTCCTATCGGGCCTCCACATTCGAGGGGTATCTCAATATCCTCGAAATGCGATTCGCCATCTTCACCCGTATAGAGCCGGATTATTTTCATTGTAACTCCCTGCCATGCAATTCATACTGAAATCTATAATGAAAGCACTAACATACCGACTATTATATATCTGAAGAGCTTGCCGGCGGTCACCAGGATCAAAAACAGATAAATATTGATCTTTAATACTCCTGCTGCAACTGTCAATGGATCGCCAATAATAGGTACCCAGGCTAACAACAGGCTGAAAACTCCATATTTTTTGAATCGTTGTTCAGATCGGATGATTTCCGTTTGAGATAATCGTAACAGCCTTTCCATTATCAGAAAGCTTCCCCAAAATCCCAAAGCATAATTTGTAACAGAACCTAATACATTTCCGGCAGTTGCCACAGTAATTGATAAAATCGGGTCATGGTTGTTCAGCAATAAAAAAATCAACACAACCTCGGAACTAAGAGGAAGTATTGTTGCGGCTAAGAATGAAGCCGTAAAAAGGCCTATATAACCGTATTGTGCGAAAGCATCCATTTGTCTTAATGTTTTCTTAAAGGCTTATTACAGTGCTTTCGCAAGCCAATCTGATCAATTCCGCGCCCGTTGCCATTCTTGCCCCGTCTATAAGATCAGATTCTGAAATTTGCCTCGATTTTGCGCAAGGGGTACACACATAAATCGGGACACCGTATTCCTGGAGATAAGTGATATGATCATCAGCGCTATCCCCTGTGGCTGCCCTGACATTGGTTATCATGCCTTTCCTGGCAACATAAACTCCTTCATCAAGGAGAAATACCGCTGATTTTTTTCCTTCTTTATGAGCCACCATGGCAAAAAAAAGAGCGCGTGTTGTACGATTGGGGTTGTCGGTTCCGCATGATAGAACTACCAGCACGTTATCAGTCATAATAATTATCCCTTTTCTGTAAATTGTTAGTAAGTGAAATTACCAGCTGCCTGATGAGCCTCCGCCGCCCGAAGATCCGCCGCCTCCGGAAAAGCCTGAGCCGCCCGAACCGCCCGAGCTCCATGAACTCCCAGACCCCCCGGATGTGATCGTGAAACCGCCGATGGATGCCCGCCCCTTTGTTCGAAGAGTCGTATTTGCCTTTTTATACCAGTCGGTGTTCCTGAGCAGCAGCTTGGCAATGGGGAAAACAATCATATAGGTTGTGAGCAGGTATAGAGCGCCCCTGGTTCCGACAACGATGATGGGGAACATCGCCCAAAAAGGAATGAGGAAGAAGTAGAGAAACCACCCGACACCGGGCGTAAGGACGCCGATCACCGTGAACAGGCCTATGATACCGAAAATGAAAGCACCAAAGAGAATGCGCTCGGTAAGCGGGAGATCCGGCTCATCAATGTGAAAACCTGATGAAGTTTTCTCCTGTGAATTTGCAGAGTCCCCGATACTCGGTACCTCTCGGCCTTCGAGCGTTCCGACAACGGCTTTGACTCCGGCCTCAACACCTCCATTAAAGTCCCCGGCCTTGAACCTTGGTGTCATAATGTTACGGATGATCCTGCCGGCCAAAAGATCTGTAAGGGTGCCTTCAAGACCATAGCCTACTTCAATGCGCATTCGCCTGTCATTTGGTACCACGATGACCAGAACACCGTTGTCCCTGCCTTTCTGCCCGAGTTTCCATGCACCGAAAACTTTGCCGGCATATTCCTCAATGTTCTCACCTTCGAGCGTTGGCACTGTAAGTACAGCGATCTGGTTACCGGTTTTGTCTTCGTGAGACTTGAGGAGTTCGGTCAGCGTCCGGCGCATGCCCTCGGTAAGAATTTCCGCATTGTCGGTCACTCGTCCGGCAAGGAAGGGAATATCCGCACCGGCGGCGATAACTGACAATAAGAGTAATATTGCCATGGTAGCAAGCTGCACCAGTCGTTTCCGGATGTTTTGAGTTTGTTTCATGATGTTTTATGTTAAATTTTGACGATTTACTCCCGAGCAGGTTATTCTCTTTGATTTTTAAGCTCAATGCATTTTTTTCAATGCGGCTATTATATCAGAAGGCTCGAGTCTTTTTGTATGGTCCACTTCTACAAAATCCAGCATAATGGTGCTGTCTCGGTTAATCACGTATGAGGCGGGTACAGGAAGTTCAAAACTGTTATCACCATTGGCTGCTGGCAGATCAATGCCGAATTGGGCATAGACAGGACGAAGTTCTTCCGGCAAGGTGAAGACCAGGCCAAAGTCTCTTGCCACACGGTTTCCAACATCACTCAACACCTCGAATTTCAGACTGTTTTTTTCAACCGTTGTAAGCGACTGGTCCGGCAATTGAGGTGAAATGGCAACAAGCTGAGCGCCTAAAGACTTGATCTCGGGAAGCACGAGCTGCAATGACCGCAGCTCCAGGTTACAAAACGGTCACCAGCTTCCCCGGTAAAAACTTATAACAAGCGGACCCTGGTTCAGCAGCGCAGAGGATGATACCCTCTCGCCGCGGGCGCTGGGCAATTCAAATGACGGCGCCCGGGCGCCTTTCCTGCACGCGTGATCCGTGATGCCTGATTCCTGCAATTTTTTCATTGCGCCTGCCATGATAGCGGCGGTCTCGGCAGGAAGACTCTGTCTTACTTTTTTCAGCAAACCATTGATCTCATCCTGAAGTTTCATTTTTATGCCCTTCCTTAGTTGTTTTGGGGGAAACTTACCAACAACTGCCAATATAGTTTAAGAAATTTACTCATTTTCTGCAAAAAAATATTTTTGCAGCCGAACCATGCAGATAACGGGTTTCAGCGCTTGAGCTGACCTGTTTGTGAGCCAAATTATCCTATACCCCGCTTATTCTTTGACAAATTTCAACTGCAAGGCAGAAAATGATATCAGGTGTAAGATGTTCAGTAATGGTTTTGTCGAACAGAATTTTTGATTCAGGCTGAAATTCATCATCCCCGTTCCAGAAAAGCACCGCGGCCGGAATACGCGGAGTTATTTGAAAAGAGTAGGCCGCATCTGCCATATCGATCCGGCTTCCGGACAACTGCTTACATCTTTCTTTGAACCCCTGAATATCTTTTCCATACCGCCGTTCAATTAATTGAGTGGGGATTGTGTGAGGGCCACGGAAAAATGTAGAGCCACCCGGAATATCTTTTTCCGATATCCATTCCCTGCTGACATTTATTTCCTTTAATTTTAAAAGATAGTAAATAATAAAGAGTCCGAACAAAGTATTGACATTCGTTTTACCGTCCCGAAGGCGTGTTATTTTACAGTCATGAGGATAGATGCCATAATCTTCACCCCAGACGGATAATATATAATCTTTCTTCTTTGCATCATAATCGCATAATGCGAGCCTGCAGATATCTTCAGGATTTTTTCCGGCAAGCTCTCTAAAGTAGCTGCTGTCGATTGAATTTGTCATGTTATTATTACTTTTTTTAATGTCCCGGTTAAGAAGCAGGCAGAGGAATGCAGCTTTTCATTACTTACCCCAGGCTTATTCAGACTGTTAATGATTCTGTGTTTCTATTTCTACATCACGGTCGAAGTCCGCTTCCTTCAGGGATGAATCATCCGGAGCATATTCCCGGCGAAAGGTCTCAATTATCTGATCTATGGGAACATCGGCAAATTCTCCGCGATACCTTACGTATTCCATGTGCTTGTTCCCTTCAAGATCAAACGGGTGATATATTGAATCTTTAAGTCCGTCGAAATCAAGAGTTTTCAGCCGGAACCGTTCACAGAGCTCTATATTAAAGGCAGGCGTCGCCTTGACCCATGTTCCGCCGAGGCAAATTGATGTATAACCATGCCAGAAGAAGAGATCCGTTTTCATCAGTTCACGCAGGCGCGCGGTGGTGAGATGGTTTCGCACATCGGCAAAACCCAGACGGGCCGGAATTCCTGAATACCGGCAGCACCCGGCAAGAAGAATTGCCTTTGCCACGCACCAGCCACGCCCTGTGCCGAGCGTCGTGCTCGCACGGAGTCCTTCGACCGACAAATTGATTGCATACGGGTCGTAGCGTATGCTGTCTCTCACAGCGTAATAAAGACTGATTGACTGCTTTCGCGGGTCTGTTGAATCGCCTGAGTTCTTCCTTGTAAAATCGATGACGGCTGCGTTATCGAAGTCTATAGTGGGTGAAGCTTGAAGATATTGCCGCATCTCTGAATTCATCTTTTTAAAAAAACTCCTTTTTGCACTATCAAATAAGCTTTTCCTGTTTCAGATAATCAATGATCGCTATGTTGAATGCTTCCGGCTGTTCAAGGGGTGACAGATGACCGGCATCTTTTATATCGGTCATGGATGCATTATTAATGTGCTCTTTCATATATGAGCCGTATTTTGGCGGAGTGAGATTGTCATCTTCTGCCGTCAATATCAGAACCGGAGTGGTTATAGAAGAGAGTTTTTCCATTACATTGAACCGGTCGCATGCTGCAAAATCGCCATATGTCACTTCCGTGGGGCATTTTGCCGACTCTGCCATAAAGGAGACAAGCTTCACAGGGTCTGTCTTTCCTGAAGCTGCAAAAGCTGTGATTGAATTTAAGTAGCCTTTGTAATCCTTTCTAATGATTTCAAAAAGAGAAGGCATTACACGGAGTCGTGCCCCGGTATTTACAAGTATTGCAGCTTTAAAGCGTGTCTTGTGCTCCAGTACAAGCTGAAGGACAATGGCTCCGCCGATACTCAGGCCGCACGGAATAGGTGCGGGTATTCCGGCTGTTTCGATAAAATCCACGACTGCAGCGCAGTAATCTTCGACTCTGTCCAGACCCGGGCCGCTGCTTTTCCCATGACCCGGCAGATCGACAGCTATTGTGTTTACATGTGTTTTTAACGCATCGACCTGATTTTCCCAGAGAGCGCTTGATCCCCCGGAGCCGTGAATGAACACAAGAGTCGGTTTTTCAGGATCAAAGGGCCAGCGCCCGGCAACATAGCCTATGTTTTTGGCAGTTCTTTCATACATATCATTTTGTCCTATTCACAATAGACAATCATTTGAAGCTCTCCGCTGCAAGCAGCGGGGTTAGCGCTCGCTGTTTCGGTTCAAAAAGCCGTTTTTCCTGCCTTCTTTCTTTCCTCTTCCTTTTTTTTAACCTCGTTTTCTTCTATCTTAAGAAGGTGTTCCATGTTATTTGCGAAGTAGATCATTATGCTGTATTTAAAATCTCCCCTTTCTGAAATCTTTGAAAAAACGAGATAGTCCCCGCTTTTCCCCCACAGCAAAGATATGCTTTTCCCGTCGTCCCAGTTTATTAAAACAGGCTCGCCGTATTTTTCCTTTAAAGTATCCGACATGTCGGATTCCTTTTTCCTCGATGTAATGGAAAAGAGCAGCGGTTTTTTTGAGTAGTTTGAAAAGACTAGTTTCACGTTATCAAAGGGTGTGTTTTCTTTTTGTGGATATTTGAAAACAAGGTTCGTAATATTGTGCTCAATCCTTGCTCCTGCTTCATCGTTCAATTTATGGTTCAATTCATAAAGCTTCGGGGAAAACTTGTTCAGAAAGATCCTGTCGCGTATTACAAGATCGAGAGTCGTCATTTTTTCAACAGCGTAAGAGCCGAGTTCTCCGGAAAGCCTTTTAAGAAGATCATCTGATAATCTGGTATTTGATCCTAAATCAAAAAATGTAAAGCTTTCAGGATATAATGCTTTCGCATCCATGGTTTTCTTCTGGTTGTTGTTTTCCGGTTTCCTGAAAACAAAGAAAGCAGATAAACAAACAACCAGTAATATTATCGCAAAAGCAGCTGTTTTTTTGTTTGATAACGGCATTAGATAACCCATATCCTTTATATATGTACTATTTCATATTCTCTTGTTCCAAGCCCTATCTTTTCTGCATAGTCAAGCTGAATAGTCCAGTCTGTGGCAGGATACACAGCCTTAAACTTATCTTCACCCGGCCCTGAAGAAGTTTTTAAGCAGGACCCCGGAAGAGCCGCCTCATTGTTTACAAGATCGACGGAGGCCTGGTCTATGGCGACAGGATCGCTTGAAGCTACTATGCCGATATTTCTTACAATTGGAGCATCATTGTAAGGGTAGCAGTCACATGCCGGGGAAATATCTGTGATAAAGTTTATAAAGAGGGCTTTGCCTGCCTTGTTCTTTAATACTCCCATTGTGTATTCAACCATTTTCTCAAGAAAAGAGGGGATTGTCTGATTCCATTCAATCTGAATGGCGCTGTTTAGGCATATTAAAATGCATTCGCCGCACCCGATGCACTTTTCTGAATCAATAACGGCTTTTTCGTCGACAATTGAAATTGCCTGCTGGGAACAGTGCTCGATACATTCGCCGCACCCTATACACTTTTTCTTTTTTATGGCAGGGCATACTGTAGAATGCTGTGCCAATTTCCCCCTTCGTGATGCGCATCCCATTCCAAGGTTTTTCAGTGTTCCGCCAAAACCTGAAAGTTCGTGGCACTTAAAGTGCGCAACCGATACAAGAGAGTCTGCCTGAACGATCTCTGCGCCTATGTATACCTGCCTGAAATGCTTCTGGTTTATTACAACAGATGTTTCCGATTTTCCTCGCAGGCCATCTGCTATAACAAGGGGGGCTTCCACAACGGAATATGCGAAGCCGTTTTGAGTGGCTGTTGTGAGATGATGAGGGGCGTCACTACGTGTTCCTGCGTACAAAGTGTTTGCGTCAGTAAGAAAAGGAACGCCGCCTGTTGCTTTAACAGATTCAACTATTTTGCGTAAGAATACAGGGCGTATAAAAGCGGTATTACCCATTTCTCCAAAGTGAATTTTTACAGCAACAAGATCCCTTTTGCTGACAGTTTTTGAAAGACCGGCAGCTTCGGTAAGCTTTTCAATCTTTTTTAACAGGTTTTCTTTGTGTGTTGCTCTTAAATCAGTAAAATAGACTTTGCTTTTCATGTGACCCCCTGCTTGGAAATAGTTTAACTGGTTTGATTTTTTATCGAAAATAACTACTGGGTGTGTTTAAGTCAAGACGTTTAATATTTATTATGACTTCATGAAATATATTGAACAATTTAAGGATATGCTGATACTGAACCACAATAGCGAGCGAATTCCCCGCTGCTTGTTGCGGGGTGAGCGAGCTAATCAAAAACAGAGTCCTTACGGTCGAAGATTCCCAGCAGCATGCTGAGGGGAGTTTCAAAGGAATGATTTTCAAAAATGTATTTTGGAGAGATATGAATGGATTTGAATTCAAAGCTTGCGGTGCTTGAAAAAATTTACAGGATTTACGGCGATTTTGCAGCAACCCTTGATGTTGCGTGCAGGAGATATTGTTCATTATGCTGCACGGTAAATGTCACGATGACAACCCTTGAGGGATTTAAAATAGCCGAAAGTCTTATGCCGGGAGAAAAAAGGTATTTATTTGAGAAAATAAGACGCGCTTCATCCATGCAAAGATTCCGGCCTCGGGAAACGGTTAACATGCTTGCAGAGCTCTCCCAGGAAGAGGGAGTGGTTCCCGAAGAAGATAAAGCCTTTCCGGGTGAATGCCCTTTATTAATTGCTAATGAATGCTCGGTATATAGTGAGAGGCCTTTTGGATGCAGGTGCTTTGTTTCTAGGCAAAACTGCGCGGAAAGCGGAAGCGCAACAGTTGATGGTTTTGTGCTGACTGTGAATAATATTTTCTTGCAGGTAATAGAGCATGTTGATGCAGGAGGATTTTCCGGCAACCTGACAGATGTTTTGCTTTTTTTGGAAAATGCTGAAAATCGTGAAAATCTTTTATCATCAAAAATGATCAACCCATCATCTGTTCTTATAAAAAATCATCATTTGAAAATACTTATGATCCCTCCCGAGCACAGGAAAGAGGCACAGACCATACTGGATGCGTTAAACAAATTAAAATATTGAACCGAAACAGCGAGCGCATTCTCTGCCGAAGATCAGCCGCGGCGGACTTGTGACTGAGTTAGCGAGTGAATTAAAAATTTACGCTATTCCCGACGGTCAAATCCGCCTCAGCCCGCCTGAGGCGGATTGCTGCGGGGACTTCAATTAAAGGAATAGAGGACATGTTTCAAATAAGGATAACTTGCAAAAGAGAAATATAGAACTTGTGTAAGAAGCCATAGTTATTGAATGTAAGAAAGGAAGCGAAGAGGAAGAAGCAGTAATATGTACAACGAAAACAAAAATTATCAGTGTGTGAAATAGCTATAAATTATTGTGTAGAATTTGTTATTAAAGTGAATGAAAAAAAGGAAGTAATTATTTTACCATACAATATGTTGTTATGGTCTGACAAAGAAACACAATATGATGTATATAGATATAATTATATATAAATTATATAAATTTTGCTTGACATATATAGAATGAAGTGTAATATACAAAGCCATCTTTTATAAGAACCGATTACTTTTAAAAAATAAGCAGGGTGTCTGATTAATGGGAAAGAATTCTTTAAAAAAAATCAGAGAATCTCTTATGATGAGCAAGGCTGAACTTGCTAGAGAGGCAAATGTGTCTCCAATTACCATTTCACGGATTGAAGATGGCATGCCTTGTCGGGTGGAGACGAAACGAAAGATTATACTGGCTATGGGTTTTAAGCTTTCGGATAAAGACAAAATATTTGGCGATTGAGAGTTTCTCATGGCATTTGGCAGTAAAAATCATCTTATAGGCTTGGATATCGGATCAAGAACCCTTAAAGCGGGTGAAATTGTTGAAACGAAAAAAGGGCGCCGCCTGAAAAAATTCGGCATGATCGATATTCCCGCAGGATTAATTGAAGACGGCGTAATTAACGATATTGAATCTGTTGCAGATTATATCCGCCAGCTTTTCAAAGCGAACAAGTTAAAGGAACAAAATGTTGCAGTATCGATAGGCGGATTTTCTGTCATTGTAAAGAAAATTAATGTTCAAACAATGGACGAAAGCAAGCTGCAGGAGACTATCCAGTTTGAAGCTGAGCAATATATTCCTTTTGACATAAGCGATGTGAATCTTGACTTTCAAATTCTCGGAGAGAATGAAAATAATCCAAATCAGATGAGTGTTTTTCTTGTTGCCGCAAAAAAGGAAATGGTAAGTGAATATATTAACCTTGTTCATATGGCCGGACTTAATCCATGCATAATTGATGTGGAAGCCTTTGCTCTGCAAAATATATTTGAATTCAATTATGATGCAAAAGGTGAAACTATTGCTTTAATTGACATCGGAGCAGGTAAAACATCATTGAATATCTTAAAAGGGCTTTCTTCCTTGTTTATGCGAGATGTCTCTCTAGGATGCGGTCAGATAAACCAAAAAATTGTTTCTCTTGCAGGATGCTCTTTAGAAGAAGCCGAACAAATGAAATTTGGCGGCCAGAATGAAAAAATTTCTCCTGAAGATTTAGATGAAATAGTATCTTCGGTTGTGTCGGACTGGTGTGCAGAAATCAAGCGCGCACTCGACTTTTTTTATTCCACATATCCTGATGATACCATAACTAAAATAATATTAAGCGGCGGCGGTGCCAATATAAAGGAATTTCGCCAGCTGCTCGCTACTGAAGCTTCAGCTGAAGTGGAAACAATTAATCCGTTTAACAAGTTAGAAGTTGCTGATAACCTTGATTCTTCATACCTTGAAAAAATTGCTCCTCAGGCCGCTATATGCATGGGCTTGGCACTTAGAAGGGTTGATGATAAATGATAAAAATTAATCTTCTGCCTTTTCGAACCGCAAGAAAAAAAGAGAATGTCCGCCGCCAGTTATCAATACTGTTTTTCTCTTTATGCTTGGTTTTTATACTTTTGGTCTATTATAATATAAAGTTAAGCGGTCAGGTTAAAGAGATTAAATCAAAAGTTGAAAAGGCAAAGACTGAAACCGCAAGTTACGAATTAATTAATAAGGAAATCGAGGAGATTAAGGGAAAACTTGAAATCCTTAACACTAAAATGGATGTTATTAAGACTCTTGAATCCAATCGCTATGAACCGGTGAGGCTCATGGATGCAATGACAAACCTTGTTGTTCCGAAACGGATGTGGTTTGTCAGTTTTGACGGAAAAGGAAATGCCATAAATATTTCGGGTGTTGCGGTAGACAATCAGACTGTTGCCGATTTTATGACCCGCCTCGAAAGATCGAAACTTTTTGAAGCAGTCAATTTAAAAACCTTGAAACAAAGTGTGATCAAACAGGCAAGACTTAAGAGTTTTGAAATATCATGCAGCAAAGTGGTGAAAAAAGAAGAAAAGAAAGAGGAAAAGAAAGTAGAAAAAAGTAGGGCAAAAAAATAATGGAAAAGCCGAGCCTCTCAAAATCAATTGCTCCTGTATTTGAAAAGCTTGAAAAACTTTCAAAGATACAAAGAATCCTCGCTTTTGCGGGCATCTTATTGTTAACAATAGGCGCTTTTGGCTATTTTATGTATTATCCAAAAATGAAAGATATACAGAAGCTGGGTTCAGATTATATAGAACTGGATAAGAAGCTTTCTGCTTCCAAAAATACCGCAAAAAATCTGCCTAAATTAAAAGAGGAGATGAATAATGCTGAGGCGCAACTGAAAGTAGTTATGAAAGCTCTTCCTGAAACAAAGGAGATTCCGACTCTTCTTGAAAGCATCTCTCTTTCAGGTCAGGAAGCCGGACTTGAATTTGTGTTGTTCCAGCCTGGAAATGAACAGAATAAAAGTTTTTATGCTGAAATTCCTGTGTCAATACAACTATCCGGCAATTATCATAATGTCGCTCTTTTCTTTGACAAAGTGGCACGACTTCCAAGGATCGTCAATATTCAAGATATTAGCATGAAGCCCGACCCGGCTAAAAAGAATAATGAACTTTTTACATCGTGTACTGCTGTGACTTATAAATTTTTGGAAGCCAAGGCTGCCCCGCCTGCCGGTGCCGGTAAAGCTAAAAAGGGAGCCGCAGTCGCACCACCAAAGACAACAGCTGCAACAAAGCCTGGTAAACATGGATAAACATTTGACACAAGTTAATATTCTAATAGGTATTTTATGCCTGATTCAATTGGTAATTGGATGTGGCGATAAAAAGGAACCGCCTCAAAAGGCTGTTGCTGTCAGCAAGAAGATAGTTGCAAAGAGCAATGCAGTTTCAGCGCCTGTTCAAGCTCCTGGTATCGAAGCGGAAAAACAGGCTGTTTCTTCTCAGCAGCCGACAGCACCTGTTCCAAGCGAAAAGCTTACTGCTGATAAGGGAAAACCGGATTCTGCCGGACAGGCCGATAAACAGAAAGCAGGTGTTTCACCAACCGATCTTCAGACCGGTGTTCCTTCTCCAACGGAGAAGATAATTGCATCTATCTCTCAAACAGAAAATGCAAAAATGCAGCCTGAGGGAACGGTTGGTTACAATCCTGAAGGAAAGATAGACCCGTTTGCCCCTTTATTTAAAGAAGGGGTTGCTTCGAGCCCTGAGAAGCAAGACAAGGAAAGGCGCATTCCCAGGACTCCACTGGAAATGGTTGATCTGGGTCAATTGAAACTTGTGGCGATAATGCATGCCAAGAGCGGAAATAAAGCTCTTGTAGAGGAAGCTTCAGGTAAAGGATATATTGTTGCGAAGGGGAGTTACATGGGAATGAATTCCGGAAGGGTGGCTAAGATATTAAGGGACAGCATAATCATTGAAGAAGAAGCTGAAAATATAATCGGGAAGAGAATTATCCAAGAAAGAGAACTTAAACTTCAGAAACCTCTTGGAGAAGAATAATATGAATCATGACCAATTGAAATTATTTAAAGTTCGTTTAGCAACCGTTTTTCTTGCCGTTCTCATTTCTTTGCTTGCAGGTTTTGCTTCTGATAGTTATGCACAGCAGAAGGATCAGGGTGCTGCAGTTATAACAGGAATAATTACAACTGAGGATGGGCAGTCAGCGAATGTTTTTATTAAAGGAACCCGGCAATTGACATATACCTCGGTTAAACAGAATTCTCCTTTGGGAATACTGTTCTATCTGCCGGAAACGCTTTTGGGCAGTATTGAGACTTCATATAAACCTGACAGTGGAATAATATCTGAAATAAAAATATCCGAGATGGCTGAAACAGGGCATACGGCACGAATTCTTGTTTTATTGAAAAAAGATGTTCCGTATCTGGTTGCAGATGAAAATTCAGGGCTCAAAATCAGCTTTGCAAAACCGGAAGAACCCCCGGTTTCTGAAAAAGCCTCTGTAACTTCCGTAACTGTTTATGAAAAGAAAGATGAAAAGAAAAAAGCTGAAATTATTCAGGAAGAGTTGAAGCCTGTTGCAGATGCTCCGAAAGTTGCAACCAGGCTCGAATCTGTTGGGGTGGAAAAATCCGGCAAAGGTGTTGTAATAGCGGTCAAAGCGGATGGAATTATAAAGGATTTTCAATCATTAACACTTGAAAGTACACCCAAGCTTCCGGCACGAATTGTTTTTGACATTATAAATATCAAAAGTCCTCATAAAAAGGAGCAAATTGTCCAGGCAAATACAGAATGGGTGAGCAAAGTTCGGCATTACTCATCTGCCGATAAAGTCCGTATCGTATTAGATACAAAAAATAAATATTTAAAATCCTTCTCAGCCAAACCTGTTTCAAACGGACTAATGATTTATGTCGGACCTGCTGAGATAAAGGCTTCAGAGATGAGTTCTCAACCGGTCATTCAAAAAGAACCGGTGGCCGCCTCGGCTGATAAAACAGTGAAACAGCAGGTGTCATCCGATCTTAAGCCGGTTTCGAATGTCCCCAAGAAAAAACCGGTTTTAATAGATTCAAAACCTGCCTGGGTCAACAAAATAGACTTTTCGAGCGAAGAATCAGGTAAATCAACGATAACTATAGGAACTACAAAACCCGTTGAGTATAATTTAATAAAAGTATCGGAAACACTGCTTCATCTTCGGCTTAGCAATACGAGTATTCCAGTAAATCAGAGGAGACCGCTTATTACAACGCGTTTTAACAGCGCTGTAGACAGAATTATGCCAATCCTGAAGCCGGTTAAGAAAAATACATCGCTGGTTGCAATTGAGCTGAGAGAAGCAGTTCCTTACGTGGTTGAACAGTCGGATACCCTTCTGATGGTCCATTTTGAAGCTTCTTCCGTATTGCCCAAGCCTGAAAAAGAGGCTGCTCTTCCGGATTGGAAAGCAGTTCTTACCAATATGTCTGCTGAACCGGTTGAAACTGAAACAAAAGAACCTGTTACAAAGCAGGTTGCGGAAGCTAAAAAGACTCTTCTTGAGCCAGGAAAACAGTATACAGGAGAAAAAATAGCTCTTGATTTCTTTGATACCGATATCAAGAATGTCTTTCGTATCTTAAGGGAAGTCAGCGGAAAAAATTTTGCAATTGATAAAAGCGTAACCGGAAAAGTTACTTTGTCACTGGAAAAACCTGTTCCATGGGACCAGGTTCTCGATCTTGTTCTTAAAATGAATCAGCTCGGAATGGTTTATGAAGGAGATATTGTCCGGATAGCTCCGATTGAAGCAATCAAAAAGGAAGAAGAGTTAAAGCAGGCGAGGCTTTTGGCGGATCAAAAATCAAAGGAACAGCAAAAGGCGCTGGAAGAGATGGTGGTCGAATATATTCCGATCAATTATTCCAACGCGAAATCAGAGATATTGCCACATCTCGAGAAGATAAAAACCAAGGACAGGGGCAACATCAGTGTAGATGAGAGGACAAACCTTATCATAATTACGGATGTGGCTGAAGTAGTCAAGCAGGCAAAAGAAATTGTAAAAAAACTTGACAGGGTGACTCCCCAGGTAATCATAGAAGCAAGAATAGTTGAAGCAAGCACCAATTTTTCCAGAGAAATCGGTACCACCTGGGGATCGGGAATCGGTGTTCAGCCGACAAGTCTTATAGCCGGCACATACGGAGTTGTTTCTTCGATTGATGACAGGGTTGGAGTCGGCCCTCAGAGAGGTATGCAAAATTTTGGCGGAACTTACGGCGTGAATACGGCTATTAATTTTCCGACAACTTCAGACAAGGCAAGCATAGGGTTTAATTTCTCAAGAATTGCCGGATCACCTCTTTTGCTGAATGCAAAGCTTCAGGCAATGGAAGCCCAGGGGGACGGTAAAATAGTATCTGCGCCCAAAATAGTTACCCTTGACAACAAAGAGGCTACAATAAAGCAGGGGTTGCGTTATCCCTATAACAAGCTTGATACTTCCGGTAACACGACAACGGTATTTGAAGATGTAGATCTCGAGCTGAAAGTAAAACCGCATGTTACTCCTGATAACCGGATTTCCATGGTGATTAAGATCAAAAAAAGGGACCTTGGGAATATAATAAGCGGTCAGCAATCCTTTACAACAAAGGAAGCTGAAACCGAACTCCTTATTAATGACGGGGAAACAGTCGTAATAGGCGGTATCATTAAGACAATCAAGAGCTCAGGAGGATCGGGGGTTCCCGGGTTGTCGATGATTCCGATACTCGGATGGCTCTTTAAGTCCGACTCAAATATCGATAACAAGGAAGAACTTCTAATATTCATAACACCGAAGATAGTTCTCCTTGAGCAGCGCAGCTCTTCATGAACCGAAACAGCCGCTCGCTAATCCCGCTGATTCCGGCTGGGTTAGCGAGCGAATAAAAACAGACACAATTCCCTACGCTCTCGAATCCGCCTCAGGCGGATCGCTGCTTCCTGCGGCGGGGCTCTTCTCAATTACGAATGAGGCGGATGGATAGTGAGTGTAATGCAACGGGAGACCTTTGCATAACGCCCCCTTTTGGCCGATTACTGCGTCAGGTTCAAATTTCAATCCTCGAAATACTCAATGTATTCCTGTGGTTGAAATTATCGCCTTCCTTGTACTTGACCAAAATTGGACGTTCTTCAAAGGTCTCAACGGGAGTCCCCCGCTTCTATTTCAGGTGTTCTTTTTGTATCCGTGTAATTTCATTTCGTGCTTCAACAGCTAACTGGCTTCCAGGTGCAGTATCAACGACTTTTCTGTAAAATAACAGGGCCTTATTATACTCCTTTAAAATCGCATAAGCTCCGGCAAGGTCAGAGAAAAGTTCAGGAAAAACTGGAGCATATTTTACAGCCCTTTCAAAGGAGATAACAGCATCACGGGGGTTCCCAATTGCAAGATAAGTCAGTCCTAATCCACGTAACGCAATCGGGAAATTGGGATCAATTTTTAATGCTTCCCTGTAAAACTGCTCAGCTAAAGCAAATTCTTTTTTGTTGTAATATGCCCAGCCAAGATTGGACAAGGGATAATGTGGTGTTGCATACAGCAGGTCTCTTGAGACTTCTTTAAAACAGACAATTGCCGAATCCCAGTTTTTCATCGCCAGATATGCCGTTCCGAGATTATTTCTGGCAGGAGCATAATCAGGTTTAAGAGCAACCGCTTTTTTAAGATGCTCGATCGCCAGAAGAAGCTGATCTTTTGCCATGTAAACAAGACCAAGATCATTATGAAGATGAGGATCATTGGTATAGGTTCTTTCAGCTTTCAGAAGTTCATTAAGAGCTGCGGTGTAATCATTTTGACTCATGTAGGCTTCTCCAACAAGCCTTCCTGCTTCTTCCTGTTTTTTTAATAATTCAATGTCGGCGCATGAAGCGAGGCCGAATATAAAAACAACAGATCCGGTATAACAAAGCCATTTTTTATTCATCTTTTTTCCTCTAAGCCGTTGTTTAAAAATTACCGTAACATTGAAATGCCGTGACCGGCATAAGGAGCCGTAACGAAATGGTCAGAAATGTAATGGTTATTTCGTAACGGCTCCGAACCGCAATAACAGTTTATCTTTTTTTAAGATCAAGCAGACCGGCAATTTCATCTGAAACACGTTTTACAAATATATTAAAATCGTTTCCGGCTAATGGTTTTCCGGGAGCCGGAACTTTATCAAGACCTTCAGGGTGTATTAATATCGGAAAATTAATCAGCGATTTGTCCGGCAGGACCTCATAGCCGGCAGGAAACGTATTTTCAAAATACATCTCCTGGAATCCTGAAAATTTAAGGGCATGGGCTGTTGAATCCAATACGGCAGTCTCTTTTAAAGAGACCAAACCGGATGTAACCGCAACGGCAAGTCCGGCGAGACATTCACCTCCATGCGTACATGCGATATGCCCATTGCGGTTTGCTGTAATTTGCCAGTCCATGATGGACTGTTCTTTTACCTCTACGAAAAAGACATTTTCTTTTCCTGCAAGGCGGTTGTATGTATCGACAAGATGGATTACTCTCGGCATTGAAACCGGGTTGCCTATCATTGCAGCCTGAGCGACACTCGGCTTAACATTTACCGGAACGAATTTGCGCTTTTTGGCATTCGGTTCACTGTAGTAATTGAACACCGGGTTGGCATGTTCCGATTGAACGCCGATTATTTTCGGTAAAACAGCTATAATGCCTGTCTCGTAGAATTTTATGAATCCATTTAATACTGCCGTGATGTTGCCTGCGTTTCCGATAGGGATAAATATGGCTTTGTTGTTCATATCATACTCGAAATCCTGAGCAATTTCATAGGAATAAGATTCCTGTCCGAGAATTCGCCATGCATTCTTTGAATTCAGGAGAGCAACATTATATTTTTCGGACAAACTTTCAACCACCTTCATGCAGTCGTCAAAAACGCCTGGAATTTCGAAAACCGAAGCACCGCTCCCCAAAGGCTGGGAAAGCTGCTGTGGTGTAACTTTCTTATGCGGAAGAATAACCGCAGACTTGATATGAGGCTGGAGATAGGACGCATATAAAGCGGCTGATGCTGAAGTGTCGCCTGTGGAAGCGCAGATAGCAAGAACATCCGATACAAGTTTTTCTTTGACCAAATAATTGATATAACTCAATGCGCTGGCCATTCCCCTGTCCTTGAAAGAAGCGCTTGGATTCTGACCGTCATTTTTGAAGAAAAATCTCAGGCCGGCCTTTTCCTGCAGTAATGAATTGGCCTCAATAAGGGGCGTGTGCCCTTCTCCAAGGTATACCACGGAAGAAAGAGGTATAACCGGTCCTATAAATTCGTGGTAGCGGTATATGCCTTTTAAAGCCGGTATTTTGGTCATCCTGCGGTAGTCAAATATACGTTGCCATTTTTCACCCGGGATTCTTTTTAACCGGTCAAAATTCAAATCATGAAGCAAGAGGACTTTATTGCAATCGGGGCAGGTATATAACAGCTTTTCAATCCCGTATTCCCTCCCACACCCCAAGCATCTATATACAAGATTTCCTTTATGTTCCGGTATTATGAAAGGCCGGATCTCATCTGGAAAATCTTCCGGTTTCATTATGATATCCTTTCCATACCGCCCATGTAAGGTTTTAATATTTCGGGAATAATAACAGAACCGTCTTCCTGCTGGCAGTTTTCAAGTATGGCTGCAAATGTCCTGCCAACAGCCAGCGCGGATCCGTTTAATGTATGTACGAACTCAGCTCCTTTTTTTCCTTTTCTTTTGAATCTGATGTTTCCGCGCCTTGCCTGGAAATTCTCGAAATTGCTGCACGATGATATTTCCCTGTAAACGCCCTGAGAAGGCATCCATACTTCAATATCGTAAGTTTTTGCGGCAGAGAAGCCAAGGTCTCCGGTGCAAAGAGATACAACCTGGTATGGAAGCTCAAGTTGTTTTAAAATAGTCTCCGCATCGTTTAACAGCTTTTCAAGTTCATCATAAGAAGTTTCCGGTTTTGAAAATTTTACCAGTTCCACCTTGTTGAACTGGTGTTGCCTTATTAAGCCTTTTGTATCTTTTCCGTAAGAGCCTGCTTCAGAGCGAAAGCATGGAGTATAAGCAGTGTATAAAACCGGAAGAATGCTTTCATCCAGTGTCTCATTCTGATGAATATTTGTCACAGGCACCTCGGCTGTCGGTATCAGGTAATAATCCCAGCCTTCCAGCTTGAAGAGGTCTTCAGCAAACTTAGGCAATTGCCCTGTACTTGTCATGCTTTGTTTGTTGACGATAAAAGGAGGCAGTATTTCTGTGTAACCATGCCGAGTCGTATGCGTTTCAAGCATAAAATTGATCAATGCTCTTTCAAGTCTTGCACCGGCTCCAATGTAAAGAGGAAAGCGGGCTCCGGTTATCTTTGAAGCCCTTTCAAAGTCAAGCACTTTAAGCTCTTCGCCGATTTCCCAGTGAGGTTTCGGTTCGAATTTAAATTCAGGAGGTTTCCCAAAGGTTCTTATAATCCGGTTATCCGAACTGTCTTTTCCTTCCGGAACAGAAGAATGAGGGATATTGGGAATTTCCAGAAGAATCCCGTTTATTTTTTCTTCATTTTCCGAAAGATCCGAATCAAGAATTTTAATTGTTGCCGAGACTTCGCGCATTTCAAGAACAAGGTCATTTGCATCTTCACCTTTTCTTTTCATAGATGCAATTTTATCCGAGACAACATTGCGGCGATGTCTCAATTCTTCAATTTCTGCAAGAATTGCCCTAACTTTTGTGTCATAAATTTTAAAACCTTCAATATCAGCGCTTTTGCAGCGCTTTAAAATTGACTTCTGTACCATGTCCAAATTTTGTCTGACAAACTTTATTTCGAGCATAAGACATCCTGTTATTTTTTATCTCTTCCGGAACCGAAATAGCGAGTGCGAGCGGATTGTAAATAGACGCTATTGCCTACGGTCTTCAATTAAGACGGCTTCGCAAAAAGTAAGAATTTGTTCTTTTATATCATTTCCCCGAAGGTCCGCCGTGGCGGATTTTCAGTGGAAATGACGACTTTGAGACTTTTTGCGAACACATCAATTAATATCAAGTAAGTTTACTTATAACCATGTACTATCTTTTTAGTCAATGATTTTTATAAGTTGACATTTGTCAACTATTATGTTAATAAGATTACAAATTCCATTATCTCGGGAGATCATATATGGAGGAAGTTCGGGGGAAAAAAGTTGAAATACGCAATAATATATCAAAAATATTCAGCAAACTTTCGGCTAATAATATATCTGAGAAAACGCAAGGAATAGAAATAAGACTCTTTGAATTTGCCAATTTTGTTGAGGCGAAA
>Ga0315268_10000796_pt1 | contig 36733 bp, 27 predicted proteins | sample C1_top_MG_FD_204535 | JGI IMG/M metagenome (GOLD analysis project Ga0315268, IMG submission 204535) | Sediment microbial communities from Yellowstone Lake, YNP, Wyoming, USA - C1_top | ecosystem: Environmental > Aquatic > Freshwater > Lake > Sediment | place: USA: Wyoming | collected 2017-08-01
GCTGGCTGGTGTACCGTTCACGGTTAAGGATATTTTTTGCGTGGAGGGAACCCCCTCCACTGCTGGCTCGCGCATTCTGGCTAATTTCATTGCCCCCTACACCGCCACACCGGTAGCCAGGATGGAGAGCGCTGGCGCGGTCATGTTGGGGAAGGTCAACCTGGATGAGTTCACCTATGGTTCGTCGAATGAGTCTTCTGCCTTCCAGCCTTGCCCGCGCAACCCCTGGGATTTCAGCAGGGTGACGGGTGGATCTTCAGGGGGCAGTGCAGCTTCAGTGGCCGCAGGAGAGACGCCTCTCTCGCTGGGCACCGATACGGCTGGATCGATTCGCCAGCCAGCCGCCTTCTGCGGTGTGGTGGGTTTAAAACCTACCTATGGGCGCGTTTCTCGCTACGGGTTGATCGCCTTTGGCTCTTCACTCGATTGCCCGGGTCCCCTGGCCCGCACGGTAACAGATGCAGGATTGATGCTGAAGGTGATCGCAGGACGGGATCACCACGATAGCACAACTGCCGCTGTTCCGGTAGATGATTACATGGCAGACCTGGAACACGGAGTGCGCGGCCTGCGCATTGGTCTTTCCCCCGATTATTTCCAGATTGCTTACCCTGACCCGCAAAGTGGCGAATATGGCTTGCAGCCTGTACCAGACCAGGTCGCGGCAGCCGTGCGCCAGGCAGCCCAAAATCTGGCCCAGATGGGTGCTGTGATTGTCGAAGATGTCCGTATGCCAAACAACCGTTACGGCATCCCGGTATATTTTGTAATCAGCCGGGTGGAAGCAGCATCTAATTTGCACCGTTACGATGGGGTCAAATATGGTTACCGTACTCCCCAGCCAGTATCTGACCTGCGAGAGATGTATCGCAAGACACGCGGTGAAGCCTTCGGCCCCCAGCCCAAGCTACGCATCTTGATGGGAATGTATGTTAGCGCGGCTCAGTACAGTGCGCAGTATTACCAGCGCGCCTTGCGAGTGAGGACGCTCATCCGCCGCGATTTTGAGGCTGCTTTTCACCCAAAGGGTAAATATGGCCTGGATGCTTTGCTCACACCGACCACGCCGACTCCGGCCTTCCCCATCGGCGCGGTATATGGTGATTCGGTTCTGATGCAATATGCAGACCAGTTGACGGTGGCAGCCAATCATGCCGGCGTACCGGGTATCTCACTGCCCGCCGGTTTTGATGCCCAAGGATTGCCCCTCGGCATCCAACTCCTCGGACCGGATTTCTCTGAGGCAAGGCTATTACGCATTGGCCGGGCTTTTGAACTGGCTACGGAAAATGAGCCCTGGCGCAAGATCCGACCGCAAACAGCTAGGTTATGACTATCCTTACGGAAACCCTCTTATGACCGAATATGAAGCTGTAATTGGCCTGGAAACCCATATCCAACTCAACACCACGACCAAAATCTTCTGCACCTGCAAGGCGGATTCCTGGAATGATCCGCCAAACACCAATATCTGCCCGGTCTGCACTGGCTTACCAGGGGTTCTACCGGTATTAAACCAGGCGGTGGTCAAAAAAGGGTCACTCCTGGCAGCCGCCATGCACGCTGAAATCCAACCGGTCTCCTTCTTTGACCGCAAGAACTACTTTTATCCCGATCTGCCGAAAGGTTACCAGATTTCGCAGTATGATATGCCCCTGGCGCGCGGAGGCTACCTGGACTTGCCGATGCCAGCCAGCCTTTCTCCAAACCAAGAGGGCTATATCCGCCGCATCTCGATCCACAAATTGCATCTTGAAGAAGATGCTGGCAAGACCAAGAATGAGCGCGGCCGGCGTTTAATCGATTTCAACCGTTGTGGTGTACCGCTGGTTGAGATGGTCACCGGACCCGATTTACGTTCGGCGGATGAAGCCGCTCAATATTTGATCCGCCTGCGCCAGCTTCTGCGCTGGTTGGGGATATCCGAGGCGGATATGGAAAAGGGCCATTTACGTTGTGATGCAAATGTCTCGATCCGTCCAAAGGGGGTAGAATACCTGAACCCAAAGACAGAGATTAAGAATGTGAATTCTATTGAAGCAGTGCGAGATGCTATTGCGAAGGAGATTGAGCGCCAGGAGCACGAAGTTCAGGCCGGGCGACGGATTGACGCCTGGACGCTTGAATGGGATGAGGATACTGGCAAGCTTCGCATGATGCGCTCCAAGGAGACAGAAGCCGATTACCGCTACTTCCGCGAGCCCGACCTGCTTCCCATCCACTTGGATGAGGCATGGAAACAAATGGTGATTTCCAGTCTGCCTGAATTGCCGCTCGATCGCCGCCTGCGCTTTATTCAACAATTTAACCTACCTGAATATGATGCGGATATCCTTACCAGTGAACGCAGCCTCTCAGATTATTACGAGGAGGCTGTCCAGGCTTATGGTGGCGATCCGAAGCGCGTCTCCAACTGGTTGATGAACGACGTGCTGCGTATGCTCAATGAAGCCAACTTGACCGCAAGCCAACTCCGCCTGACGCCAAAGTACCTGGCGGAGATTATTCGACTGGTTGACTCCAATACGATCAATAATTCAACCGGAAAGAGCTTGCTGGATAAAGTCCAGGAGACAGGTAAAGCTCCTTCAACCATCGTTGAGTCGGAGGGACTGGGCAAAGTCAGTGAAGATACGGCCATCCGAGCCGTGTGCCAGGAAGTACTGGCTGAAAATCCTAAAGAGGTTGATTCTTACCGGGCTGGTAAAGTCACGCTGATGGGTTGGTTTGTGGGACAGGTAATGAAGAAGATGAGAGGCAAAGCGGACCCTAACCTAGCGCGCAAGATTTTTGAGGAATTACTGGTCTGATACCGCTGCGAAACCTCACAAGCCATCTCTTCCATAAAATAAATATTATTCCTTAACCTTTCCCCGTAACTTTTTGGCTTAAAATCCGACTAAAAGTCTAGGATTATTCCCAACCATTTTGGTTGGGTCGGAGAATTGGGATGAAAAAACGTTTCCCCTTGGTTTTTTCCGGCGCGCGGGTAGCATTACTCCTGATTGGCTTGCTGGCAATGGCCTGTACCTCTCGCCAGGCTGTGATCTCGGGCAATGGTGCCTTGCCTCGCTCAAGCGTTGCGAACAAAGGAGCTTCAAAACTGGAATTAGGACAGGTTCTACTCACTGGATTGGTGCAAAAAATCTCTGTGGATGAAATTATCCTCAGTGGAGTTTCCCTGCGCATTGATGAGAACACTGCCATTTCCGCAAATCTAAAAGTGGGCTCCTCAGCCCAGGCCCTTGCCATCCGTTTACCAGATCAGACTCGTTATGCTTTCCAGATCGTCGCTGTGACCGAGAGCCCAGCCGCAGCCATCGCCTCTGAACCGAACAACGAGAGTGGGTTCGAATTTAATGGCATCCTTGAAGTGATGGATGGGAATCTGTGGCAGGTTTCTGGTTACCAGGTAAAAGTTAATGAGAAGACCCAATTGGATCCCGTGATTACAACTGGAAATATTGTAAGGGTGGAAGGTTCCATCCTGGATGGGACAATGGTTGCTTCAGAAATTGGGTATGCTCGATTTGAGATGGATGATGAGAAACAGGTCGGAGATCATCCTGACCAGATTGACACAGGTAACGGCAGCAACCCGGGCGACATAGGCGATGGGAAAGGTGGTGACCAGGGGAATGGTGGAAATGGAGGAGGTGGCAACGGCGACGGTGATCCTGACGGTGAAGAGGAGCAATAGCAACCCTATATTGGAGAAACCATTTATACTTGTTCCTGGAAGATCATCCTGATTTCCAGGAAATTCATTGATGGAAGACAACGCTACCCTCAGCCGCGTCCACTCGCTGGATCCACAAGCTCTGACTGTCATTCACGATCGCTATTTCCCTGTCGTGTATCGTTACGTGCGTTACCGGTTGGATGATGAGCAATTGGTAGAAGATATCACTTCGGAAGTGTTTATGCGCTTGCTCAACACACTGCACCAAAAAAGAAAAAAGATCCAAAATATTCAGGGCTGGCTGTTGGGAACAGCCTCTAATTTAGTCCACGATCACCTGCGGTTGAAGTACCAGCGCAAGGTGGAAAACCTGGATGAGCATGAAAACATTCCTTCCAGCTATAGCACGGAGATTAGTGCGGAGGATGCATTCAACCGTTCTCACGTGCGCCAGGCTTTCCAAAAACTTACTGCTGACCAGCAGCATGTCCTGGCATTACGTTTTTCGCAAGAATTTTCGTTGGAAGAGACCGCCCAGGTCATGGAGAAATCTGTAAACGCGGTTAAGGTGCTACAATTTCGCGCTCTATCTTCTTTACGTCGCTTACTGGAAGAGAGGTTTTAGTGGTGGTCCGGCACGATGAGGAAATGCTAGAAGTTCTCCTGCAGAAACTTGATCAGGGCCTTACGATCGAGGAAGCTCTGGCCGATTACTCTGGACCGGTTGAAGATCTACGTCCAAGGTTACAGGCAGCATTGCAAGCCCGCTCTCTGAAAACCTCTCTTCCAATTCCAGCCGACATTCAGCATCGCGCCCGCATTCGTTTCCTGGTACAAGCTGCGCAGTACCGCCGATCTGCGCGCCACAAACGGTTCTTTTCTGTGCAATGGGCTTACGCGCTAGCGCTGGTGGTTGCATTCCTGGCGGTCGCCCTGGCAGGCACAGGCTTGGCTTCAGCCCAGGCCCTTCCAGGGGATGGCTTGTATCCGATCAAACTGGCGGTTGAGCAAGCCCGTATCCGGCTGACAACCGATTCGGGTAGTCGGTTGAGTCTTGAGGAGAATATTGACCAGAGGCGAGTGGATGAGGTCGTGCAACTTCTTGGGAAGAACCGCGTTCAGGCGGTCTCCTTTGCTGGCTTCCTGACACAGGGGGGGCCAACTGGCTGGCAGATCGCCGGAATCCCGGTAGTATTGACCGAGCAGATATCCAGTCTAATCGCCTCATTGGAAGGGATGTATGTAGAGGTAGAAGGGAAAACCTCCTCTCAATCCCAGCAAGTCGAGGTGACCGATGCTCAGCTTCGGCTATTCCACCTGGAGGGGAAGATCGAAACCTTCCAGCCCAATGCACGGGGTGTATGGAAAGTTGGTGGGGTTCAGGTGGAAGTCGATCCTGCTACGGCACTGAGCGGCGAACCGGCAATTGGCCGAACCGCCAGCATAACTGCCATTCGGGTGAAAGGCGATCGCTTGCTGGCACTTTTTATCCGGATCGGAGAGTTGCCTGGCAGTCTGGTGCCTTCAGCAATTACACCGCTGCCTCCGGGATCCTCTGGCAAGGTTGCGACTGCCATGCAACAAACCTCTACACCTCTGCCTTCCTTAACTCCTACGATGTTCCCCAGTGTGACAGCAAATCCGCAAAGGGATATGGAAACTACCTTGCAACCTCCAAACGCTGAGGAAGCCCCCCTTCAACCAGAACCTCCGGAGTCCCAGGATCCCCCATCGTCAGAGGACTCGCCTAAAGATAACGATTAGGGAGAAAGCAATCTCAGGGTATCCGATCACGGGTTCTAATCGGATCTGATTCCAGCCAGAAAACCGATTAATTTTGCATATTCTAGAAAAGTCACCTCTCGTCCACGCCCGGTGGTCCACCAGGTGCTGGAACGGTACCAGTGGCCGCGTACTGGGCGGACATAAACGGCAATTCCCCTGCCTCGGAAGACCTCGCGGACGATAAGCTTGGTTCGAAAGGTGTGAAAGGGATCTGTGACAACTATGACTGAATGCAGTCCTTTTTCTGCCATCAAGTCACGCAGAGCCTTAGCTTCTTCAAGAGTGCTGGAAGCGTGCTGGCGCGTGAACAAGATAGCACTATTGGGAATCCCCAACCGAAGTGCTTCGGACTTAAGATATTTGCTGATATCACTGGCCGATTCAGGGCCGGGAGTGCCGGTCTCCGTCAGAATATAATAGTTCGCCAGATTATCTTTGAAAATTCTTACCCCTTCTTCCATACGCTCTGAGCCGGTGCCGCCGCTGAGGATGGCGACTGCATCTGCTTTGTGTAGCGGGTCAGCGATGATCAGCAGCCCACCCATCGCCCAAAGGACCAGTTCGAGCAGAACTGGTCCGAGAAGGATCAGGATCAGAATGAGGCAGCCAATTCCCCCTCCTGTCTTCGGACATCCGCCGCGGGGTTTGACTTGCCGGGTATACATTTTAGAGCCTCCTTCATGCGTTCCAGCGCCTCAACCAACAAGGCGCGGGGACAACCAAAATTCAAGCGGACAAAACCTTCACCACCACGCCCGAAATACTCACCGTCATTGAACGCTACCCGGGCTTTTTCCATAAAGAACCTATAGGGATTCCCCTCAATTCCGTTTTCTTGCAGGTCCAGGATACCGCTCTGGCGGCAATCCAACCATGCCAGGTAAGTGCCTTCCGGGCGCCCCATTGAAATTCCAGGCAACTCACGATTTACGCAATCGTACAGCAGGTCGCGATTCTGTTGCAGATACTGTAAAAGCTGCTCAAGCCAGGATTCGCCTTCTCGGTAGGCAGCCACAGCAGCTACCTGGGCCAGGGCGTTGACCCCGTTGACCAGTCCACGCCGGGCATGGTTGAACTTCTGGCGTAGCTGGGAATCCGGGATGACTGCAAACGAACATCCCAATCCGGCAATATTGAACGTCTTGCTCGGCGCCATCAAGGTGATCGTCTGTCTGGCAACCTCGGGATCCAAAGCAGCGATCGGAATGTGCCGGTGTCCTTGGTAAACCAAATCGCAGTGGATCTCATCAGAGCAGATGATCACATCATGCTTCAGACATAATTCGGCTATGCGTTCCAGCTCATCGCGGCGAAAGACTCTCCCGACTGGATTATGAGGATTGCAAAGGATGAAGATACGTGTTTGAGGAGTAATGGCTGCCTCGAAAGCCTCAAAATTCACCTGGTAATCGCCGTCTGCATCGCGTTCGAGCAGGTTTTCCTGGCGCTGCAGGCGAGCATGATCCGGGGCGGTAAGAAAGGGAGGGTAAACCGGGGTTTGAACCAAAGCCGCCTCACCTTGGACAGCAACTGCCTGGCAAGCCAGGTTGAAGCCTGTCACCACACCAGGCAACAAGACGATCTCCTCAGGTTTCACCGACCAGCCGTAATGTCTTGCCGACCAGTCGATAATGCCCTGGATAAGATCGGGCATTTCCTCTGGATAGCCAAATACGCCATGCCTGGCACGTGCACACAGTGCCTGGATGACAGGCTCCGGGGAAAGGAAGTCCATATCGGCTATCCACATCGGTAGAATATCCGGGTGATAGGAGCGCCATTTGGCGCTCTCTGTTATTCGTCGGTCGGGAAGAAAGTCAAAATTCACTGTCATGGAGCAAGTACCTCATCAAGTGGATGCTAGAATGTTAGAGAAGATTATACCGCTCTTATCCTCCTCAGGAACGCCTGCAGGAGCTTGAAGGTCGTGCAGGAATTATCTATGGTATACTCTGCTCCAATTCTCAAGATATGATGTTCCCCTGATTAAATCCATGCCCCACCAGCCTCGTCAGGTTGCCCCCCAATTGCTTGCGCCTCAACTGCTCCTGGTCACTTCGCCCGAATGGCGCGATTACGAACTGCTCGATAGTGGTGGGGGGTTTAAGCTGGAACGGTATGGACCTTACACTTTGGTCCGCCCAGAACCTGAAGCGGTTTGGAAGCCGGCTTTGTCCGAAAAAACCTGGAAGACTGCTCATGCGGTTTTCAAACCGGCGCCCGAGGAGAATGGCGGTCATTGGGATTATCTTCAACCCCTGCCCGAATCCTGGCAGATGGGCTATAAACAACTCAGGTTTCGGGTGCAGACCACGGCTTCGCGCCATCTGGGAGTCTTCCCGGAACAGGCCAGTCAGTGGGATTGGATTGCCGGGCAAGTGAGGGCTGCAGGACATCCGTTGCAGGTGTTGAATCTGTTTGGCTATACCGGCCTGGCAACTCTGGCAGCGGTCAGCGCAGGAGCGCGTGTGACCCATGTAGACGCAGCGCGCAAGGTGATTACCTGGGCGCGGGAAAACCAACAGCTTTCTGGGTTGGCTGATTTGCCGGTGCGCTGGATTGTTGATGACGTACTCAAGTTTGTGCAGCGCGAGGGTCGGCGGGGGGTCCACTATGATGGAATTATCCTTGACCCTCCCAAGTTCGGGCGCGGGCCTAAAGGCGAAGTGTGGGAATTTTACAGACTCATCCCAAGGCTGCTCCAGGCCTGTCAGGAGGTGCTCAGTCCCCGTCCACAGTTTGTGCTGCTCACAGCTTATGCGGTGAAAGCATCTGCATTCACCCTGTATTTCGCCCTTCGGGAGATGATGGAGGGAGCTGGCGGAGAAGTATCTGCCGGTGAGGTGGGCTTGGTAGAACAAAGCGCTAATCGGGTCATTTCGATGGCGATTTTTGCTCGCTGGTCTGCCAATGAGTCGATTCCATAACAAGGAGTGTATTAATGATCAATCATCCTACCATTGCAGTGATCGGCGCGGGTGTCATGGGAGAAGCGATCATATCTGGCCTGTTGAAAAATGGGGTAGCACAGCCTGAGTCGATCTGCATTGCTGACCCGTTGGTGGACCGCATGACTGACCTGCAAGCAGCTTATGGCGTGAAGCAGCTTAGCGATAATGCCAAGGCCGCTGAAGGTGCCGATTTGGTGGTGCTTTCGGTCAAGCCGCAAAATCTCAATAAGGTGTTATCCAGCCTGAAAGGCCGGATCGATGCTCAGGCTTTGGTCTTTTCGATCATTGCTGGAGCATCAATCCAATCCATCAGCAGTGGCTTGGATCACAACGCCGTTGTGCGCTGTATGCCAAATACCCCGGCTCAGATCGGCAAAGGAATCACGGTCTGGACGGCCTCGTTGGCGGTCTCGGAGGATCAAAAAGACCTGGCTCGCCAGGTATTGGAGGCCATGGGGGAAGAAGTGTTCGTAGAGGAGGAGTATTACCTGGATATGGCGACTGCCCTTTCAGGTACCGGACCGGCGTATGTGTTCTTATTCCTGGAAGCGCTGATTGACGCGGGAGTCCACCTGGGTTTCCCGCGCCGCATCGCTGAGCAACTTGTCTTTCAGACCTTGCGCGGCTCACTGGATTATTTTGAGATGAAGAAGGAGCATCCAGCCCACCTGCGTAACCAGGTGACTTCTCCGGGCGGCACTTCGGCGGCGGCTCTTTACTACCTGGAAAAGGCGGGATTCCGGACGGCTCTCTCCCGCGCAATCTGGGCGGCTTATGAACGTTCGGTTGAACTTGGTCAAGGAAAAACTGTGCATGTCCCTGAGAAAAATTCCCAGGAGTGAAAAATACTGCCATGGATATCACCCTTACTCAGGTAGAAGATCAGGGTCAGCTCAAGGAGTTTGTCACCTTCCCGTGGGTGATCAACCGGGGAGATCCCTATTGGGTTCCGCCACTCATCAGTGAACGGATGAAGCGCCTGGATATCCAGCGTAACCCATTCTGGAAGGAGGCTGAACGCCAGCTCTGGATTGCCCGGCGCGCTGGAAAACCGGTAGGAACCATTGCGGCCATCCTTGACCGGCGTGGCAATCGCATTTTGAATGAGAGTGCTGGCGGATTCGGTTTTTTTGATTGTGTCAATGATGGATCTGTTGCTGATTTCATGTTGCGTGCTGCGGCAGAATGGTTGAAGGTGCGCGGTATGACTGTCATGCGTGGCCCTTACAATCCGACCCAGACGGAGGATTATGGCATCCTGGTGGAGGGGTATGAGACAATGCCGTCCTTGATGATGCCGCATAACCCGCCCTATTATCGCACTTTTTTTGAGCAGCCTGATTACCATGTCCATCGCGAGGGTGTAGCTCGGATTTATTACCGTACTCCAGAGATGAAGGAATATGCTCAAGCCCTGCCGGAGAAGTTGCGCCTGGTTGCCGAACGCGCCAGCCTTCGTCCGGACTTGCTTATCCGCTCAGTTAATACAAAGGATTGGGCAAATGAAATTCACCTGGCCTGGCAGATGTTTCATGATGCTCTAAAGGACCTGCCTGATCGCATCATGCCTGCCGAGGATGAATTCCTGGATATGGCGAATTCCTTCAAAGCCTTTCTCGATCCTGACCTGGCGTTAATTGCTGAGGTCGGTGGTAAGCCAGCCGGGTTCATCCTGGCATTGCCGGATATCAGTGAACCATTAAAGCATGTAAATGGCAGGTTGGGCCCTCTGGGCTTGATCAAGCTGTGGTGGTACAGCCGCCATCTCAAACGTGTTTCGTTGAAAATCCTGATCGTCCTGCCAGAGTTTCACTACCGCGGTGTGGAGGCGGTGTTGATAGACCGAATGGGCCGGGCAATCTGGAATAATAGGGATTACATGGAATTGGATATGTCGCTGACCGGGGACGAAAACTGGAAGAGCAACCGATTTCAAGACGCCTTGGGATTTGAAATTTATCGTCGCTACCGGGTGTACGAAAGGTCATTATAAATCGTGGATACATCGTTGCCTATAACGCCCGCTGCTGCCAGCAACGAACGTTTGCCATTTCGTACCAAGCTGATCTTCGGGCTGGGAGAATGGGGAAATTCTTCGGCAGGGACGATTTTCGCTTTTTTCTTCTCATTTTTTCTGACCGATATTGCCCGGCTAGATCCACTCTACGCTGCCCCGGTTCTGTTGATCGGTGGTCTATGGGATGCCATCAATGACCCGTTGGTCGGCGTCATCTCTGACCGGACACGCACCCGTTGGGGCCGGCGCCGGCCATTCTTCTTGTTTACGGCGATTCCCTATGCTGTGTTTTTCATCATGCTTTGGTGGGTTCCGCCGTGGAATGGTCAACTGGCCAAGGCTGCGTATTATGCGATGGCCTATATATTTGCGGACACCGCTATCACGTTCATGGGAGTTCCTTATGCTTCGCTGACTCCAGAGCTTACTCAGGATTACGATGAGCGCACCCGTTTGAACGGTTACCGGATGGTGGTCAGTATGTTGGGTGGGTTGGTGGGAGCGGTTTCGGTGCCTCTGATCGTACGGCAATTCATTCAACCCAAAACAGGCTACCTGGTTTCGGCCATAATTTTCGGAAGCCTGGCAGCCTTGCCATGTTTCCTGCTCTTTTTTGGAATTCGGGAGCGCTTCTTTAAGGAAAATGTTGCGCCTTCTCAGCAACCTGGACTACTTAAAGTTTTTATCACCACCTTGCGCAACCGTCCTTTTCGATACGCTGCTGGGATCTATCTGACTGCCTGGGTGGCAATCAACCTGATCGAAGCCTTGTTCCAATATTTTATTACCTATTGGATGCGTATGCCTGATCAGTTGGAGATCATGCTTGCGCTGGTTCAGATTGCCACATTGATATTTATCCCCTTTATGGTTTTTCTTTCCAACCGGCTAGGTAAACAGAAAGCTTACCTGGTGAGTGTGTCCTGGTGGGTGCTGGTGATGATTTCCCTCTCCTTCCTCCCTCCCAAGGCGAAGGTGGTAGCGTATTTCCTGGCGACCGCGGCTGGAGTGGGGGTAGCTGCAGCCCACGTGGTACCCTGGTCGATTTTCCCGGATGTGATCGAGGTGGACGAGTTGGCAACCGGAGAGCGCCGGGAGGGCGTTTATTATGGTTTACTGATCTTTTTACAGAAGGGTGGCACTGCAATGGCGTTGGCTTTCATGCAGTTTGTATTGCACCTGACGGGTTACACTCCCGGGGTTGAACAGTCGCAACCTGTACTGTGGGCAATCCGCTTTTTGATGGGGCCTTTTGCAGCGTTATTGTTGCTTCTTTCGATGTGGTCTGCCTGGCGCTACCCGATTGACCGGCTCAAGCATGCCGAGCTAAGAGCCACTTTGGCCAAACGTAAGGCTGGGGGAGGATGAGGGCCGATTTCCGTCGCCAGCTCCGATCGCGATCGGATGGCTTGTTGGGTTGCGGAGCGGCGATTATTTTTCTGGTATTGGTTGCGGGGTTTTTCCCGGTGGTTTACCTGTTCCTGGGTGGGATCACCCTATGGAGGGCTGTGGGTCTCCTGGTGCTGGCTGGATTGATCTCGATTCCGGCAATATTTGCATTGGATGATTGGCTCAAGGAAAAATTGAATTGAAAAATCCGCCTTTTTTGATCCGTGAGCCAGCGAAGGATATCGATTATAATACGCTTGGCAAAAGCCGCCAGCGCATCCTACAAGTTTCAGGCGAGAGATCTTGCCCGATTCATCCTTACCCCCTCTTGAATTCAACGAAACGACCAGGCTACGAGTAGACATCTTGGTACCTGTTTATAATGAGGAAGGGGTGGTTATCTCTTTCCACCAGCAGCTACAAGAGGCTCTGAAACCTCTGCCATACCATTTCCGGATCTATTATATTAATGATGGATCGACTGACGGGACTGCCAGACAGCTGGATGCAATCGCTGCCCAGGATCGACGTGTAAGAATTGTCGAACTCAGTCGTAACTTTGGCCAGCAAGCCGCCATGACTGCCGGGTTAGACATGGCACAGGGGGACTATGTCATTACCATGGATGGCGATGGGCAGCATCCTCCTTCCCTGATTGGTGAAATGATCAAACTGGCTGATGCAGGATACGATATCGTCTTGACGCAACGAGTCGATGATGATGGGCTTTCCTGGTTCAAGCGTTGGAGTTCGAAGGTGTTCTACCACCTGATCAACCGCCTGGGAGATACTGCCATCCTGGCGGGTGGAGCTGATTTCCGCCTGTGTACTCAGACGGCGGTAAAGGCGCTGCGTGGTATGCCGGAATATCATCGTTTTATGCGGGGCATGGTTGCTTGGGTCGGTTTCCGGACGGTGATTTTGCCCTTCGCCCCTCCTCAGAGGCTGGCCGGCCATACCAAGTACTCGCTGGGACGGATGCTACGTCTGGCAATGGATGCCATCTTTTCCTTCTCACTGGTTCCGTTGTATGTGGCACTTTCGGTTGGAGGGCTTTTCCTGGTGCTGGCGCTTATCGAGGTCATTTACGTCCTCAGCTTCTGGGTCACAGGCAACACCAGTCACCTGGCGCCTGGTTGGAGTTCCTTAATGTTTGTGTTGTTGGTGGTTGGGGGGTCTCTTATGATCTTTCTGGGCTTTGTTGGAATTTATATTGGTTATATATTCCAAGAGGTGAAGCGCCGGCCGGTATATTTGATCCGGCAAGTGAAAGGCGGAGAAGAAGGAGATCAGGTGGGGGATGAATAGATTGTGGGAACGGTTCAAGGTGTGTGGCTTCCCCCAATGGACCGTTCCGCTGGCATTAGCGCTTCTATGTCTGCTCAGTTATGGGTTGCTCATCCCGCGCCTGGGATATTCCTGGGATGACTGGGCTTTCCTGTGGACTGCCAAGCAACTTGGACCGGAAGGCTTGCAGCGTTACTTTTCAACCAACCGGCCTTTTTGGGGAGCACTGATCCAGCTCACCATGCGTTGGATGGGTGAGGCACCCTGGCAATGGCAGTTCTTTGGGTTGTTCTGGCGTTGGGCCTGTGCAGTGATCTTTTGGAGGCTGCTATACCGGCTCTGGCCGCGCCAGAAACAGCTGGCGATTTGGACCAGCCTGGTATTTGTGGTCTATCCTGGTTTTGGTCAGCAGCCCATCCCCATTAATTATGGACACTTTTTTCTCGTTCTTGCCTGCCTGCTGGCCTCGTTTTTTCTGACGCTGGCAAGCTTGCGCCAAAAAAAGGGAGTCAGGTGGTTGCTGACAATCCTGGCGCTGGTGTTTTCAGCAGCAAATCTGCTGATGATGGAGTATTTCTTCTTGCTGGAGCTGGTACGCCTCCCGTTGATTTGGGTGGCGTTGGCAAACGAGGACCTCCATCCAGAGTCATGGCAATTGCAGGCACGGAACAACACGAGTGTCGGTTCTTTTTCGGCCCGCTTGAAGGCGGCGGGAATCATCTTCACTCCATACCTGACTCTCTTCATCGTTATAGGCATTTGGCGGGCATTCTTCTTCCGTTACCAGACCCAGAACTATAAACCGGTACTTCTACAGGGTCTGCAATCACAGCCCTTCCAAATGGTCATTGGTCTGGTACTCCGGGCATTGGGCGACCTATGGCGAACGACATTTGGGGCCTGGTGGCATGCTTTTACATTGCCCAACCCGGCGGAGATGGGAGCCCGCACGATCCAAATCTACGGAATCCTGGTGGTGGTCGTGCTGGTCGCCAGCATTTTATATCTTCTGCCAGGGGATGAACAGAAAAAATATCTCCTGGCGTCAACTGCTAGGCAGATCATGGGTGTATCATTGACCAGCCTGGTGCTGGCGGGGGCGGCCTTCTGGTTGGTGGGGGTGACTTTGGGTTGTGATTTTCCGAATTCTCGTTTTACCATTCCTTTTATGCTGGGTTCGAGTTTGATGTTGGCGGGTCTACTATTGCTGCTTCCTGTGCCCAATGTACTGCGTATAGTTTTATTTGGCCTGGTAGTGAGCTTTTCGTCTGGATTGCAATTCCAGGACGGCAACGCGTTCCGGCGGGATTGGGAGTTGCAAAAAGCACTTTTCTGGCAGCTTACCTGGCGGGCACCAGGACTGGAGCGGGGAACCGTGCTGCTATTTAATGACCTTCCAATCCGTTTCAGCAGTGATAATTCCCTGACGGCGCCGTTAAACTGGATCTACGCGCCGGATAACCATAGTGAGAAAATGGATTATATGCTCTATGCAACCTCGATACGCCTAGGCCGAGCCCTGATAGATCTTCAGCCTGGGCTGCCGATTGAGCAAAATTACCTGGCGGCCAGGTTTTCTGGAGACACTTCGCAGGCCGTGGCCTTCTATTTCCAGCCGCCAGGCTGCTTGCGTTCCCTTGACCCTGAGATCGATCCGCAGAATCTGCTGATCCCGCCTTTACTGCGCCAGGCAGCCAAGCTTTCTCGCCTGGATTTGATCCTGCCAGGTCAAGCCGGGTCAGGTGTCGCAGCCATCCCTCCCAAGGGCATCTTTGGAGCAGAGCTGGCACATGGCTGGTGCTATTATTTTGAGGAAGCGGACCTGGCTCGCCAGTTGGGCGATTGGCAGCGAGTGGGGGAGCTGGGGGACCAGGCTTTCCGGTTGAGTGATTACCCTAATGACCCGATTGAGCGCTTCCCATTTATAGAGGGTTACGCCCACCTGGAAAACTGGCAACGTGCTATTGAACTTACGGTAGAATCGGGTCGAGTCTCTCCATTGGTCGCGGGGCCAATCTGCATGCTCTGGAAGCGTATTGATCGAGATACCCCATCAAGCCCGGCAAAGGACGCTGCTCTTCTGGAAATGCATGGAGAGATCGCATGCGAGAGTGTGAAGAATGAATAGATCCCTTGAAAAGGAGTGCGTATGAAGATCTTGGTCACCGGCGGCGCCGGATATATAGGCAGCACTATTTGTTCCTCACTGTTGGATACCGGGCATACTCCAGTGATCCTGGATAACCTGGTCAAAGGTCGCATCGAGTTTACCCGTGGGCGGATTTTCTACCGCGGGGATATTGCAGATGCAGCCCTGGTAGAGCGCATCTTCAGTGAGCACCCGGACATCGAGGCAACCATCCATTGCGCAGCATTGATTGTAGTGCCTGAATCAACCACCAGGCCCTATGAGTACTACCGGGAAAATGTGGCCAAGTCGATTGAACTCTTCCATACGCTCAACCGCTTGGGTTGCAAAAGGGTGGTTTTCAGTTCTTCGGCTTCGCTTTATGCCCTGGTGCCGGGATTCATGGTTACTGAAGATGCTCCTCTCGACCCCGCCAGCCCCTATGCCCGCACCAAGTATATGATGGAGATGGTACTGCGTGATTTCTGCGTCGCTTACGGTATGCGGGGAATTGCCTTGCGCTATTTCAATCCAATCGGAGCTGATCCACAAATGCGCACCGGACTGCCGGTCAGGGACTCAACTCTGGCCATCGGCAAATTGGTGGCGACCGCCCTGGGCCAACAGGATTTTTTTGAGATTACTGGGACCAATTATCCGACCCGCGATGGAACGGGCATCCGCGATTATATTCATGTTTGGGATCTGGCTCGGGCGCATGTCATGGCAGTGCAGGATTTTGAGGGCGTCTTCCAGCGGGCGGGCAATCCTGAGGATGGTTACCTGGTCATTAACCTGGGCACTGGCAAAGGTGTCACTGTGCGTGAAATGGTTTCAGCATTTGAAAAAGTTTACGGCCCAATCAACAAACGCGAGGCGCCGGCCCGGCCAGGTGACGCGGTGGGAGCTTACGCAAATGCAGACCGGGCCAAGGCACTGCTTGGCTGGCAGACTGAACTCTCGCTCGAACAGGCTATTTCCGATGCACTACGCTGGGGGCAGGTGCGAGACAGGGTGATTCATTGGGAGAGGAACGAGTGATCAGGGTCTGAAATCGAGGATCAAATTTTAGAAAGATGCCTGACTTCTGAAACACTGCTTGCCGGGTCGCCGGTTGCTAAGCTTGCCACAAACGTGTCTAAAGCCAGGTCTAACGGCATCTGGCTGGTCTTGGTTGATTCATCGATCTTCAGCAGTTGGCGGTAAATGAGTTCCAACTCTGACATCCTGAAGCGCTGGGCCTGTGGAAAGAGTTTACGGGCGATATACCCGGGTTGGCCGAGCAGACGGGCCACTTCCTGTTCATTTCCCCCTTGTTCAATGATCTCTCGGGTTTGGATGAGCAACCGGAACTGGCGAACCACCATAGTAAACAAGGTAACAGGGTCTTGTTCTTCCAGTAACTGGTGCAGCATACGCAGGGCACGGGCGCTCTTTCCGGTTGCCAGTGCATCGACCATTTCGAAGATGTTTACCGGTCCACCCGGTGCCGTCAGAGTTTCGACATCTTCCGCTGTGACCGGGCGTTGGAAATCCACATAAGTGAGTAATTTTTCGATTTCCAGGCGCGCCAGGCGGGTATTATTGCCGACGTGACTGGCCAGAGCAACGGCGGCCTGAGGATGAAACTGCCCGCCCAGCTCACGCGCCTGCTGGTGAATCCAACCAGGCATCTCACCGAGTTGTGGCTGGTGAAAATCCTTGATGATGCCCTTACCGTTGGATTTCTCACACCAACGTGCCAACCAATGAGTGCGCGGGAAGTCTTCTCCCACCACTTCCCAGGCACCACTCCGGTTCTTCTGGTTCTTCCAGTGATCTTCAATCACCAACACTAACGCTGCGCTGGGCGGGAGCTTTTCCAGAAGGGATAAGAAACGAGCGCGCGCGGTTTCGCTCCCCAACCTGGCAAATGGATGGGTGAAAATCACCAGCCGTCGTTCCGCAAGGAAAGGCATAGCAGTGGTTGCCATGTGCAAATCATCCTCGTTCGATTGCCTTCCATCCAGGCGGGTAAGGTTCACTTCAACGAGACCTGGATCGCCCAGGCCGGCAATCAGCTCCTGGATGAAACAGTTGATGGCATATTCGTCATCACCGTGGAGGATCAGCACGATCGGGAGATCAATGGTCATGACCTGGTTTTACACGCAATATCTGAAGACTAAGGTGTACCGGGAATTACCTGGCTGCGGGTGACTACCCGATGCATGAACAGCCCATTGCGCTCCATGCAGGTGATAGAAATGATTGAAAGATCGCCAGGACGAGCCTCCGTGGTTACTCGTGCCTGGAATAGAGGGCCCAGCGGTTGAGTGAGAACCAGTACCATCGTAACTAGCGAGATGACCCAGGGTAAACGTTCCAGCTTGCGGCGCGCTCCACCGCTACCCAACATCGCCAGCCAGGCAGCGCAGCCCGCCAGCAGGCCGGAGATAGCGAAATTGGTGCCACAGTTGGGATGGATAGCCAGCTCCCTTTCACCTGCTTTCAGGCGCGCCAGGGCCTCATCGGCGGCTTCCTGCAAGGTTTGAGTATCCACCTCGCCAATCACCCAAAAACCCTGGATATCTGAGGAGCCGATTAATTTGAGCAGCGGATTCTTGTTCCCCAGGAGCTGTAAAGTGGCATGTTCTAAGGCGTGGTTGCGCCGGATATGCAGGAGTGGCTCGCGTTCTAAGATTGGTTGAGACATGAGTGCAATTATCCCTTCGATGGTTGAGGTTTTTCCCCGCCGACCAATGCCAGGGAAAGCGCTTCACGCAGAGAGCGCGCTTCGATGACCTCGATTCCATCCGGATGCGGTTCAGAACGTCGCACACGGCGGGGGATGATGGCTGCTCGAAATCCTAGCTTGGATGCCTCACGCAAGCGCTGGCTCATCTGACTCACCCAGCGCAACTCGCCCGAAAGGCCAACCTCGCCAATCAGGACAGCATCCGCGCGCACAGGTTGGTCACGCATTGAGGAAGCGATGGCTGCCGCTATGGCCAGGTCTGCAGAGGGTTCGTTAACCCGTAGCCCGCCGACCACATTCACGAATACGTCTTGCTCAGCCAGGTGCAGGCCAAACCGGCGAGTCAGTACAGCGGTGATCAGCAGCAGTCGGTTGATATCCAACCCGTTGGGAGTGCGGCGTGGGTTGCCGAAATTGGTCTGGCTGGTCAATCCCTGTATCTCGACCAGCATTGGACGGGTGCCTTCCATGGTTACGGCGATGGCCGAGCCAGGAGCGTTGATCATTCTTTCAGCCAGGAAAGCCTCTGATGGATTGGGCACCTCGACCATACCGCGTTCGCTCATTTCAAACACGCCCACTTCCGAGGTAGCCCCGAACCGGTTCTTGACGGAACGCAACAGGCGGAAAGAAAGGAAACGATCCCCTTCCAGGTATAACACTGTATCTACAATATGCTCCAGGACGCGCGGCCCAGCGATGACCCCTTCTTTGGTAACATGACCGATGACAAAGATTGCCATCCCGGATTCTTTGGCCAGTTCGCGCAGCCGTGAGGAGCATTCCCGGACCTGGGCGATCGATCCGGCGCTGGATTGTAACTCGGGCATGTAGACGGTCTGGATGGAATCGACAATTAATATCGCCGGGTGTATCGCGGCGACATGCTCCAGGATGGCATTAAGGTTGATCTCGGTGACCAAGAGCAATTGATCCGGCAGAGCAGGACTGGCATCCCTTTCGGGGCCTGGTTGTAGCAGGCGCAAAGCGCGCATCTTGATCTGGCGCTCCGATTCCTCGCCAGATACATATAAAACAGTGTTCTGGCGAGCCATTAAGATCGCCATCTGCAACATGAGGGTGGATTTACCGATGCCCGGGTCACCACCGACCAGGACAATGGAGCCGGGCACCACTCCACCGCCCAGTACACGAGCAAATTCGCCGATCGGAACTTCCATCCGCTCCTCTGGATCCCCTTCAATCTCCGAAAGGCGACGCGGTTGAGAACGCCCACCCAGGATACGCCCCACCGCGCTGACCTCAGGAGCCGGAGCGATGATTTCCTCGACCATGCTACCCCAGCTACCACAAGATGGGCAACGGCCTAAAGGGCGAGGAGAGGTGCGGCCGCATTGTTGGCAAACAAAGTGGGTTTGAGTTTTGACCATAATGAGTAGAAAGGGTTGTGCTTGCATCGCAAACACAACCCTTTGAAATAGAACGCTCAGGCGCTCATCCCGACTGGTGTCTCGGGTTGTCCCGCGGGATTGTCTTTGCGTAGGACGATCTCGCCATCTTCATTGACATCCACCAGGATGATATCCTCCTTGTCAAACTCGTGCGCCAACAAGGCATCCGAGAGATGATCCTCCACTTTTTGTTGGATGACGCGGCGCAGCGGTCGGGCACCCATATCGGGATCGTAACCTTCTTGAGAAAGTTGGTCGAGGGCAGCATCGCTGGCTTGTAGCCGGATATTGTATTCTTTTAAGCGACCAGCAACTTTGTTTAGCTCCAGGGTGACGATCTGCCGGATATCACTCTGGTTGAGAGCCCTGAAGACGATCACGCCATCCAGACGGTTGATAAACTCGGGGCGGAAGACTTTCTTCAGGGTATCCAGCAGCTTCTTCCGCATCTCGTCGTAGGTACGTTGCTCTTCGACGGTCTGATCACGATCCAACTGGAATCCTAAAGTGGACTGACGCTTGATCACGTCCGCACCGATGTTGGAAGTCATCACGATGATGGTGTTGCGAAAATCAACCTTGTGACCCCGGGCATCTGAAAGTTGGCCTTCTTCCATAATCTGAAGCAGCATATTATGCGCTTCGGGGTGGGCTTTCTCGATCTCATCAAAAACGACGATCGAGTAAGGACGGCGACGAATGGCTTCGGTCAATTGGCCGGCTTCTTCATAACCAACATACCCTGGAGGCGCACCGACCAGGCGGGAGACGTTATGCCGTTCCATAAACTCCGACATATCCAGCTGGATGAGGGCATCCTCGCTGCCGAACAGGAAACGAGCCAGGGCTTTGGTCAGCTCCGTCTTGCCAACCCCAGTCGGTCCCAGGAAGATAAAGGAGCCGATCGGGCGGCGAGGATCCTTGAGGCCGGAGCGCGCCCGGCGCACTGCCTTGGAGATTGTTACCACGGCATCTTCCTGGCCGATGATGTACCGTTTAAGTTCATCCTCCATCTGCAGCAGACGCACCGATTCTTCCTGGGCCATTTGCATGACCGGCACGCCCGTCCACATCGAGACGAGTTCAGCAATGTCATCTGAGCTGACAGTGGGGCTGGTCTTGCGGTCCCAGTCGTGGCGCAATTGATCAAGTTGAGTTTCCAGGTCAGCTTCGCGTTCCATCAGCTCCTGTGCATCATCGTTCCGGCCATCTTCTACTGCCAGGGCCTGATTCTGGCGGACCTCGCGCAGTTCCTTCATGAGGGTCTTGGTGGATTGAGCAGCCGCACTTTTGTACATGCGCACCCGAGAAGCAGCCTCGTCAATCAGGTCAATCGCCTTATCCGGCAGAAAGCGTTCGGTGACATACCGGGAGGAGAGTTTGGCAGCTGCTTCCAGCGCTTCATCCGAAATGGTCAGGCGGTGGTGCTCTTCATAGGCGCTGCGGATGCCACGCAAAATCTGGATTGTCTCATCGACAGTGGGCTCATTGACAATGATCGGTTGGAAGCGACGCTCTAATGCTGCATCGCTCTCGATGTGTTTTCGGTATTCATCCAGGGTGGTCGCGCCGATAACCTGCAGCTCGCCACGTGAAAGAGCTGGTTTGAGAATATTGGCAGCATCCACCGAGGAGCCAGCCGCTCCAGCACCGACCAGCATGTGAACCTCATCGATAAACAGGATTGCACCTGATGTCTTGAGCTCATCAATGACTCGCTTCAGGCGCTCCTCAAACTGGCCTCGGTACATGGTGCCTGCCACCAGAGAACCTACATCCAACTGCAGTACGCGCTTATCCAATAACAAGGCAGGGACTTCACCTTCAATTATGCGTTGGGCTAATCCTTCGACGATAGCGGTTTTTCCTACGCCGGGTTCGCCAATCAATGCCGGGTTGTTCTTGTTGCGGCGGGCCAGGATCTGGATGACCCGTTCGATTTCCTTTTGCCGACCAATGACCGGATCAAGCTTGCCTTCTTCGGCGCGTGAGGTCAGGTCGACGGCCAGTTGGTCAACCAGCGGGGTCTTGCCGCCTTCTTTATCTTTCTCGCTGCGTTGCTGTTGAGATGGGCGAGGACCACCAGCGGGAGCCTGGGCAGTACTGCTCTCCTGCAACACTCTTCTTGTTTGCCGGCGAATTTGCTCGGCGGTCACACCCAACCGACGCAAGACATCGGCCGCCTTATCTTCGGTGGAGCGTACTAAACCGAGCAAGAGATGTTCGGTGCCAATGTAGTGATGATTCATGCGTCGTGCTTCGTCGATTGCAAATTCGAGCACCTGCTGAACGCCCGCAGAAAGATCAATTTTTCCGCCAGTGGACTGTCCAAAACCGCTGATTCGTTCGACAGATTCCTGTAGGCGTTCTGGTTCTAATCCCAAATCTCGCAGCACTCGGCCAGCAATCCCCCCTTCTTCCATCATTAAACCCAGCAACAAGTGTTCTGTACCGATAGAATTCTGGCGCAGCCGTTCAGCTTCTTGATGAGCCAGGCTCAGCACACGGCGCGCTCGTTGTGTAAAACGTTCCATTCCAGCCAAGGGTAAACCTCCTTTTCTGCTAATTGGATTTTACCAGAAATTGATCATGATGATAGTCACCCAAATGGGCGATTGTATAAGATCAGTATAAGAGTTTTATTAATTCTTTCCAATCTGGCAGTCTAGCTACTCGCCAGATTAGTTGGTACTGCCCCTGCCATCTTTGCCTGGTAGGTCTTCTCATACATCTCGCGTAGATCGCGCACGATTTCCACCCTGCGGTTGGCGATGTATTTCAGGATGAGCCCTTTATCACGCGTGTTTTCTGTATAGGCGACAGATAAGCGGACCGTGCCATCTTCGGACTTGCTGCAGGTATGAACTTTGCCATCGATAGCTGCTTTACCCTCAGGAAGCATAATTTCTAATTCAACCAGGTCTCCTATCTTCAATTCGCTGGCGGTTTCTTGTCCGGGAATGACCAACCCTGCTCCTCCCATTGAGATATCCACCAGCGTGCCCTGCATTTTGTGCTGTCCATGGATTATTCTGACTTCCAGTGGCTCTTTGGGTACCACGCGCACCGTCATCCGGCGGCCGAACTTTGAGCCAACATAGGAGAAATCACTTATTTCAGCCAGCCCCGTTGTGATATCGAAGCTGTCAATATGAGCCTTGATGGCTTCTAGCGGTTCACCGCTCAGGATCCAGGCATAGGGCTCCCATTCTAAACAGACAGAGCCTGGCGGGGATACTTTTATCATTGCCTGTTCACCAGTCAGGTTGAGCAAAGTCGTCTTGCAGGTAAACGGAAGCCCTTTATAAAAGATCAACAACTCCAGGTCTTTCTGGGCTTGCAGGAGTCGGTTCAATTCAAAGATAATCCGGTCATTTAGGGGCATAATATTTTCTCTTATTGAACAAACCTATTCCAGGTTCCAACCCACCAGGCAAACACAATTATTATTGTAGCATAACCGGTTCGAGAATCAATGGGGTTATCTATATTGTTATTTATTTCCATTGAGCTGGGCTAGCAGGATAGAGCCTAATATCAAAGTGCAGCCGAATATCTGAACGCCGGACAATCGTTCATTCAGGAGCAAGTAGCCGAATAAGGCTGCAAATACTGCCTCCATGCTCAAGAGGATGGCTGCATCAGCGGGGTGAGAATTCCTCTGGCCTATTGCTTGCAGGGAGAAGCCAATAGCGGTCGAGCAGATGCCAGCATAGATTATGGCAGGCCAGGCCAAAATGATACCACCAAAGGTATCGAGTTCAAAGATTGCCCCAGCAGCCAGATTCAATACCCCAGCGATCAGGAATTGACCGATCGAGAGCTGTAAAATATCCATTTGGTGAGCCAACTTGCCCAAGACAATCAGGTGGATAGCCCAGGCAACCGCTCCTGCCAGTACGAGCATATCCCCGGGGTTGGTCTCCAATGTCCCCTGGAAACTGAGAAGGAAGATGCCAATGGTCGCCACCAGAGCAGAGATCCAGGTTTTCCAACTCAATCTTTGGCGTCCAAATAGCACCAACAAGATCGGGACAATCACCACATATAAACCGGTGATGAATCCGCTGTTTGCTGCGCTGGTGATAGCCAGGCCAGCCTGTTGCAAGGCGCTTCCAGCGAAAACCGCCCCTCCCAATAGAATCATCCAGGGAAACTGCTCCCGGGTGATTTTCAAATGGAAGCGGATCAGGGGCAAGAGTACAATGGTTCCCAGAGTAAAGCGCAATCCATTAACGGCAAATGCTCCCAGGTACGCAGAAGCTGACCGTTGTGCTACAAAACCGCCGCCCCACACTATGGCTGCCAGGAGCAGCGCAAGATCTGCCTTCAGGCGAGTGGCAAGCATGGGGCTTGTGGATGAAAGGCTAATTTTCATTCAGGTTGGCGAGGGATTGTGGCAGGAACACGGGGTTTTACATTCCCTGGTATTTCTTCAGGTCCACCGCGGCGATGTAAGGTAGATTGCGACCCTTCTCATCAATATCCAGTCCATAACCAACCACGAAGTAATCAGGAATCTGAAAGCCACAATAATCGATGGGGATCTCGACCTGCCTTCGCTCGACCTTATCCAGTAGTGCGCAAATCCGTAAGCTACGTGGTTTTCGGTCGAGGAGCAGCTTGCGGACGGTATAAATCGTGAAGCCAGTATCGACGATATCATCGATCAGAATGACATCCCAGCCATGAATGTTCGTCTTATGGTCTGAGTCAATGCGAATAAAGCCGCTTGAATCGGAGCCGGAATATGAGGAAACCGACATGAAATCCATGGTCAATGGCCGGTGAATCTTGCGCATTAAATCGGTAATGAACATGACACTGCCGCGTAACAAACCTAGCAGCAGCAACCGGTCAGACTCCCGATAGTGCTCGGTAATCGTTGCACCGAGTTGGGTAACCCGCTGCTCGATCTCATCTTCAGTGATCAGGATGCGATCGATAAATGGATAGGGAAAGGGGCGAGCAGGAGGAGGAGTGGGCATAATTGATCCTTATCTACTCCCTCTCTTATTTTCCCCTCGGAACTGGCGAACGGAAGAGAGGGATATTGAGTCGACAACTTGGCTTGAGAGAGTAACTGATCTGGGCCAGCCGTGATCTATTTTACCCGATTCTTGTTTTGAGAGAGTGTACTATAATCAAGGATGTTCAAGGAGGTAAATATGACCGGTCCACGTCTGGTGCGCGCCCCACGCGGACAGAAAATCACCTGCAAATCCTGGTTGACTGAAGCTGCTTTCCGGATGTTGCAGAATAACCTGGATCCTGAAGTGGCCGAACGACCCGATGAACTGGTTGTCTATGGCGGGCGTGGACAGGCAGCGCGCAATTGGGAAGCGCTGGATGCGATCCTTGAGACATTGAAAGAGCTGGAAGATGACGAGACGCTTCTGGTGCAATCTGGCAAGCCGGTGGCGGTATTTACAACTCACCCGGACGCGCCGCGGGTGTTGATCGCCAATTCTAACCTGGTGCCACATTGGGCCACGCAGGAGCACTTCGATGAGCTGGCCGCGCGTGGCTTGATCATGTATGGACAGATGACGGCAGGCTCCTGGATTTACATCGGGACCCAGGGAATCCTGCAAGGGACCTACGAAACGCTGAATGCGCTGGCACGCCAGCGCGGCTGGAAATCCTTGAAAGGCAAATTCGTCCTGACTGCAGGATTGGGGGGGATGGGCGGTGCGCAGCCCCTGGCGATCACCATGAACGAGGGAGTGGGCCTGATTGTTGAAATTGATGCTGCCAGGGCACAGCGCCGTCTGGAAACTGGCTATGTGGACCTGGTGTGCGACACCCTGGAGGAGGCGATGACTCTGGTCGAGGAGGCATTGCAGCAGGAGAAGCCCCAATCCATTGGGTTGATTGGCAATGCTGCCGAAATATATCCTGAGCTTGTACTGCGCGGGGTGCTGCCGGATGTCGTCACCGACCAGACACCCGCCCATGATGTCATGATGTATGTGCCGCGTGGGATGGATGTCGCCTCTGCTGAGACCTTGCGTCGCTCAGATCCGCAGGACTATGCCCGGCGGTCCATGGATTCGATGGCTGAACATGTGCAAGCCATGTTGGATTTCAAACACCGAGGGGCAGAGGTGTTTGATTACGGGAACAACTTGCGCCAACGAGCTTACGATCATGGAGTGCTGGATGCGTTTGAGTTTCCAGGGTTTGTGCCAGCCTATATCCGCCCCTTGTTCTGTGAGGGCAAGGGGCCATTCCGATGGGTGGCACTTTCTGGCGATCCACAGGACATCTACCGCACCGATGAAGCGGTTATCGAACTCTTCCCGGAGGATGAGTCCTTGCATCGCTGGTTGAAAATGGCCCGTGACCGGGTCCATTTCCAGGGACTTCCAGCGCGAATCTGTTGGCTGGGTTATGGCGAACGGGCGCGCGCCGGGTTAAAATTCAACGAAATGGTGGCAAATGGCACGCTCCATGCACCCCTGGTGATCGGACGTGACCACCTGGATGCTGGATCGGTGGCTTCACCAAATCGGGAGACGGAGGGTATGCAGGATGGCAGCGATGCAATCAGTGATTGGCCGATCTTGAATGCATTGATCAACGCAGTTGGAGGGGCAACCTGGGTCTCTTTCCATCATGGCGGTGGGGTAGGAATCGGGTTCAGCCAGCACGCTGGACAGGTGATTGTCGCAGATGGGACACCTGCTGCCGCTCGCAGGATTGAGCGGGTGTTGACAACGGATCCCGGGTTGGGAATTGTACGCCACGCAGATGCCGGTTATCCGGAGGCGATCGCTGCGGCCAGAAATCATCGGTTAAACATGCCGATGCTTAAGGATGAATAATACGTGCGGATAACGCGTTTTTTCTGGTTCCTGGTGAGTATTTTTATTGGAGCAAGCCTGGGTTTGCTCTATGGCTGGATGATCAATCCAGTGCGGTATGTGGATACCTTGCCAGATACGCTGCGCGCCGATTACAAAGCTGATTATGTCCTGATGGTAGCGGAAGTTTACCAGGCGGAGGGAAACATTGACCTGGCGGCTAACCGCTTGCTGCTGCTGGGAGTAGACCCCCCTTTACGGACGGTCCAGCGAGCGATCCTTTCTGCCCAAGATTTGGGTTACAGCACTCATGATATCGAACTGTTGGGCCGGCTATCTGTGGCGCTACAGGATTGGAAGCCTGGGGGCAACCAGCCATGAATAACGAGTCGCGTGGCCCCTGGTATTTGCTCACCGGACTGGTTATGGGTTTGGCCCTGGGACTGGTCTATGCCTGGTTGATCAACCCGGTACATTATATTGATACCGACCCCTCTACGCTGCGCTCCGAGTTTAAGGATCAATATCGCAGCTTGATTGCATTAGCTTTCCGAGCCGATCAGGATGTTGGTAGGGCAAGAAGCCGGTTAGAGCTGCTGCATGATGCGCGTCCGGTATATGAGTTGGGTGCTCAGGCACAACGTGTCATGGCTCAAAACGGTTCTCAGCAGGAGGCGCGCGCCCTGGCGGAACTGGCTGCAGCTTTGAACCAATCCTCTGGGGCTCCTGCCATACAGGCAACTGTTGGACTCACTCCTATCTTGCCGACCCCGCAAGAATCTAACCAGGCTTCGGATTTGACCCCCACAGCTACTCTGGATATTTCTCAAGCGATCCAAACGCCGACTTCTCTACCGACCTCCTCTCCCACGCCGCGCCCGACTTTTACCGCCCGACCGAGCCTTACTCCCATGCCAACATTTGGGGCGCCGTTTGCCTTGAAAGACCGTCAACCCAGTTGTGACCCGCAACTCCCTCCTGGTTTATTGCAAATTGAGATTTTAGATAGCTCTAGCCAGCCAGTTGCCGGGGTGCGGGTAGATATCACCTGGGACAGTGGGGCGGATTTTTTCTTCAGTGGGTTGTATCCAGAGATCAATCCCGGGTATGCAGATTATATAATGTCTCCTCGGGTAATCTACAATGTGCGAGTGGGCGAGGGTGGTGAAGTGGTCAGCGGCATCTCCGCTCAGGAATGCAAGGCTGAAAACGGAAGTACCTTCCTGGGTGGAATAAAATTGACTTTTACACAACCATAGAACGAAGCAGTGGTTCATCCTTAATAAAAATAACCGCCAGTATTGTGACTGGCGGTTATCTATCTGGCTCCTTAAACCTACGGCATTGGATTATTGGTGGCCCAATCATTGCCGAGGATCAAAATCACATCGGCGCTGGCGTTAGGATCGAAGCGGTTGAAAATGTTTCCCGTGGGAATTTTCATCATTTGTGAAAGGTATTTGACCGTGTATGGCTTCCCGTTGACGACGATGAGGATGGTATTAGGATAAACCTGGTCAGCATTGGTTTCACCAGTTACATTCAACCCCAGGGAACGCAGGTATTCACTGGTGCGGCTGGCCAGGCCAGCTGTTTGAGTGCCGTTTTCAATCACGACCCGCGCCTGCTCACTTTTGGCCAGCATGGCGGGGTCTTCGCTGCCAGTAGTGGAAGGTGCGATGGGACCACCGTTCGTGAATACTTTATCGCGAATCAAGCGTACCTGGTCTGGGATAGGGATCAGGATATCCAGGCCATCCGGAGATTTAGCAAAGCTGACAGCTTTGGTGCCAATCACCGCCCGTTTAATATTCTCCTTGGGTACTTTACTGGCGCTGACTGCCAGTTGGATCACCTGCTGGAGGTTGAGGTTCGTTCGGATGCCAGCTTTCACATCCTCGTAAATTACCGGGGCTTTGGCAATCAGAGTCGGCAGCATATTCAGGCTGAGAATTTGCTCTCGCAAAGCCATGATCAGCAATTGTTGATTCTTGGCACGTGTGAAATCATCCCCTTCGATGTGGCGGGTACGGGCAAAGGCCAGGGCAGTGGCGCCATCCAGGGTCACGACGCCCGGCCGCAAGGTAATTGTGTTGCCTGGGCCCAACGGATCGACCGTCATGGTCTCGGGAATATTGATATCTATCCCGCCCATATCATCGATGAATTTGATGAACGCCTGAAAATCGACCTGAGCGTAGTATTGTACAGGAACACCCAGGAATTCCTCTACGGTCTTGGCGGCCAGGCCTGGACCGCCGCCCGGCAATTTATAGATCTCACCCAGGTAGTAAGCGGTGTTGATTTTGCCATAGTTGAAACCTGGGATATTGACCCACATATCGCGCGGGATGGAAAGCATTCCAGCGGTGTTGTTAACCGGGTCAAGAGTAAAGAGAATCATCGTGTCGGAGCGAGGCGTTTCCCCTGCTTGCCAATCGCGATAATCCAGTCCCATGATTAAGATGTTCACCCGGCTAGCACCATCCCAAGGTTGAGGAGTAGGGCCACCACCAGGCTCCTGAAGGGGCACAACCGCCTGGGTGCCGGCTGGGGTGGGCACCTTGGCAGCTTCAACGTTTGGGTTAGCAGAGGTGATGAGCGGCCCAGTGTTTCCGATATCGGTGATGGTCCACGAGTTGACGATGTTGCGCACAACGATGAACGCTAAAATGCCGGTAATGATCGCGACGATGATAAACGCGCTGATTAATCCCCATAACAGGGGATCAGATTGCCGGTGGGGTCTTGCCATACGAAGTTGAGTTCGAGCCATAAGTTTATTTTAACCGATTTTGCTGTGATTAAGATTTGTCCTGGAGAAGGGATGCAACAAAAATGCCACTTCGATGAATGACAATAATTCACAGCACTTTGAGCAGCCGATCATTTCATCTCGGGCGGAGGGACTGGTAGCTGTTCAACATTTGTATTTTGCCATTTGCTGCCCTCATCGATGAGCATGACCGGGATATCTTCCACGATTGGATACTTGCGACCGCAATCGCGGCAAATCAGCCAGCTATCTTTGAAGAGATCCAGCAGCCCATCTTTTTCCCGCACACAAGCCGGGCAGCGTAGTATTTCCAACAGGTCTTTAGGAACCATGATAACTCCTCAGGTGAAAACTGTTTTTCACAGGCACCTGTTCTATTTTACCATAGCCGCAGAGCAGCAAAAAAAATCTCATTCTAATTCTCAGGCGGAGGCATACCCTCTGTACCTGGGCCGTATTCGAAGATAGCCTGCCAGGGTTCATAGTGAGTCTCGAAGGTGTCCTGGAGATATATGTTTCCATCCCGGTGAACGGTCCGAGTCACGGTGACATCAGCGCCATCGGCAGCCCAATCCACCTGTTTTACCTCGCCTGAGGGTAAATCGGGGTTTTCTCGATAAAGGGGTTTAGGCGCTTCAACCACATGAACGGGGCCTGTGGTGTCCCAATCCACTGTGCGGCCATCCGAAGTGGAATAGAACTTCCACACAATGGTGCTGTACGTGGGATTGACGTAAACCTCCATGAGCAGCCAGTGCTGGGTATCGTTGGTAAATTTAAGATCGACCAGGGGAGCAAAGACCGTGGCATCCATCCCGGCCAGGCTCGCATCGCGCCGGTTACCAGCAACTTTTTCATAATAGGATACCCGGTAAGCATGGGCGTGTCGCTCGATGATCGGGAAACCGCTGAAGAAAGCAGCCCGGAAGAGGGTGGTGCTGACCTGGCACACTCCGCCCCCTACTCCCTGAACTGTCCGACCGCCCACAATGATCAGAGCCTCGGCATAACCATTATCCAGGCTGATATCTCCTAAGGCCTGTGCCATGGAGAACGTCTCGCCTGGTGCAATCAGCAGGCCGTGAAATCGGCTGGCAGAGGCTTTGATATTCTGCACACGTTCCGGGCTGGAACCATAGAAGTATGAGGTCTCCGTATGGATCAGTTCGCTGATGCCCAATTGTTCAGCAGTCATCTGGTCTGTGACAGGTGGAGGTGTTAAAGTTAGGTTCAATTCAAGGTTGTGTTCGCCTTTCAGCATCTTCTCCCGAATTGTTTTTATGCTGGTCTCAATATCCAGGCTTCGTCCGGTGACAGAATGTTCGATGACCTCTAACTGTCGGGTTTCGTCGTTGAAAATAAAGCGAGCGTCCTTGGGGGTCAACTCGAGCGAGGGGGCCAGGTTGGTCAGGATCTCGCGCAACAGGTGGTCATTGACGGTCAGCTCGTAACGCCCGCCATTGTTATCCTGTACACGCTGAAAAGTGAGCAGGCGGGCAAGATCAGATGGTTGAAAGATCCAGGGGCCGAGCCGGTCAGGCTGTCCGGAAGGTACAGCCAATGTCAGGGGCTGGCTGAGGATGGTGCGAGCCAGTTCTGCTTGTGCGCTGACATCGGCAATGACCGGCTTGTTCTCTGTGATGATGAGGGGCACAACCCCATCGCGCATCGATTGGAGCTGGAGGGAGAGTAAAGCCAGACTGCCAGGGATATCCAGCTGGTGGCCAGCTTGACCGGTCTGCACCATCACCTCAGTGCCATTGAGAGTCAGGCTGGGCTCCACCACGGGGATATCGGTCTGTTGAGCGATGTTGGAGAGCACCTGGAAGGCCATACGCTGGTCAAAGATCAGAGTAGGCGGAAGGCTCTGACCGTTCTGAAGGGAATTGAACTGGTCGCTCAGGTTTTGCGCCAGGTTGCCGCGCCGCCCAACCTGAAAGGCGTTCAAGGCGCTGGTTTCGGGATCGAGGAACAGGCCGAGTTCGGCTGGGGTGACTGCCCAGGTATGCTCCTGATCGCGTAAGAGCAGGCGACCGCTACGAGGAAAAACCAGCTCCTGTGAAATCCTCGCGGCGGCCTGAACCTGGGTAAGCCCGCTTAGATCAATCCCTGCGACCGAAACCCCGGGAAAAACCCGTCCGAGGTAAATCAGTTGAAAACCCAGCAAGGCTGTGATGGCAGCCAGAAAGAAGAGAGCAATGCTGCCAAGTAGTGCCAATAGGATCTGGCTAAGTAAAGGGAAAGGGGTGGTTCGAGGGTACATCAGGGTGCGCATATGCAATGATTATACCGGGATTTATAGGGTTAGAGCGGTTGTTGCTCCGGTTCTTCATAAAGACGCCGAAAGGGGATTGTTGGTTCCACAAAAGCAATGAAATCCCTTGACAGGAGCAAGAGATCGGGTATAATCACGCTTCGCTGTTGAGAGCAAAGCTGACCTAGCCCCCAACCAGGCAGATCCTTGACAAACGAACACTTCTGATCTGGATCAGGATCTTGTCGAAAGGGCAAGGGCCATTTATGGAAGCCGGTGAAAACGAGTGAAACACCGGAGGTTTAAAACTGCCAAAACCCTTGACAGACTTGCTGAGCAAGGGTAAAATACTCTCTCGCAGTACGGAAGAAGATCTCGCAGAAAAGCAGATCTGTAAAAATTGAAGATCCTCCTTGAGGCCGCGTCTGCAAGGCTCCCCATCCATTGAGGCCGGTGTTAACCCGCGAGTATGAAGTGCAGCCGATCGAGCTAGGTAGATCGGATGCAATCAAGGGAAAGCATCGGCGGTTTCGTCCCTAAACATGGAAAGGCCCTTGACAGGCACAAGTGAAGCGATTAGAATTTGGCCTCCGTGAGATAGAACCTTAACAACTGAAGAGTGATAGGAAGAAAGAGCACCGTTGATTCTTAGTCCGTAAACCAAACACCTGAAAAGGTGATAATTTATACGGAGAGTTTGATCCTGGCTCAGGATGAACGCTAGCGGCGTGCTTAATACATGCAAGTCGAACGAAGGATGTAGCAATACGTCCTTAGTGGCGAACGGGTGAGTAACGCGTTGGTGACCTGCCCCGAAGAGGGGGATAACAGTTCGAAAGAGCTGCTAATACCCCATGTGGTCATCTGGATTAGAAGAGGATGACTAAAGGAAGCAATTCGCTTCGGGAGGGGCCTGCGTCCCATCAGCTAGTTGGTAGGGTAATGGCTTACCAAGGCGATGACGGGTAGGGGACCTGAGAGGGTGGCCCCCCACAATGGAACTGAAACACGGTCCATACACCTACGGGTGGCAGCAGTAGGGAATATTGGTAATGTGCGAAAGCGCGAACCAGCAACGCCGCGTGTGCGATGAAGGCCTTCGGGTTGTAAAGCACTTTTCAGCGGGATGAGGAAGGACAGTACCGCTAGAATAAGCCTCGGCTAACTACGTGCCAGCAGCCGCGGTAAAACGTAGGAGGCGAGCGTTATCCGGATTTACTGGGCGTAAAGCGCGTGTAGGCGGTTCGGAAAGTTGGATGTGAAAGCTCCCGGCTTAACTGGGAGAGGTCGTTCAATACTTCCGGGCTAGAGGATGGGAGAGGGAGGTGGAATTCCGAGTGTAGTGGTGAAATGCGTAGATATTCGGAGGAACACCAGTGGCGAAAGCGGCCTCCTGGCCCATATCTGACGCTCAGACGCGAAAGCTAGGGAAGCAAACGGGATTAGAGACCCCGGTAGTCCTAGCCGTAAACGATGTAGACTTGGCGTTGGTGGGTTCAAATCCATCAGTGCCGTAGCCAACGTGTTAAGTCTACCGCCTGAAAACTACGGCCGCAAGACTAAAACTCAAAGGAATTGACGGGGCCCCGCACAAGCAGCGGAGCGTGTGGTTTAATTCGATGCTACACGAAGAACCTTACCAGGGTTTGACATGTGGGTGGTAGGAATCCGAAAGGTGACCGACCCTTCGGGGAGCCCTCACAGGTGTTGCATGGCTGTCGTCAGCTCGTGTCGTGAGATGTTCGGTTAAGTCCGCTAACGAGCGCAACCCTTGCTGTGTGTTACATGTGTCACACGGGACCGCCGGTCTTAAACCGGAGGAAGATGGGGATGAAGTCAAGTCAGCATGACCTTTATATCCTGGGCTACACACACGCTACAATGGTCAGTACAGTAGGTTGCTAAGCCGCGAGGCGGAGCCAATCCTCAAAGCTGGCCTCAGTTCAGATTGCAGGCTGCAACCCGCCTGCATGAAGATGGAGTTGCTAGTAACCGCAGGTCAGCCATACTGCGGTGAATACGTTCCCGGGGCTTGTACACACCGCCCGTCACGTCATGGGAGCTGGCAACACCTGAAGCCGGTATCCTAACCCGCAAGGGAGGGAGCCGTCGAGGGTGGGGTTGGTGACTGGGACGAAGTCGTAACAAGGTAGGTGTACCGGAAGGTGCGCCTGGATCACCTCCTTTCTATGGAGCTACGAGGGAAATCTTTGGATGGACCTCTACTCCGCCCCCATAAATCCTCGCCGCGGTAGCGAGGTGGATCAATGGAAGCACTTCCTATCACTCCTCAGTTATTAAGGTTCCTTCGGGGCCTTTAGCTCAGTTGGTTAGAGCGCGCCTCTGATAAGGGCGAGGTCTCAGGTTCGAGCCCTGAAAGGCCCACCTGATGCCCTGGAAGACCCGGGGATGTAGCTTAGTTGGGAGAGCGCCGCCTTTGCACGGCGGAGGTCAGGGGTTCGAATCCCCTCATCTCCACTGAGCGATGAATTTGAGGGAGCAGTTGACGAGCGACGTTTTGGGATTGTCCTAAAAACAGGCTGAACCGTAGGGAAGGCAACGACCCGGCGGGTAAAGCCGGGTCGTTTTGTCTCTTTGAAAAATGAATTGGGTTGAGAAGGGCTGTGTGCTCCTGATCTGCGAAGATGAGGATCACCCAGCGCTGGTCAACCGGCGCCAGTCGCAAGACTGTAGCACTTTACCAATTGAATAGTGTTGTTGTAGGTCAAGTCTGAAATCGAAGCCAAATCAATTAAGAATTTGGAAAGAGTATCAATTTCTCCGTATCACGTGGAGAAGCTACTAAGGGCTTACGGTGGATGCCTTGGCGCCAAGTGCCGATGAAGGACGTGGGTCACTGCGATAAGCCTCGGGTAGCCGTGAACAGGCGTTAATCCGGGGATTTCCGAATGGGGAAACCCGCCCAATTGGGCATCACCTGCTGAATCTATAGGCTGGTGAGGGGCACCTGGGGAACTGAAACATCTAAGTACCCAGAGGAAAAGAGATTATTCCCTAAGTAGTGGCGAGCGAACGGGGATCAGCCCAAACCACCTCGGCTTGCTGAGGTGGGGTTGTAGGGCCCGACATATGAGAGTTATCAAGTCAATAGCTAGCAGAAAGGTGTGGGACAGCCTACCAGAGATGGTGATAGTCCAGTATGCGAAAGCCATTGACCTCTCGTCGGGTACCTGAGTACTGCCGGGCACGCTAATCCGGCAGGAAGCTGGGGAGTCCACTCTCCAAGGCTAAATACACTTGGCGACCGATAGTGAACAAGTACCGTGAGGGAAAGGTGAAAAGTACCCCTGTTAGGGGAGTGAAATAGAACCTGAAACCGTAAGCTTACAAGCAGTTGAAGGGCTAATGGCGGGTCGGTGCTCCGGTGAAAGCCGGGTGCGCGCCGCTATGCCTGACAGCGTGCCTCTTGGAGAATGAGCCTGCGAGTTAATTTCTGTGGCGAGGTTAAGGGAGTGACACCCGAAGCCGTAGCGAAAGCGAGTCTGAATAGGGCGTTCAGTCGCAGGAATTAGGCACGAAACTGGGTGAGCTACCCATGGCCAGGGTGAAACGAGTCTAACCACTCGTGGAGGCCCGAACCTACTAACGTTACAAAGTTAGGGGATGAGCTGCGGGTAGAGGTGATATGCCAAACGAACTCAGAGATAGCTTGTTCTCCCCGAAATAGCTATAGGGCTAGCGTCATGCGTTTAGTACCGGAGGTAGAGCACTGAATGGGCTAGGGGGCTTAATGCTTACCAAACCCTCTCAAACTCCGAATGCCGGTACTCCATAGCATGGCAGTCGGACTGCGGGTGATGAGATTCGTGGTCAAAAGGGAAACAGCCCAGACCATCGGCTAAGGTCCCTAAATCCAAGCTAAGTGGAAAACGATGTGGGGTTACTTTAACAACCAGGAGGTTTGCTCAGAAGCAGCCATCCTTTAAAGAGTGCGTAATAGCTCACTGGTCAAGTGGTCCTGCGCGGAAAACTTAACGGGGCTAAGCTTGGTACCGAAGCCATGGGCCTTCCTTCGGGAAGGCGGTAGGGGAGCGTTCTGCCAGCGGTGAAGGTCGACTGTGAAGACGGCTGGAGTGGGCAGAAGTGAGAATGCAGGCATGAGTAGCGTAAAACACGTGAGAACCGTGTTCGCCGTATATCTAAGGTTTCCGACGCCAGGTCATTCCGCGTCGGGTTAGTCAGGACCTTAGCTGAGGCCGAAAGGCGTAAGTGATGGAAACCCGGTCAACATTCCGGGACCACCTGGATGGAGCGATGGAGGGACGCAGCGAGGTAAACCAGCCTGCGATTGGTGGTGCAGGTGTGCCATGCGTCAGGCGTTGAGGCTTGTTGGTAAATCCGCAAGCTGAGCTGAGGTGTGGCAGCGTGCCCTTGAGGCGGAAGTGAGTCGAGCCTTGCTGCCGAGAAAAGCTTCTAAGCGTTGAAATTCAGGTGCCTGTACCGCAATCCGACACCGGTAGATGGGTAGAATATACCAAGGCGAACGGGAGAACCTTCGTTAAGGAATTAGGCAACATGGCCCCGTAACTTAGGGATAAGGGGTGCTTCCTGGCGTGAATGTATAATGAGCGCTGGGGAGTCGCAGTGAAATGGCTCTAGTGACTGGTTAACAAAACCACAGGTCTCTGCTAAGCCGCAAGGCGAAGTATAGGGGCTGACACCTGCCCAGTGCCGGAAGGTTAAGGGGAGAGGTTAGCGTAAGCGAAGCTTTGAACCGAAGCCCCGGTGAACGGCGGCCGTAACTATAACGGTCCTAAGGTAGCGAAATTCCTTGTCGGGCAAGTTCCGACCCGCACGAACGGTGTAACAACTAGAGCACTGTCTCAACGAAGGACCCGGCGAAATTGAAATGGCTGTGAAGATGCGGCCTACCCGCAGCTGGACAAAAAGACCCCGTGGAGCTTTACTGCATCTTGGCATTGAGTTTGGGCATGGTCTGTGTAGAATAGGTGGGAGGCTTTGAAGCTGGAGCGCTAGCTTCGGTGGAGCCACCGGTGAAATACCACCCTGACTATGTTTAGACCCTAACCTCACGCCGTAATCCGGGTGAGGGACCGTGCCAGGTGGGCAGTTTGACTGGGGCGGTCGCCTCCTAAAGAGTAACGGAGGCGCCCAAAGGTTCCCTCAGGTTGAATGGAAACCAACCGTAGAGTGCAAAGGCATAAGGGAGCTTGACTGCAAGACCAACGCGTCGAGCAGAGTCGAAAGACGGGCTTAGTGATCCCACGGTTCTGAGTGGAAGGGCCGTGGCTTACCGGACAAAAGCTACCCCGGGGATAACAGGCTGGTGAAGTCCAAGAGTTCACATCGACGACTTCGCTCGGCACCTCGATGTCGGCTCATCGCATCCTGGGGCTGGATAAGGTCCCAAGGGTCGGGCTGTTCGCCCGTTAAAGCGGTACGCGAGCTGGGTTCAGACCGTCGTGAGACAGGTCGGTCTCTATCCGCTGTGGGCGTAAGGGATTTGAGAGGAGCTGCCCCTAGTACG
>Ga0315268_10000797_pt1 | contig 36721 bp, 34 predicted proteins | sample C1_top_MG_FD_204535 | JGI IMG/M metagenome (GOLD analysis project Ga0315268, IMG submission 204535) | Sediment microbial communities from Yellowstone Lake, YNP, Wyoming, USA - C1_top | ecosystem: Environmental > Aquatic > Freshwater > Lake > Sediment | place: USA: Wyoming | collected 2017-08-01
GAGTCGGGCACGGGCAAGGAAGTGCTGGCACGCGCCGTCCACCTCGCCTCGCCGCGCCGCCAGCGACCGTTCGTGGCGGTCAATTGCGCCGCGCTGCCCGAGACGCTGATCGAGAGCGAGCTGTTCGGCCATGAGAAGGGCGCCTTCACCGGCGCTGCAACCGCGCGCCAGGGTCGTTTCGAGCTGGCCGACGGTGGCACGCTGTTTCTCGACGAGATCGGTGACATCGCGTTGCCCGTGCAGGTCAAACTGCTGCGCGTGCTGCAGGCCGGCCAGATCGAACGTCTAGGCGGCAGCGAGCAGCGCAGCGTCGACGTCCGCATCATCGCTGCCACCCACCGCAATCTCGAGGAGCGTATCCGCGCCGGGCTATTCCGTGAGGATCTCTTCTACCGGCTCAACGTGGTCGCCATCGAGTTGCCGCCGTTGCGCGCGCGCCCCGAGGACATCCCGGCGCTGGTGACGCACTTTTTGCACAAGCACGGAGACCTGAAGCCAGCCCCGCCCACGTCGGTCGCCGACGACGTGCTCGCGGCCATGGCGCGCCACGGATTTCCCGGCAACGTGCGACAACTCGAAAACTGGATCGAGCGCGCCGTGGTGCTGGCTAACGGACCGCTGCTCACACGCGAGGATTTTCCTGGCCAGCTATTCGAAGAATCTCTGCCGGCCGCAGCGACAACGCCGGTCGCCACTGGCGACGCAGACAACGGTCTCGATGACCAGGTGGCACTGCTCGAGATAGCCGCGATCCGTGCCGCCCTCGACCGCAACAACGGCAACAAGAGCGCGGCCGCGCGCGATCTCAAGCTCACCGAGCGCGCGATCCGCTACAAGATGGCCAAGTACGGTCTATAGCATTGCACTCGACCAGTGCGTCGAAGCGGTTCGACCAAAATGTCGAATCGGCCGGCCGGCCGCGTCGTGGCCAATTCGCGGCGACACCAAAATACAGTGAATTCAGCTCCCGCTGGCGCCAAACGGCGCTGGCCCGATCTGTGCTTCTTGTATCGACAGACGACCGACAAAATCGGTCACGGCAACAAGGAGCGACCATGAAAACCTACACGTTGATCGGGATGGCGGCCCTGGCGCTCGGCGCCACGGCATTTGCCCAACCGGCGAGCAGCCCAGACCAGGCGCAGGACCAGACCCAGGCGCCCGCCGCCGACGGGAAGGCGCTGCAGGAGGGCGAACAAGAACAAAACACCGAGCAGAACCGTGAGCGCAATCGTCTCCACCGGCAGCCTGCGGCCGGTGACCAGGGCAGCAATGCTGGCAGCGGCGGCACTGGCTCTGGCAGCCGCAGCGGCAGCGGCACTGGCGCGGCAGCGACTCCAACCAACGCCAGCGGAACGGTCGTGCAGGTCGGTGAGGACCAGTTTGTCACCGTCAATGAGAGCAGCGTCGGCAGCGGCTCCGTTCCCGGCTACGTCGACCGCAACGGCGACGGTATCGCCGACCAGCCGGCAGGCAGCGGTGGCGACAGCGGCAATGTCCGACGTGGTCAGCACCGCTATCGCCATCGGCACATGGTGGCCGGCCGCAGCGCAGGTCGCGCTGGCGCCGGAGGGTTTGGCGCCACCGCGGGCAGCGGCGCAGGCTACGGATTCGGCTTCGTCGATGCAAACGGCGACGGGATCTGCGACAATTATCAGGGCACAGGCAGCAGCGGTGGCAGCGGCGGCAGCGGCGGGCGGCGCGGACCAGGGCAGTAGGTCTCGCCTCCCGGACGCATGCCAGTGAAAGCGCGATCACATCTTGAAACAGCTCACTCGGTTGATTGTGGTGGCACTTGCGACGTTGGCGCTGTCGCCGATCGAGGTCGCCGCCCAGGAACCCGGCCCATCCAGCCAGTCGCAACCAGCCGAGGAGAAAAAGCCCGAGAGCCAGCCGTTCGTGGATCGAGACGGCGATGGAATCCAGGATGGTCAAGAGCGGCGTTTCAGACGGCGGAACCGCGGCAAGAACCGCAATCAAGACGAGGAGCGCCGCCGCCGTCAGCGCGAGGGGCAGGGCGGTCCAGGCAAGGGAGAACCCGGTCCCGGCGGCGGCCGCTGACCGCAACAACTCGTAGTCTGGTGCTGAATTGACCCGCACAAATCGAGTGGGTTGGGGAGCGAGGTTTGTTCGATGAGCGAGCGGTGGTCGATGCGTGTGGCGTTGCTCGCGGTGTGCACGACCGTGGCTGCGCCTGACGCGCGCGCCGTCGACGTCAAAGCCGACCTCCAACTCAGCTCCAGCGCAACCAGCAACATCTACATGGACCAGAGCCAGGAATGGGACATCGCCGCCCGACCGGCCGCCGAGCTGGCACTCGAGTTTCTGGATTTCTGTGCGGTCGGCTACACCGGCGACGTCAACGCCTATGTGCTGCACCCGGATCTGCTCTCGCACTTCCACCAGGTCTACCTGGTTGCCAACCCGGCGTGGGGTAGCGACCGCGAGAACGAGCTGGTGGTCGAGGCCTCGGTCGAGACGCTGCGCAATCTCGACGCCTACGCGCTGCTCAACTACGTGCGGCCGGTCTTACAGACGCGCCTGGCCATGGAGCCCCTGCCCTGGCTACGCTGGCAGGTTGCGGCCGACGGCGGCTATCGCTGGTACTACGACGACATCGCCTCCGACTCGGTCGACGCCTGGTTGCGCGGTCAGCTGACGTTCATGCTGCCGACCCACACGGCAGTGATACCGGGCGCGAGTTACGGTTTTCGTTACTATCCCAGACAGGACACTACCGTCACCAGCGACGTCGTCGACCAGCAGGTCGAGGTCGGTGTGCACCTCGGTCAAGGGCTGTGGGATCTCGCTGGCCTGCAACTCGACTATGGCTATCGGTACGCCATCGGTGCCAGCGGCTTGCTGCTGCGCAAGTTCACCGAGAGCCAGTTCGCTTACATCGGCGAGGAGTTCTTCTTCTCTGGCCACCGTGCCGCTGTCGAGTTCACGCAATTGTTCGAGTTTGGTCTGCAGCTCAACGCGGTCGTGCGCTTCGAGCAACGCGCCTACATCGGCTGGCCGGCGCTCGACGCAACCGGCGCGGTGCTTGGGATCGATCGCCGCGACTACCGGCTCGTACCCGCCGCGGCGATCGCCTACTCATGGACACCCGCCGAAGAGGACAGCCGCTGGATTCCGGCCGCAGGCGCCCGACTCGAATACGCGTTTGTACGCCAATGGTCCAACAGCGTCTGGTACGACACGCTGGCGCACACGGTCGCCCTGCAGCTATGGATCAACTGGTAGCGACGTCAACGGCATGGTTGCCAAGGAAGACCTACGCCGAGATCGGCCTCGATCTCCCCGGCTTGCGACAGGGTTGTGGTCTGGAATGCGCCGGCCGCGAGCACGGTTTCTCGCTCAAACGCCTGGCGATGAAATCTCCGGCAAGTGGCGATCGATACGGGCGAGGATCTGGACCTTGGGCATCGCGCCAACCAGCTCCTCTACCACGCGGGAGTTGCGGAAAAGCATGATCGCCGGGATCGAGCGAATGTTGAAACGCGCTGCGATCGCGGGATTCTCGTCGACATTGAGCTTGACCACCCGAAGCCGACCGACCCGCTCGCGAGCGATCTGTTCGAGCGCCGGGGCCACCATGCGGCAGGGTCCGCACCAGGGTGCCCAGAAGTCGACCAGCACCGGCAGCGCAGACTTTTCCACTTCGTCGCGAAAGTTTGCGTCGGTCAACTCGACCGGGTGCTGCGGGTACAGATCGGCGCGGCAGCTGCCGCAGCGCGAATGTTGCGCCAGCCGAGCCACGGGGACCCGGTTGCGTACGCCGCACACGCTACAGACGACCTCGACACTGTTGTGCTCGTTGCCCATGTTCAGCTCCCCTGTACGAGTGAGAGCCGAGATGTGTTGCGAAAGATTCACTGGCGCGGTTGAAGTCGACGGATCGGTAATTCACCGCAACCTGGGGCGTTGGTGACGACGGCATCGTCGCGACCGGTGGAAAGCAGCCAGCGGGCGCCTTGCCGGAGACCAGAGGATGTTGCTGATGTTTCCTGCAGCCTTGCGTCCTCGTCGACGGAGAGAAATCTACAATACTCCGGTGGTCGGCTTCACCCGTTTGGTCCAGCGTCAGGAACGCAACGACAACTGCAACGGCGCAGACCGACGTCACCAACGTAGCTTATCGTGTTGATCTTGCAGGCAACTCGTTCTTGCGCTGCCCGATACTCCAGCTGCCGACGCCGACGCGCACAACTGAAACAGACCGTCATCGAGGCAGATCATCTGCGCCGCCGCCAGCGTTCGGGCAGAACTGCGTCCAGGGAGGTTCACATGCCTGTCGATCGACCGAGAGCTCACCTCGCGGTGCATCTGTCTGTGGCGTGGGTGAGCCTCCTTGGCCTTGGCTGCGATACCGCGACGCTCATCGACGCGACGCTCATCGACTCGGCCTCTGCCATCGCTGCCTCGACGACACTGCTGGATTTTGGCGACGTCGTCGTGGGCGACGAAAAAGTACAGGTGGTGACCCTGGAAAGTGTCGCGCTGGCGCCGCTGACGGTCCATTCGATCCGCATCGAGCCGGCGTGCGGCTTCGAACTCGTCGTCCCGGATCTCGAGCAGGGCTTCAGGTTCGAAGGGACGGTTGCGCTAACGGTGCGGTTCGCGCCGACACAGGACCGCCTCGCGCGGGCCGTGATGCACGTCGAGAGCGATGCGGTCAACACCCCCCGGTTGCAGATCACCCTGCACGGCAGCGGGACGCTGGCCGGGTCACGGCAGGCGGCGCTCGTCGGCGTCACGCGCACCTTTGGCTTCAGTTTTGGCGACGCGGCAACGCTGTCCGGATCGCGACTGCTGGTCATGGACCAAGAGGGCACGTGGTCGGATGAGCGGTACCGTCTGACGCTGGTGCGCGTGGACGGTGAGCACACCCAGGTGCTCAGCGAGGGCACGTTGGTCGAGGGATCCAACGCGCGCGGCCTGGTGGCGGCAGGACCGGCGCAAGCCGTGGGTTTCCTCTCGACCGGGTCATGGCCGCAGCCGGTAGAGGATGCGCTGCAGGTCTACAGCATCGACGACGACAACCGGGTTCTGGTGCGCGGTCGTGTGACCCTGCCGCCCCCTCAGGCGGGCAATTGGAATGAGCTCGCGTCAAAGGGTGCGGCGAACGCGAGCGCGTTCGTCGGCTGTCTGGAGAGCGGAATCGTGTCGGTGGACCTGCGCGACCCCGATTTGCCCGCGCTGCGCACCACGCTACCCGGATCCTGCGGTGGCGTCGTGCTCGACCGCGCTGGTGAGCTCGTCTACATCGGCAATGGCGAGGGCGTGGAACGCTACACGCTGGCGCCGGACGCCAGCTTGGCTCGCATGGACGTCGTGCTGTCCGGAGTCCCGGGGCGCCTGCTCGGCGATTCGAGTCGAGGGCTTGTATACCACGGCGTCGGCGGCCTGCTGCTCATCGACCGCGGGAACTTGCAGATCTCACCGATTCAGGGCGATGTGAGCGGTGCCGTGACGACGGTGGGTGATCAGGTACTGGGGTGGTTCCGGGAGACAGGGCGACTGCAGCTGTGGGACATCTTCTCCTCTGGACCACCGTTTCTCATCGGCGAGGCCGTGGATCTGTACAACCAGGAACCGGTGGCCGCCAGCACCAGCGTCATCGTGATGCGCTGGAACTACCTCAACGGCGGCTTGGTACTTCTCGACCCTGGCGCGGTGCACGGTGGGCAGCTTGCCCTGCTACGCCACCCGGCGCAGGGCGTCGTCGGGAGGTTGGTCGCGCACGGTGGTGAAATCTTCGCGCTGGACGGGACAGCCGTGCGGCGCGTGAGCCTGAGCGATCCGGCAAACCCCGAACTGCTGGTCGGCGGTCCCTATCGCCAGGAGATCGATGTCGTACGCCTGGGTTCTGGAGCTGCAACGTCGACGCACGTCGTCGGCGGGAACTTTACCGACCCGCTGTCGGGCAGGCTGCCGGGCGGGTTGACTCGATGGAACGAGGCCGGCGATGCCAGCGACTATCCGGATGAGGTCAGACTGTCGGCCGACTTCGACAATACAAGCTGGTACACCTCTGGCGACGGACGCAATCTTGTGCTGGGGACGGCTCAGTCCGATTCGTTGACGCTGCGCACGCTCAGCCTGGCTCCCGGTGGCGACCAGCTCGTCGATCCCACGGTGCCGGGCGCGACGCTGCAGGTAGCGGCCGAGCCCGGCTGGAACTGTACGGGCGCTTTGTATCAAAGCGGCAGTCTCACGCAGGCCATCGATCAGAGGCGCGCAGTGCTGGCCATCAACCGCGAGGACTGCCCCCGGCAGGGGCTACTGGCGGTGTTTGACCTGAGCGACCGTGTCGCGCCGCGACTGATCGGAAAACGTGCCGCGACACAATCGATACTGAGCGCCAGGGTGGCGCAGGATCGCGTGCTGCTGATCGACATTTCCGCAGATACCGCTCTGGACCTCGCCCTGGGAAATGGCCTGCGGCTGCTTGCACCAGACGGCGCTGGCGGCATGGTGGAGCTCGCGTCCATGACCTGGCCAACGCAGACACTTGGACACCTGCTCTACTTTGACGGGAAGCGCGCCTACGTTGCCGAGCAGGATGGGCTGCTGGCGCTGGACGTGAGCGACGCGGCCCTGGCGATCCGCTTTCGGGTCGCGACGCCCGAGCCGCCGATCTCGGCGCTGCTCATCGACGGCCACATCGTGCTCAGCGGCCAGAGCGGGATCTACGTCGTCAGGCTTCCGGTGGACTGACCGCGTCCGTCGTCAAGTCGACGGCGGCGCAGGCACCGACTGAGGAATGGCCGGCGCCAATGAGAGCAGGTCGTTGCGCCTGGGCCACACCAGACCTACTTGCCGCCGTCCGCCACGAACCGGTTGTCGGCCTTGTTGCGGCCGCCCTTTGCTTCGTCGAGCCATCCGGCCTTGGCGTGCGGGTACGAATCGAACGCCGGTACATAGGGCTTGATGTCGAGCAGCGGCGTCCCGTCCAGGACGTCGCTCTCCTCGACCACGATCCCGTCGCTCTCGACTGAGACCAGCTTGACCGCCGAGATGCCGATCCGGTTGGGCCGCGCGGGTGCCCGCGTCGAGAACAGTCCGCGCTCGTGGGTGTCGCGGTACGGCGTCACTTTGGGCGCGAACGGGCCAGCCCGATCGAAGTCGTAGATCAACCAAACCCGTTCGTATCCCGTGAGATCCGTGAGCGCGGATCGATACTGCTCGGCGAGCACGATCCTGCCCTGAACAGGACCCGCCTACGCCGGCTGGATGGGCGTCCCCTGCTGCTCCCTGAACGGCGAGTGGATCACGCCGATAGGGCTGTACGTGACGTCGTTCATTGCGCCCTCCGTTGCCCGTTTGAACACCAGGAACGTCTGACAGGGAAGCAGTTCCGCTCGCTCCGCGTCGAGCTTCAACCCGGCGGTCGAGGCCAACGCGATCAACTGCGTACGCGAGAGCTTCACCGACTCGGAAGGACCCACGTGAGCTTACCCTCCCTGAACTCGACGAGGACCAGGCGCGCGGTCGGATTCATCGCGGCCGCTACTTTGCCGAGACAGGCCGCCCGCCGGGTCGACGCCCTGCTGGCGCAGCGGGCAATCGATAGGAGGGTGCGCATGTCTGCGAGACAGTCATGCAGGGTTCCTCGGACCGCTGCGTCGGATGCAGGTTGTCGAGCAACTACCGCGGCGCGATGCACTGCGCGTCGTCGCGGGTCGGACTGTTGACGCCATTGCCCACCGCATAGGCGCGCATCTCGGTCGCCGAAAACGGCGCCAGCAGCGGCAGCAGCGGCTCAACCTTTTGCAGCACCGGGTCGAGCCAGCGCTCATGGTCGGCCGGCCGCAAGATCACCGGCATGCGGTCGTGGATCGGCGCCATCAGCTCGTTGGGCGAGGTGGTCAGCAGCGTGCACGACTCGAGCTCGTTGCCGGCCGGGTCCTGCCAGTGCTCCCACAGACCGGCCAGCGCAAACGGCCGGTGGTCGACCAGACGGATGCAGTACGGCTGCTTGCTCTTGCCGCTGTGCTGCCACTCGTAGAAACCGTCGGCCGGGATCAGGCAACGCCGGTACTTGAACGCGGCGCGAAACGACGGCTTGTCGGCCACGGTCTCGCTGCGCGCGTTGATCAAGCGATTGCCGATCTTGGGATCCTTGGCCCACGAGGGTACCAGCCCCCATTTGACGAGCGCCGGTTCGCGGCCACGGCCGCTGGCGCGGGCGCGCGCGACCAGCACGTTCTGGCCGGGGGCGATGTTGTAGCGCGCTCGCCAGCTCGGGATGCCGGGCGCGACGTTCCAGCCCGGTTCGAGACCGAGCAGCTCTGACAACACGTCGGGCGACGCCGTCAGGATGAAGCGACCGCACATGAACGACTACTTATCGCAGCCGTCACCAAAAAGCAGGTCGAGCGCGCGAGTGCGGCCGGTGTTGTGCAGCATCTGCTGCTCCGGTGGCGGCGCCTCAGGATCGCGCGGCCGCCGGCTACCGCGGATCAAGATCGGCACCCCGGGCGGTTCGTTCAGCCGGGGCAGTGGCAACTCAAGCTGTGGCGCAGGACGTGGACGACGACGTGACGTCATGGTTTACCCCTGGTTCTCGGCGTTGCGCCGCAAGAACGCCGGAATGTCATACTCGTCGTCCTCGACCGGCGGCAGCACCGCGATGTTGCTCCTCTCGTCGACCCGCATCGGCGGGCTGGTACGCTCCCACTTGCGGCGGATGTAGGTCGGGATGTCCGCTTCCTTGCCGTCGCGCAGCGGCATCGGCACCGTCGACTCGTTGCGCAGGTCGCGCCGAGCCGGCGTCCGATCGAACCCGGTGGCGATGACGGTGATCGAGATCTCGTCGCGCATGTTCTCGCAGATCACCGACCCGAAGATGATGTTGGCATCCTCGTGCGCCGCTTCCTGGATCAGGGTGGCGGCTGCGTTGACCTCATGCAGTGTCATGGTCGGGCCGCCGGTGATGTTGATCAGGATGCCGGTGGCGCCGTCGATGGTGACGTCCTCGAGCAGCGGGCTGGAGACTGCCATGTGGGCCGCCTCGACCGCACGCTTCTCGCCCGAAGCGCGACCGATGCCCATCAGCGCCATGCCCTGCTCGCGCATGATCGTGGTGACGTCGGCGAAGTCGACGTTGATGTGGCCGTGCACCGTGATCAGGTCGCTGATGCCGCGCACCGCGTTGAGCAGCACCTCGTCCGCCTTCTTGAAGGCGTCGAGCAGGCTGGTCTGCGGGTCGGTGATCGACAGCAGGCGCTGGTTGGGGATGGTGATCAGGGTATCGACCGACTGCTTGAGCTGGTTGATGCCCTCCTCCGCCTGCTTGCGGCGGCGGTTGCCCTCGAAGAAGAAGGGCTTGGTGACGACGGCCACGGTCAGCGCGCCCAGACTGCGCGCGATCTCGGCGATCACCGGCGCCGCGCCAGTGCCGGTACCGCCGCCCATGCCGGCGGTGACAAACACCATGTCCGACCCGGTGAGTAGCTCCTCGATCTGCTCGCGGTCCTCGAGCGCGGCCTTGCGGCCGATCTCGGGGTTGGCGCCGGCGCCCAGGCCACCGGTCAGATCAGCACCGATCTGCAACTTGAGCGGCGCGCGGTTCTTCTCCAGCGCCTGCACATCGGTGTTGGCGACGACGAAATCGACGCCGGTCATGCGCGATGTGATCATGGTCTCGATCGCGTTGCCGCCGCCCCCGCCGACGCCGATGACGAGGATCTTCGCATGCTGCCGATCTGGGTTGCCCGACTCGAACTCGATCATTGTTTCCTCCACACTCCGTGGGTTGTTTTTCCTCGCGACTACGAAACCGCCCCCAACCACTCCTTCATGCGACTCATGACCTTGTTGTAGACGCCCTCGTCGTCCTGCCGGACCTTGACGAACCGCTTGTCCATGTGCTGGCTGCCGTACAGGACCAGCCCGACACCGGTCGCGAACATCGGGCTCTTGACGACGTCGACCAGACCGCCGACACCCTGCGGCAGGCCGCGCCGGACCGGCAATCCGATCACTTCTTCGGCCAGCTCGACGATACCGGGCAGCAACGCGGTGCCGCCGGTGAGAACCAGGCCGCTCGCCAGCAGGTCCTCGTAACCGGTCTTCTCGATCTCGCGCTTGACCAGTTCGCAGATCTCCTCGATCCGCGGCTCGATGATCTCGCACAGGATCTGCCGGCCCAGGATGCGCGGCGTGCGGTTGCCGATCGAAGGCACCTCGATGGTCTCATCCTTGTCGACCATGCTGACCAGCGCGCAGCCGTAGCGCTGCTTGAGCTTTTCGGCCTCTTCGACCGGGGTCCGCAGGCCGACCGCCACGTCGTGCGACAGGTGGTTGCCGGCGATCGAGAGCGACGCCGTGTGCACGATCGAGCCACCCGAGAAGATGGCGATGTCGGTGGTGCCGCCACCAATGTCGACCAGCGCCACCCCCAGTTCCTTCTCGTCCTCGGACAGCACCGCCTCGGCCGAGGCCAACTGCTCGAGCACGATGTCGGACACGTTGAGACCGCAGCGCTGAGCGCAACGCACGAGGTTCTGGGCACTGGCCACCGCCCCGGTGACGATGTGGACCTTGGCCTCGAGCCGCACTCCGCACATGCCGCGCGGCTCGCGAATCTCGCCCTGGTCGTCGACGATGTACTCCTGCGGCAAGATGTGGATCACCTCGCGCTCGGACGGGATCGAGACCGCGCAAGCGGCGTCGATGACGCGGCTGATGTCGGCATCGCGCACTTCCTTGTCCTTGATGGCGACGATGCCGTGCGAGTTGAAGCCGCGGATGTGCGAGCCGGCAATACCGGTGTACACCGCCTGGATCTCGCAGCCAGCCATCAGCTCGGCCTCGTCGATCGCCTTCTTGATCGAGTTGACCGTCGCCTCGATGTCGACGACGACACCCTTCTTCAACCCCCGCGACGGGTAGGTGCCAATGCCCACCACGTCGACGCCGCTGCTTTTGACGTCGCCGACGATGGCGCAGATCTTCGTCGTTCCGATATCGAGTCCAACCACGAGTCCATGCTTCTTTGACATCTGGCACCCTCGCTTTCTTGTCTCGCCACAATCGTTTCGTCGGCGCCCGCCACTCCCCGGGACGGCCGCCGTCAGATCTGCTTGCCCTTGACCGCCAGCGTGACGCGGTCGCTGCCGATACCGCCGGCGGTCGCCGGCGTATCCGCTTGTTCGAAGCGCACCACCACCCGCCGCGCGTCCTGACCGTCGCCGAAAAAGATCTCGTCGGCGCGCTGCTCGCGCTGCTTGAGCGCCAGCTCCAGCACCGCCAGCTGCTCGAGCTTGTCGCCATGGCGGCGGCTGCCCAGATGAACCAGCACCGCGGGCTCGGCCAGCGTCAGGTCGACGCCGAGCGCCGGGTCGATGTGCACCTCGGACAGCCGCGCCGGCTCCAGACCGGCCCGCTGCATCCCGGCCATCACCTGCAGTGCGCTGACCAGACCGCTGACGTCGGCGTTGGCCGCGCCGAGCGCGATCGCTGGATCGAGGCCGCTGATCACCGGTAGCTCGCGACCGCCCAGCGCCTCGGCCCGCGCAAACAGCTCGCCGCGCGAGTTGACCGCGTACAGGTGGCCGAGCGCTGCGTAGGCGACCGGCCGCTGTTCCTCGATCAGGATGCGCAGGGTGTGCGGTGGCCGCCGAACCAGCTGTACCGACGCCACCAGCGGATGCTCGGCGATCGCTTGCTCGACCGCCACCGCGTCGAAGCCGTACAGGCCGCGGCCGATGCCGAGTCCGCTGTAGACGCGGATCTCGTCGGCCGTGATCAGCTCATTGCCCTCGATCAGCAGCTCGCGCAGCTCGAACAGCTCGCCGGTCTGGAGCGCCACTTGCAACCGCACACCGAGATAACCGGCACTGACGCCGATGCCAGCCAGCGCTGCCAGCGCTGCCACCTGCATCAATGCGCGCAGCAGGCGCGAGCCTGTCTTGCGCGGCGGCGTCCGCCGTCGGTTGCTCACGCGCTCCTCCCGCCGGCGCGCAGGCGCGCTGCCAGCTGTGGACCGATCTGGGTGATGCTGCCGGCGCCGAGCGTGAACACGACGTCGCCCGACTGCACGACGGTCGCCAGTGCCTCGACCAGCTCGGCCATCGGCGCAAAGCTGGCGTCGCGGTGGCCGTGCTCGCGCACCTGCGCCGCCAGCGTCTCGCCGCTGACACCCGGGATCGGGTCCTCGCTGGCGGCATAAATGTCAGTGACGAACAGCTTCTCGACCAGATTGAAAGAGGTGGCGAAGTCTTGCATCAGGAAGTGCGTGCGCGAGTAGCGGTGCGGCTGGAACGCCACCACCAGCCGGCGGCTGGCGAAAACCGCGCGCGCCGCCTCGAGCACCGCCCGGATCTCGGCTGGATGGTGGCCGTAGTCGTCGATGATGGTGACGCCGGCCACCTCGTCCTTGATCTGAAACCGTCGCGCCACGCCCTCGAAGCTGGCGATGCCGGCGGCGATGTCGTCCCAGCTCGCGCCCAGCTCGTCGCCGACCGCGATCGCAGCCAGGCAATTGACGACGTTGTGCACGCCCACCATCTTGAGCTGCACGCGGCCCATCTCGACGCCACGCTTGAGCACGACAAAGCGCACTTCCATGCCGTCAAACACGATCTGCTCGGCCCGGTAATCGGCCTGCGGCGACAGCCCATAGGTGACGTGGCGGCGGTTGATGCGGGGCAGGATGGCCTGCACGTGCGGGTGGTCCGGGCACAGGATGCCCAGGCCATAGAACGGCACCTTGTTGACGAACTCGACGAATGCCTCCTGAATCTGCGGCAAACCGCCGGTCCAGAAGTCGAGGTGCTCGGGATCGATGTTGGTGACGACGGCAATGGTCGGGGTCAGCTTGAGAAAGCTGCCGTCCGACTCGTCGGCCTCGGCCACCAGGTACTGCCCCTGACCGAGCCGAGCGTTGGTGCCAAGCGCATTGACCTTGCCGCCGATCACGATCGTCGGATCGATGCCGGCCTGCGCCAGGACCGCGGCCACCAGCGAGGTGGTGGTCGTCTTGCCGTGAGCGCCAGCGACGGCGATGCCGTACTTCAGCCGCATCAGCTCGGCCAGCATCTCGGCGCGCGGGATGACCGGGATTCCCTGCGCGTGCGCAGCCACCACTTCCGGGTTGTCGCGCCGAACCGCACTCGAGATGACGACCACGTCGGTGGCGCCAACGTGCTCGGCGCGGTGGCCGATGCCGATGCGGGCGCCCATCGACGCCAGACGATCGGTGGTCTCGCTCGACTTGAGGTCCGAGCCGCTCACCTCGTAGTCCAGGTTGAGCAGCACCTCGGCGATGCCCGACATGCCGATGCCGCCGATGCCGACAAAATGCACGCGCTGGACGCGGCCGCGGAAGTACTGGATCACCATCGGCGCTCTCCTCCAGCCAGCCGTTCGAGCGCGGCTCGCACCTGCGCTGCCGCGTCCGGTCGCCCGAGCGCGCGTGCAGCGTCGGCCATACGCCTGAGCTGGCTGCCGTCGTCGGTCGTCAGCGGTGCGAGCGCAGCAACCAGCCGTTCGGGCGTCAGCTCGGACTGCGGCAACAGCACCGCAGCGCCGGCGTCGACCAGCGCACGGGCGTTGACCGTCTGGTGATCGTCGGCCGCCTGCGGGAACGGGATCAGCACGGACGGCAGCGCCAGCGCGGTCAGCTCGGCGCAGGTGGTGGCGCCAGCGCGGCTGACCACCAGATCGGTCCGGGCGTAGACCGCAGCCATGTCGTCTATGAAACCGCGCACGTCGGCGCTGATGCCCAGGCCGGCGTAGGTGGCCCGCACCTTGTCGACGTCGTTGGCGCCCGCTTGGTGCACGACCGAGATCTGTTGCCCCTGCTTGATCGCCAGTGCAAAGCCGGCCGGCAGCCGCTCGTTGAGCGGACGCGCCCCCTGGCTGCCACCTAGCACCAGCACCCGCACCGGCGCGTCGGCATAGTTGCCGGGCCGCGGCGCGCTCAATGCGGCGCGCACCGGATTGCCGACCAGGTGAAAGCGCTCGTGGTCGAAGAAGCGCCGGCTCACCTCGAAGCTGGCCAGCACCGCCGGCACCAGCCGCCCGAGCAGGCGGTTGGTCACGCCGGGCACCGAGTTCTGCTCGCAGATCGCGGTCGCGATGCCGCGCAGCCAGGCGCAACCCACCACCGGGCCCGAGGCATAACCGCCGACGCCGAGCACGACGTGCGGACGAAAGCGCGAGATGATGCGCCACGAGTCGACAAAGGCAACTGGCAGCAGTGCCAGGCCACGCAGCCGGCCAAGCAGCCCCATGCGCTTGAGTCCGCTCACCCGCACGAACTCGATCGCGAAGCCGACCGCGGGCACGGCCCGCGCCTCGAGGCCGCGCTCGGTGCCGGCAAACAGCACCTGCGAGCCGGTGTCGGCGACGATCGCCTGTGCCACCGCGATGGCGGGGAACACGTGGCCGCCGGTGCCGCCACCTGCGATCAGCACTCTCATCGGCCACCCCCGTCGCCGTGCGCGGGAGCCGCATCGGTGGCGTCGACGTTGAGCAGCAGACCGAGCGCGAAACAGGTGGCAACGATCGACGACCCGCCATAGCTGACCAGCGGCAACGTCAACCCCTTGGTTGGCAACAGACCGAGCGTCACCGCCATGTTGATGCCGGCCTGCAGGCCGACCAGCGAGGTCAGGCCGAGCGCCAGGTAGCCACCGAATGCGCTGCTGGCCCGACGTGCGATCGAAAAGCCGGCGACGACGATGCAGACAAAGCAGCCGATCACGAACAGCACGCCGACCAGGCCGAGCTCCTCGCCGATGATGCTGAAGATGAAGTCGGTGTGCGCCGCGGGCAGGAAGAACAGCTTCTGCCGGCCGTCGCCGATGCCCAGGCCGAGCGATCCGCCCGAGCCGATGCTGATCAATGACTCCGAGACCTGGTAGCCGATGTCCTGGCGGTGGCTCCAGGGGTCCAGGAACGACAGCAGGCGCCGCATGCGATAAGGCGACGACGCCACCAGGTGAAACACCACCGGTAGCGCGCACAGACCCGCCAGCAGCAGGTAGCCGACCCGCGCGCCGCCCACGAACAGCAGCAAGAAAGTCAGCGCGCCCAGGATGACCGTGCTGCCGAAGTCGGGTTCCAGCAGCAGCAGCCCCATCAGCGCGGCCGGGATGATCAGCGGCGCCCACAGCGCCGGCGTCTGCTCGCCCGCCGCGCGCAGCTCGTTGCGACGCGCCAGCGCCGCTGCCAGCGCGATGACGACGATCGGCTTGGCAAACTCGCCCGGCTGCAGCGCAAACATGCCGATCGGGATCCAGCGCATGGCGCCGCCGCCCGCACGGCCGATACCCGGGATCAGCACGGCGACCAGCAGCGCGCCGACCACGCCGACCAGCGGCCACATGACGCGGCGGTACCACTTGAAGTCGATGCGCCAGCCCAGGTAGAGCGCAGCGCAGCCGCAGCTGGCGAAGATCACCTGGCGCCACAGAAAGTGCGCCGAGTCGTTCAACCGCGTCGACGCGAAAACCGCCGACGCGCTGTAGACCATGACCACGCCAAGCCCGAGCAGCAGCAGCGCCGGCAGCAGTACCATGGTGTTGAGCCGCAGCGGTCTCACTGCCCTGCCCCCGCCAGGTCGCGCACCAGCGTCGCAAAGACGCGGCCGCGTTCCTCGAAGTTGGCAAACTGATCAAAGCTGGCGCAGGCCGGCGACAGCAGCACGACGTCACCCGGTCGGGCGCGCTGCGCGGCCTCGCACACCGCCTGCTGCAGCGTCTCGGCGTGGACCAGTTCGCCGACCGCTGGACCGAGCTCGCGCTCGATCAGTGGCGCGGCCTCGCCGATGGTCAGCAGCACGCGCACGCGCTCGCGGCACACTGGCACCAGCGGCGCGTAGCCGGTGCCCTTGTCGCGGCCACCCGCGATCAGCAGCACCGGCCGGTCGAACGCCTGCAGTGCCTTGACCACGGCGTCGACGTTGGTGCCCTTGGAGTCGTTGACGTAGAGCACGCCGTTGACGCTGCCGACCTCTTCCAGCCGATGCGCGATGCCGCTGTACTGGGCGATGCCGCGCCGCACGTCGTCAGCCGAGCAGCCAAACGCAAGCGCGGCCAGGATCGCCGCCGCCAGATTTTCGCGGTTGTGCTCGCCGCGCACGCGCGGGTTGTCGATGGCAAAGTGGTGCCGGGCGTTGCCGAACACGACCTCGATGGCGCCGTCGCTGATGCGAGCGCCTTCGCCGTCGATGTCGCGGCCGAAGGTCAACCAGCGCTGGCCAACCGGTGGTTCGAGCAGACCGGCGCGCAGCTCGTCGACGCGAGCAACCACAGCGCCATCCACCGGCAGCTGCCGGTAGACGTTGCGCTTGGCCTGGTAGTAGGCCGCGGCGTCGGGATAACGGTCAAGGTGGTCCGGCGTCAGGTTGGTGATGATCGCGACACGCGGTGCGAGGAGCGAGGCGAGCTCGAGCTGGTAGCTCGAAAGCTCGACCACCAGGCTGCGCCAGTCGCTACCCACGGCGTCGCTCAGCGGTTGGCCGAGGTTGCCGCCGACGAATGGCTGCGCGCCGGCGGCCTGCAACAGCGCGCCGACCATGGTCGTCGTCGTCGACTTGCCGTTGGTTCCGGTGATCGCAACCAGTGGCAGCGCCAGCTGGGACAACGCAACGTCGATCTCGCCAATCGCCAGCACGCCGCGCTGCCGCGCCGAGGCGATCTCAGGACGCGCCAGCGGCACCCCCGGGCTGACCACGATCAGGTCGGCCGCCAGCAGCCGCGCGCCGTCGATGCCACCACCGATGACCGCGATGCCGTGCAGCAGTGCCACGGACTGCGCCAGCCCCGCCACCGGTTTGTCGTCGAACACGACGACGTTTGCACCGCGCTGGCTCAACAACCGCGCGGCGCCGCATCCGCTCTTGGCGGCCCCGAGCACGACGACCGTGCGGCCGGCGATCGCGGCGAGCGCGGCGCGGACCTGCTTGGCATCGGGCAACGGCAGCGTCGACATCGTTACCTCAGCTTCAACGTCGCCAGCGCAAACAGCGCGAGCATCACCGAGATGATCCAGAAGCGGACGATGATCTTGGGTTCGGCCCACCCGGACAGCTCGAGGTGGTGATGGAACGGCGCCATCTTGAAGACGCGCTTGCCGGTCAACTTGAACGAGACGACCTGGGCGAGGACCGAGATGCCCTCCCAGACGAAGATGCCGTGGATGATGACGGACAAGAACTCGTTCTTGGTGACGACGGCGAGCGTGCCGAGCGCACCACCCAGCGCCAGCGAGCCGACGTCGCCCATGAACACCGACGCCGGATAGGTGTTGTACCAGAGGAAACCGATGCTCGAGCCGATGACCGCAGCGCACAGCACGGCCAGCTCGGCCGCACCTGGCTGCGACGGGATGCGCAGGTACTTGGCGAAATCGAAGTAGACAAAGTTGTTGGGCCCGATCTCGAGACCGAGCCGGGTGCCAGCGGCGTAGGCCAGGATCAAAAAAGTCAGCGCCGAAACAATCGTCGGCCCGATCGCCAGGCCATCGAGGCCATCGGTCAGGTTGAGCGTGTTGCTGGTGGCGACGACGATGACCATCGCAAATACGATGTAGAGCCAGATCGGCAGCGCCGGGAAAAACCGGTCGGTGCTGAGGAAAGGCACTGCCACTCGGGTGTCCGAAAAGCCAAACAGGTAGAACAGCGCGATAAAAGCGACACCGGCGATGCCGAACTGCCAGGCCAGCTTGCCCTTGGCCGACACGCCCTTGCTGTTCTTGAAGCGCACCTTGAGAAAATCGTCGACAAAGCCGAGCGTGCCGTAGGCCAGCGTCACGAACATGACAACCCAGAGCGAACGGTTTGCCAGGTCCGCCCACAGGCCGACCGCGACGACGATCGCGATCAGCAGCAGGGCGCCGCCCATGGTCGGGGTGCCGCTCTTCTTCAGATGCGTCTGCGGCCCGTCGTCACGCACGGTCTGGCCCCACTGCGAACGCTGGAGCCAGCCGATGAACCACGGATACAGCAACATGGTCGTGACCAGCGCGGTGAGCGCAGCCATGACGATGCGAAACGTCGGGTACTGGAACACCCGGAAAAAGGTGATGGTGTCCGACAGCGGATAGAGAAGATGGAAAAGCATTCGCCTTCTCTCAGCTCCCCAGCGTGGCAGTCAGCCGTTCGACGACGCGTTCCATGCGTGCGCCGCGCGAACCCTTGATCAGGACGACGTCGCCAGCGCGCACCGCGCGCGCCACGTCGTCGGCGAATTCGGCGGCATCGGCCGCGATGGCGATCCGATCGCCCGCTAGGCCAGCGTCGACCGCGCCGCTGCGGCAGTCGGCGGCAAAGGCGCCTGCGAACCAAGCGTGGGCCGGTTGCACTCGCGCGACTGCCGCGCCCAGCTCGCGATGCAGTGGCATCGATTGCGCGCCCAGCTCGCGCATTTCGCCCAGCACGACCAGCAAACGGCGCCCGGTCGCGCGCTGCGCGGCAACCTCGATCGCGGCCTGCATCGAGCTGGGATTGGCGTTGTAGGTGTCATCGATGACGTGGGCGCCACCCAGCTCGCGCACGTTGAGCCGGCCATGTACCACCGGCGCTGCCTCCAGGCCGGCCGCGATGGTGGTGGCGTCGATGCCGAGCGCGTGGCCGACGGCTGCGGCTGCGGTCGCGTTGTGCGCGTTGTGCGCGCCCTCGTGCCGCAACCGTACCGCCAGTTCGCGCCCGGCGATGCGCAGCGCCAGTTGCTGTTGATCGGCGGCCGCGGTCCGGCTCACCAGCGCGACGTCGGCGTCGCGGCTGCCGCCAAACGTGACGCGGCGAGCGTGGGTGCGGCTGGCCTGGGCCACGCAGTTCGAGTCGTCCAGGTTGACCACCGCGATCGCATCGCCGGCCAGCGCCTCGAACAGCTCGCCCTTCGCCGCCGCCACGCCCTCGATGCTGCCCAGCCCCTCGAGGTGCGCCCGGTGAACGTTGACGATCAGGCCGACCTGCGGTCTCGCGCAGTGCGCCATGGTCGCGATCTCGCCCGGGTGGTTCATGCCCATCTCGAGCACGACCACGCGCGTGCCCAGATCGACACCCAGCGCCGTGAGCGGCATGCCGATCGTGTTGTTGAGATTGCCGGTCGTCGCGTGCACGGCCTCTGCGCCATGCGCGGCACGGCAGATGGACGCGATCATCTCCTTGGTCGTGGTCTTGCCGTTGCTTCCGGTCAGCGCGACCCGCTGCGCCGGCATCCGGTTGAGGTGGGCGGCGGCCAGGTCGAGCAAGGCCAGCGCGGTATCGGCGACGACAACCAGCGGTCCAGCGCCGGTCAGCGCCGGTGCATGGGCCGCGTCGACCAGCGCTGCGGTCGCGCCCTGGGCGAATGCGGCAGCGACAAAGTCGTGGCCATCGAAGCGATCGCCGCGCAGCGCCACGTACAGCGCATTGCGCAGATCCAGGCGGGTGTCCTTCTCCACGCGGTCTACCGCGAAGTCGGCCTTGCCGACCAGGCGGCCGCCGGTGGCGCGCAGGATGAACTCGGCGCCCAGGCGACTCATCGTGACCTCGCCATCAGCGCGTCATGGGCAACGCGCTGGTCGCTGAACGGCACCGTGCTGGTGCCGACGATCTGGTATTCCTCGTGGCCCTTGCCCGCGATCAGCACGACGTCGCCGCTGCTCGCCTCGGCCACCGCTGCCTCGATCGCGCGCCGGCGGTCGCGCTCGACCACGATGCGGCTGGCGCGCGGCCGCGCGACTCCGCGCGCGCCGGCCACAATGGCATCCACAATCTGCTGACCGGGTTCGCTGCGCGGGTTGTCGTCGGTGACGAACACCAGGTCGGCGCGTTCGGCCGCGATCGCACCCATCGGACCGCGCTTGAACGGGTCGCGGTCGCCGCCGCAGCCAAACACCACCAGGACCCGGCCGCGCGCGAACTCACGGATGGTATCGAGGGCGCGTGCCAGACCGTCCGGGGTGTGACCGAAGTCGACAAAGGTCGCGGGCGCGCCCGGCACAGCAATCTGCTCGAGCCGGCCACGCACCGGCGGGCAGGCGCCGATGCCCTGGACCGCAGGCGCCAGCGGCAGGTCCAGGCCGTGGGCGATGCCCAGGGCGACCAGCGCATTTTCCAGGTTGAAGGCACCAACGTGGCGTAGCCGCAGATCGAGTTGCTGGCCGGCCACCTCGACCTGGGCGGTCGTGCCATCGGCGCGGTACTCGACAGCGCGCGCCGCGACGTCGAGGTCGGGCGCCGCGCCGACGCCGACCCGGATGGCACGGTGACCCAGCTCATCCGCCAGCCGACGACCGGAAACACCACCGACAAAAACCACCGCCCGCGCGGCTGGCGGCAGCAACTCGACGAACAGCCGCCGCTTGGCCGCAAAGTATTCGTCCATGTCGGTGTGAAAATCGAGGTGGTCCTGCGACAGATTGGTAAACGCCGCGATCGCAAAGCGCAGACCGTCGACCCGACGCAGTGCCAGCGCGTGGCTGGACACCTCGAGCGCCACCGCGCGCGCGCCATCGTCCAGCATGCCAGCGAGCGCCTGTGATAGCTGCGGCGCCTCGGGTGTGGTGTGCGACCAATGGTAGTCGCGTTTCGGCGTGTGAACGCCCAGCGTACCCAATCGGCCGCAGGGCATTGCGCAGGCCTCCAACGCGGCCGCTGTCAGGTAGACGACCGTGGTCTTACCATTGGTGCCGGTGACGCCGACCAGCTGTAGCTGCGACGACGGATTGCCGGCCACCCATTCGGCCGCCTGGGCCAACGCCAGCCGCGAGTCGCTGACGGTCGCGTGCGGTACGGCCAGCGCGTGATCGAACGCCTCGCCGATGATCGCGCTCGCGCCCTGGGTGATGGCAGCGTCGACAAAACGATGGCCATCGGCCGAGTTGCGGCCGGCACCGCGGCACGCGACGAACAACGTCCCGCGCGCGCACTGGCGCGAGTCGTGCGTCACACACGTGATTTCGGCGTCGCCAGCGTGGGCCACGGCGCCGAGTTGCCGACACAGCTGGGCAAACGCGATCGTCATCTAGCCCCTGCTCCGCCGCAGCCGCAGCTTGATCTCGACCACCTTGCCGAGCGGGGTCCCGGGCGCCGGATCCTGTTCGGTCACCGTGCCGACGCCCTCGACCACGACATTGCGACCGGTCGCCAGCGCCGCTGCCGCGGCGCGGCGCAGCGTCATACCGCGCAGATCCGGCACCGCAGTGCGGTCGCCAGGCGCGGTCGCCAGCGTCAACGAATCTGCGCCCTCTTCGCTTTCGACGGGCTCGACCGGAAGCGCGGTTGACTCGACCGCCGGGCTGACCTGGGCGACCGCGATCGGATCCGGCTCGGTCGCCACGTTGACTCCGAGCTGGGCCAGAGTGCCTCGTGCGATCTCCCTAAAAACTGGCGCCGCGACGACGCCGCCGTAGGTCGCACCTTGCGGTTCGTCGATGATCACCAGGACCAGCACGCGCGGTGCCTCGGCCGGCGCAAATCCGATAAACGAGGCAATCCGCTTGTCGGACGAATAGCCGCCGCTCACTGGATCAACTTTCTGCGCAGTGCCGGTCTTCCCGGCGACCCGGATCCCGGGGATCGCGCCCTGGGTGCCCGTGCCGCCCTCGACCACCACCCGTTCCATCATCGCTACGACCGCGCGCGTGCTGGCCGCGCTGGCCACGCCTCGCGCCGGCTCTGCTGCGTGCGAGTAGCGTACGGTGCCATCGCGCGACACGATTCGATCCACCACGTACGGCCGTGCCAGCTGACCCTGATTGGCGATGGCATCGATCGCAGCCACCAGTTGCAGCGCGGTCACGCCGATGCCCTGACCGAACGAAACGGTGGCCAGCTGCGCCTTGGACCAGCGCGTCGGGTCGGCCAGCAGGCCTGGCACCTCGCCCGGCAACTCGATCCCGGTCCGTTCGCCAAACCCGAACTCGTGCAAGGCGTGGTGCAGTCGACCCGCACCCAGCCGCGTGCCGATCTTCAGCGCGCCGATGTTGCTCGACTTGGCGACAATGTCGCCGACGTCGAGCAGACCATATTGATGCGTGTCGCGGATGGTGTGGCGACCGATCGAAAAGGCACCGTCCTCGCAAAAGATCTGTTCGTCGGCGGTCAGCACCTTGCCATCCAGCGCGGCAGTCACCACCACCGGCTTCAGGGTCGAACCCGGCTCGAACACGTCGGTAATCGCCCGGTTGCGCTCGGCCGCGGTCCGGTGCGGACTCGACTCGTTGGGGTTGAAGGTCGGCATGTTGGCCAACGCGAGGATCGCGTTCGTCGTCGGATCGATGACGATCGCGGTGCCGCCGACCGCGTTGTACTGAGCAACCGCGGCGGTCAACTTGTCCTCGGTCAACTGCTGGATGACGGCGTCAATCGTCAGGTAGATGTTGTCGCCTTCCATCGAGGTGACCGGCAGGATGTCTCCGGTCGACAGCGGCCGGCCGTGGGCATCGCGCAGGACGCCGATCTCGATGGTGCGACCGCGCAGCGCCGCGTCGTACTTGAGCTCGATGCCAGCCAGCCCGGCGCCGTCCAGCCCGACAAAACCCAGCACGTGGGCTGCCAACTCACGGTTTGGATAAAAGCGTTTGGACTCGGGGGCGAAATGGACACCGGGCAACGCCAGCTTGCGCGCTGCCTCGATCTCCTGCGGCCGGGCTTGTCGCTTGATCCAGGCAAACGACTTGCGCCCTTCGATCTTCTTCTGCAGCGCCGTTGGCTTTTGGCCGGTCGCCGCCGCCAGGTCGGCCAGCCGGCTCTGATCAAATTGCTCCGGATTGATGTAGATCGACTCGACGCCGACGCTGACGGCCAGCGCGCGGCCGCTGCTGTCGTAGATGCTGCCGCGCGGCGCGCTGATCTCCATTTCCTTGAGGTATTGATCCTGCGCCATGGCCCGCAGCCGCGTGCCGTGCAAGATCTGGATCTGCACGGCCCGGGCGAGCACAACCGTCAGGCAGCACAGCACAGCGATCTGGACCACCAGGATGCGGCCGCGTCCAACCGCTCCGGCTTTCTTCTCGGCCCGGGTCACCGCTTTACCTCGTTGAGGTCAACGATCCGGTCAGCCGGCACCATCTGCAGTTGCTCGGTTGCGATGGTGCGGATGCGGCTCGGCGCCGAGAGCATGCTGATCTCGGTCTTGAGCGCGCGGTTTTCCATGACCAACTTGAGCTGCTCTTGGCGGGTTTGCGTCAGGTTGTAACCGACACGCAAAGAACCAACTCGAAAGTAGACATAAAATGTCAGCGCAGCAACCACAACTGCAACCGCAAAAAGATAACTTCCAAACGAGCTTTGACTGCAAAAAACTTTTGAATTCCACACATTAGAGACGGAATTCGGAACTTTCTGGCGACGCCCGCCAGCGCATAGATCGTTCTTTCTATCTTCTGTAACAATCATATTACTGCTCTACGTCACAAATCACTTTGACTTGTCTCGTAACAGCTCATTTCTAATGGCTGATCTCGAATTCAGATCGCCGTACGATGGCACGCAGCTTGGCGCTCCGGGCGCGCGGATTGTCAGCGATCTCGGTATCGCTTGGGCGGACGGCGCGTTTCGACAGAAGCGCATATTGCTGGGTTCGGCCGCAGCTACAGACCGGCAACTTGGGCGGGCAGATGCAGCCAGTGACCATGCGCTTGAACACCTGCTTGACTCGCCGGTCCTCGAGGCTGTGAAAGGAGATGATCGCAGCGCGACCGCCGCTGGCGAGCAGTTTCGGGATCGCTGCGAGCAACTGGTCGAGTTGACCGAGTTCGTCATTGACGGCGATGCGCAGGGCTTGGAAGGTCCGGGTTGCCGGGTGCAACCTGCCCCACTCGCGCCGCGGAACAGCTCGCTCGACCAGCTGGGCCAACTGCCGGGTCGTGGACGGTAGCGGCGAGGCAGATTTAATAGTGCGCGCGATGGCGCGCGCGTGGTGCTCTTCGCCATACTCCTTGATGCAGTGCGCGAGTTCGCTGACGCTGAGCTGCTCGACCAATGTCGCCGCCGAGACTCCAGCGCCAGGGTCCATTCGCATGTCGAGTGGGCCATCTGCCGAAAACGAAAATCCACGCAGCGGGTCATCGATCTGGGGCGAAGAAACACCCAGGTCAGCGAGCAGCATGTCACAGTACATGAGGTTTTGTTCTGTAACAGCTCTTGCGATATCTGAAAAACGGGCGTGGACAATCGTCGTAACGACACCGCAGCCAGCGAGTGCGCGGCGTGCTTCGGCAAGCGCAACGGGGTCCCGATCGAGTGCGACGATGCGGCCACCGGGCGCGAGAAACGGCGCGATGCGGCGGCTGTGACCTGCACCGCCGACCGTTGCGTCGACCAGGGTCTCGCCCGGCCGCGGGGCGAGCAACTGGACCACTTCGTCGACCAAGACTGGCCGGTGCGCATAGCCGACGTTCCCCTCATGGCCTGATGCCAAGGCCCGACCCCAAGCAATCTACCCGCACGAGCTAAACGCCCAGATTGGCCAGTGTCTGCTTGATGGTCTGCCAGTTGGGCCGATCCTTTTCGATCACTTCGTGCCAGAGCGCCTTGTCCCAGATCTCGACTGTCTCGCCCATGCCCGCGAAAACGATGTCGCGCACGATGCCGCCGCGTTCCCGCAACAACGGGGGCAGCAAGATCCGCCCCTGCTTGTCCAGGGGGCACTCCATGGCCGAGGCGACATACAACCGCTTGAACGCCACGACGTCCCGGTCGAATTGCGAAAGACCACGCACCTTTTGCTCGAGCTGACTCCAGGTCGCAGTCGGGTACGCCACCAGGTATCGATCCGGGGTGGCGGTAACGATCAGGCATTTTTCCTCAAGGTTGGCCAACACGTCGCGAAAGTGCGCCGGGATGCTGACGCGCCCCTTGGGGTCTAGTGCATGTTCAAACAGACCGCGAAACATGTTGGTTTTCGGTGCCCTCTGAATCCTTTTTAAACCACTTTGTAGCCGTTTACCCCACTTTACTCCACCAACTGACGCAATGTAAGGGAGTGCGGACATCAATGTCAATAGAAAAAACAATATGATAGATCGAAAGCAGAGAATTCGGCTCAGAGCTCAATCCATAGGGCCGGGTACACTACAAATAGTATGATTCGAGTTAAAGTTTTTCGATAATCGAACTTAAGTATTTAGATTTAACATCAAATAAAATAACGACTAATTAAGATTGCTTTGGATTGAAAAGACGTGCCATCGCCCGCCGCTCTTTACCGCATCTGGATTCATCGAATCATTTCTCTTTTTTGCCGGGGCATTGCAGTGCCAATCCTCAACCGGTCGTTCGAGAGATTCGAAGATTCGGAATCGGTCGGCTTTTTATCAGAATCGCTGGCGCTCCTGGCAAACAACCGGACCGCGGGTAGCCTGCCGCCATCCGGCGACCTGGGCGCTGGCGGTCGGCCCTGCTTTGCCAAGGCCGGTCCTGTTCGCCATCGTCGCCGCGCGAAACTTTTTTGCGGGCTTGACACCCGCCTGGACCCACAACTACTTTACGGTGCGTCGAGGTTTACCCGACGTCGAGGGCGGCGTGGGCCGCCACTGCGAGGTCAAGCCATGCGGACCATTGGATTGGCATCGGCATCAACGCTCCTGTTGCTCGCGGCAAGCGCGTTGGCCTCGCCCAACGACGTCTCGCTCAACGGTCTGGTCCTGTACAACCCAGACGGCACCGTGAAGACCAATCCTTCAACCGGATTGGTCGAAGGCGATCAGGTGGCGTTCAAGGCGCTGACCACCGAGCTGGGTGAGGTGTTTGCGCCGCGGCCGCTGCAACCGGCCGAGACGCCAGGCCATGCGGGCTTTGACATCGGTGTCGACTACACGCTGCACTTCGTCAACAGCCAGAACGACTACTGGACGCGAACGACCGAGCGAGGCATCAACGGCCAGTCGATGCCGCCGCTGTTCCAGACGCTGGGGGTGCGCGCGCGCAAGGGGTTGCCGTTCAGCCTGGAGGTCGGGGCCGGCGGCCAGTACCTGTTCGAGAGCCACATGTTCGCAGTCGGCGCCGACGCCAAGTGGTCGCTCAACGAGGGTTTCATCTGGTTTCCGGACGTGGCCCTGCTGTTTTCGGTCAATCGTCTGATCGGCAACGACCAGATCGACCTGACGATGGGCGCTTCTGGCGCCGAGATTTCCAAGACCTTTGGGCTCTTTGGCATGATGCGGGTGTGCCCGTACGCCGGCTACAACTACGTGATGATCAACGCCGCGTCGGCGGTCATCGACCCCGATCAAGGGTCGTCAGACGACATCGGCGGCAATTTCACGTTCAACCAGGTCTATTTCTTTGCCAACGGCTACCATCGCGCCTTCGCCGGTCTGCTGCTCGGCAGCTTCATCTTCGACTTTTCGGTCGAAGGCGACTTCAATTTTGCCGGCGCACAAGCGGTTCATCAACTGGGCTTTAAATTGTCTTTGGACTTCTAACGCCCGACCGCGAAGGTCGCCACGCGCGGCCCTCGCCAGGCAGTAACATGGGAATCGGCACGACCGAGTTGCTGGTCATCCTCGTGATCGTGGTCTTCTTGTTCGGCGCGAGCAGAATTCCGGCGCTGGCCGAGTCGATCGGCAAGGGCGTTCGCGCCTTCAAGCGCGGTATTCGCGGCGATGAGATCGATGTGACGCCGGGCAAGAGCGGCGAGCTCCCAGGCAGCGAAGCAAAAAAAGACCCGACCAACGATGCGGAGTCGAAGAACTAGTCCGCGTCGTCCTTGTCGTCATCGTCAGCCGTCTCGGCCGAGATCTGCGCGGCCTCTTCGAGTGCGTCCTGCAATTTTTCACCGAGGGCGTCCGCGTACCGAGCCACCTCGGGATCGAGCCCGTCGTCCCCGGCGCTCTCGCCCTCGGTCTTGTCGGGCGGGCGGCGCTGCGCCAGCTCGGAGGCGGCCAGCCGCACCTGCTCGTGCAGCTTGGGGTCGCCAGCCACGGCGAACAGGTCCTGGCGAGTCAGAAACGTGACCTGTCGCAGCGCCAGGTCGACCGGTGAGTACGGGTTGAAGACGATGGCGCGGCGCACCGGGTAGTTGCGATTCCAGCGCGCCGAGCGGCCGACCGCCGCGATCACGGCCGGGAAATTGGGGCGCTGGGCGACGATGCGCACGACATCCTGCTCGGTGACGTGCGGGTTCTTGAGCAGGTTGGCGACAACGGTGACGTCGATGTCCTTGAGCATGCGGTCGAGTTGATCGCTGCTGACCCGGCGCGCCATCCACTTGCGCATGCCGAGCGTCTGACCGATGTTCGCCGATCCGGCGCTGTGCCGCTTGGGCTCACGCTCGCGCGGCGGTGGTGCCAACATGATGCGTTGCACCTGGGTCGACCCGCACTCCGCGGCTGCGGCATAGATTGCGTCGCGCAGCTCGAGCGCCACCACACCGCCATCGATCGCCGCGTGAAAGACATCGATGACCGTGCGCGGCCCGGTCTCCCCGCGCGAGACTGCAGCGAACGCGGCGTCGAGCAACTCGACCATATGGTCTGCGCTGACGGCTTGGATCACCTCGGCCAGCACGTGCATGCGCTGATCAAAATCCTCCAGCGCCACCAGGCGGAGCACCAGCGCCTGCACCTCCTGGTCGCGCTCATCCATTGCGTGCCTACGGGTTTGGTGGCGGCGGCGGCGGCGGTGGCGGCGGCGGGACCGCGCGCGAACCTGGCGCCGGTCTGCTGGCAGACCACTTTGCCTTGCTCGGCGCGGGGGGGGGAAGCGGCACGGCCGCGTGCGGCGCGCTCTCGGGCGCCGATACGCCGCCGACGCGTGGTGCGTCGGCCGCGCGCGCCTCGACCTGCACCCGTCCCCCTTGCGCCCCTTCAGGGATGCGAGTGAATACCAGCGCAAACGGCCAGGCAGCGCCCGGGGCCAGCGGTTTGGCGGTCGCAACCGCCCGCGCCGCGACCAATTGCGCGAGGTGCTGGCTGGTGGCCGACGGCGCCAGGTCCAAAGGCGTGAGCAGCGCGCCGGCGTACACCTCCTCGGTTGCGATCAGCTGCTTGTCGGCGTCGACGAGGTGCCCCTTGACCAGCACCCCCGGCAGCGCCGTTGCCCCGCCATTGCGGACCTCGCCAAGAACAACCACCTGCCGCTGCGACGCGGTCACCGGATAGTACGATACCGCGACATGTTGTGTGACCAGGCTGTCTGCGCTGAAGCTTTGTGGTCCCGACAGAACGACGTGCAGCAGCGTGCTCGGCGTCAGCTCGCTGATCACACCTCCGCGAAATTGGTAGATCGCGACGAGCAGCGCTGCGATGACGACCAGACCGGCAACCGTCTGCACCAGGTGCCACCAGATCGCCTTGCGCGGCGATGGCGGTGCCAAGGTTGCCGCACTGGCGGCTGCCGGCGTACCTACGGTGGCTTTTTCTTGGGCGTCATACTCGGCCAGCAGCTTGAGAACGCCCTCGTCCACCGTGCGCAACCGGGTCTGCTGCTCACCGCCAACTTGATCGAAGCCGCCAGCCTCAGCGAGCGCGCTCGCACTGTCTGCCATCGGCGGGGGAGCGAAGTCGTGCTCGCTCGGAATGCCAAGGCCCGAGAAAAGATCGTCCGCTGACACACTCGACCCGGCCCCGGCCGGCGGTGCGAGTGGGTCGACACCGGCATCGGCGCCCGGCGGCGGCAGCGGCGGCGGACCTCCGGTTGCAGCCCTCGTGGCAAACGGATCGATGACCGGCCCCGAGTGCGGGACGCCATCGAATGGCGACTCGACATCGATGTCGATCTCGAGCGATGGCTGCGTGTTAAATGCCGTTGCTGGCTTGGCGGTGGTCGGATCCGTCGATTGCATCGCCCACGGCACTTGCGACGCCTGTTGGGCGACGCCCTGGCCTGCAGCTATGGCGGCGAACGGGTCGATAACCGGGTGCGACGCGAACGGGTCCGTGACGGGATTGCTGACAAATGGATCCGCGACCGGTTGGCGCGCAAAAGGCTGGGTCGCACCACCGCTCAACTTGGCGCGCGCAGTGACGTCGGACCAGCCGCTGGCAGGGTCGGCCGCGCTGGGCCGCGGCGGACGGGGCATCGACGCCATTGGCATCGTGGCATCGCTCTCAGACGAGAACAAGGAAGCGGCTGCGGACCCCCGGTTGCTCGCCAGGGTGGAGAGAGGTGTGGTCGGCGGCACGTCGACGCCCGAAAACTGCATCTCTTCGTCGCCACCGGTCAGCGGCGAGTAGAACGGATCCGCCTGCTCGGACCGCGCACTCGCCGCGCCATCGGTCGCGTCCAGGTCAAAGGTCGCCGCACGCTGCGCGGTGCGGATGTCGGCCGGCGAGACCTTGAACATCTGCATGGTCTGCGCTGGCTGCGCGGCAGGGGGAGCGTTGTGGTCCACCTTGGTCGCCTCGACGCCGAACGTCGGGCCGGTACTGGCGGCACCATCGGTGGCGCGAGCAACGTCATCCCCGGGCCGGATCAGGAATGTGAACTTGCACCGCGAACAGCGTACCTTGACGCCGCGCGCCGTCACCTTGTCGTCGCCGATCTTGAAGCGGGTATGGCAGCTCTTGCACTCGACTATCATGGATCAAGCCACCACCCGGCGGGATGGTCCGAACCCACCACTTCGACGTCGTCGGAACCCACCGCGATCAAGGATATGCGCTGGTCCAAGCAGGCAGCAAGTCTTTATCCATCACCGCAGTGCCGGTCGGTGCCGACCCCCAACTTGACACCCTGGCGAAGCCGGTGGTATCGCGATGCGCACACGAGGCACGGAGACGTCATGGCCAGCGGATCCCCGAAGCTCATCAAGCGCTACGCCAATCGCAAGCTCTACGACACCAAGCGCAGCTGCTACGTCACCCTCGACGAAATTGCGCAGATGGTGCAGACCGGCGAAGACGTCAAAATCGTCGACAACAAGACCAAGGAAGACATGACCGCCGTGACGCTGGCGCAGATCATCTTCGAGCAGGAAAAAAAGGTGGCCAAGATGCCGCTGAGCGTCCTGCGCGGCATGATCCAGTCCGGTGGCGAGGCGCTGGCCGAGTTCGTGCAGCGCCGGGTGACCGCGCCGGTGACCAGCATGCGCGACGAGATGGGCAAGACCTTCGAGCGCGTGTTGCACCGCGCCGATGGCAGCCCGGAGCAAGGCGAGCGCGATCCGGCAGCAGCCGAGGAGCCGGCCGGCAGCAAACCGGGTGTGGTGCGAGAATTCATGAGTGCGTCGAGCCAGACGATCGAGGACTGGCAGCACCGAATCGACGATCAAGTCCAGCGTGTGCTGGCGACCATGACCCACCTGCCGGCGTTGGGTGCCGAGATGCAAAAGCTGCGCGGACGCGTGGCCGAGCTCGAAAAGACACTCGCCGAGATCGAGCAGCAGACGGCGGGCAAGCGGTAGCGCCGACACGCCCTTAGATTAAACAGTTGCTGCTTGGGTGAATGCCGTCGAGGTCTCCTCGATGGCAGAGGGTCTGGCCGACAGACCCTCAGAAAAAATTAGCTCTTGAGCGCCTTCTCGATCCGCTCGATCTCGCGCTCGGTCGCTGCGATCAGCGCCTCGAGCTCCTCGAGCTTGGCCTCGACGCGCAGCAGGTCCTCGAGCGAAGGCACATTGAACAGTCGCAGCACCCGGCTCAGCCCTTTTTCGATCGCGGCGCGCGCCTGCGCACCAGAGGCCATCGCCTGTTCCAGCGACTTGATGAAACGGTCGGACCCGAGCAGATCGCCGACCGCCGCGCCAAAGCGTTCCTCGCTCAGCGCCAGTAGTCTACCGAGGATCGAATTGTCGCGAGCCACGATGGATCCTCCCTGCCCGACCGGGTGAACGCCGATATTCGGCCCGGACTCTCGACGCTGTCAAGCCGAGGTCGCACCCCGGAATGTCCGCCGCAGCCCCGCTGTTGAATGGAGGAGCGTGGACGCGTGGCGTACCCGCCAATGTTGTCCGGTGGTCGCCGCGCCCACGCGCGGGACCGGACGACGGCCCGCGGGAGGAGAGCCATGTCACGCTGGATTCGCAGTCTGCTCGTGATCCTGCCTCTGACCCTGGTTGCTGGATACGCCAACGCCAAATCGATGCAACGTTTCGACCCGCCGGTGCGGACCGACATCTTGCCTGCGCTGGTTGTCATGGCGCCCATGCCGCCCCGACCACGGCCGATGCCGCCGCACGAGTTGAAGCACAAGTTCCCGGCAAAACCGCGGCCGCATCCGAGGCCAATGATGCCCGCCAGGCCGAACTCCTGACGTCCGTCTGGCAGCGCCTGTAGCCTCGACAATCCCGCCAAAGCTGTCTACCCTGCGCGCCACTTGAGCAGGCGCGCATGAACCACAGCGATTCATTGCACCGGCCACTGCAGTTCGTCACCGGAAAGGGCGGCGTGGGCAAGAGCGCGGTCGCGGCCGCCATCGCCTGGCGGCTGGCGCGCGAGGGCCGGCGCACCCTGCTTTTCCAGGTCAATGCGGCCGATGCGCACAGCAGCATGCTGGGGGTCGATCCGATCGGCGCGGATGAGCGCGAGGTCGTGCCCAACCTGTGGGCCGTCAACAGCACTCCAGCGGCCGCGCTGCGCGAGTATGGCCTGCTCACGTTGAGATTGCGCGCGATCTACAACGCGGTATTCGAGAACCGCGTGGTCAAGAGCTTTCTCCGGTTCATGCCATCGATGGGCGAGCTCAACATGCTGGGCAAAGCCTGGTACCACCTCGGAACCGACCGCGAGGAGACGCGAAGGTCCGCGCGCAGCAGGGACCGGACCGTGTTCGAGCACGTCGTGGTCGACGCGCCGTCGACCGGCCATGGGCTCCCGTTTATCAACGTGGCGCGGGTGGTGGCGGAGGGCGCCCTGCCCGGCCCGCTGAAATCGCAGGCCGAAGCGATGACACGGACCATCCAGGACCCGCGCCAGACGGCGGTGCACGTGGTCTGCCTGCCCGAGATGATGGCAGTCGAGGAGAGCATCGAACTGCTGCAACGGTTGCTGCGCGAACGGATCGCGCCGCTCGGCATCGGCGTCATCAACCGCTTGGGGCCGCACCTGTTTGGCGACGACGACCTCGACCTGTTCACACGATTGCGCGGCGAGGCGGCGCCAGATGTGCGGCCGCTGTTGCAGGCGGCCTGGTTGCGGGCTCGCCGCGAAGAGCGCGAGCGCACGCTGCATAATCGGCTGCTGGCCGGCACGCCAGTGAGCTGGCGCGCATTGCCCGACCTGGTCGAGCCAGTGACCCGGCGGGAACAAATTCGGTCGCTCGGCGATCTATTGTTTGATCCGAGGAGAACGGCGTCGCGGGATGCAGTCGACGATCAACGACCTGGTGCGTGACAGCCGCGTGCTGTGCGTGGTCGGCGCCGGCGGCGTCGGCAAGACCACCACTGCCGCGGCGCTCGGGGTCTGCGCGGCCGCGGCCGGACGGCGAGTGCTGATCGTCACCATCGATCCGGCGCGCCGGCTTGCCACCGCGCTGGGCCTCGATGAGATCGGCCAGCAGGTGCGCACGGTGCAGATACCGGCCCACGGCGACCTGCCGGCGCTGACGCTGCACGCGATGATGCTCGACCTCAAGGGCGCCTGGGATGACATGGTGCGGCGACTGGCGCGCGACGAGAAGCAGCGCGACGCCATCCTCGGCAATCACTTCTATCACTACCTGTCGACGTCGCTGGCTGGGGCCCAGGAGTACATCGCGTGCGAGCAGCTGTTCACGCTTTGTACCGAACGCGACTACGACCTGATCGTGCTCGACACACCGCCCTCGGCCCACGCCATCGATTTCTTCGAGGCGCCCGGCCGCGTGCTCGACGTGCTGGAGAACGACGCGATCAAACTGCTGCTGACACCGTCGCTGGTCGCGGGCCGCGCCTCGCTACGGCTGCTCGACCTGGGCGGTCGTTACGTGCTGCGCGTGCTGACCAAACTGGTTGGCATGGAGATGCTGCACGCCCTGGCCGAGTTCCTGCTCGCATTCGAGGGCATGTACCCGCATGCCCGCGACCGGACGCAGGGGTTCAGGCAGATATTCAGCTCGCCCACGACCTCTTTCCTGGTGGTGGCGACGCCCACCCGGCAGGCGCTGGCCGAGGCGGCGGAGTTGACCGATCGGTTGCAGCGCGACGGGTTGCATCTGGGAGCGCTGGTCATCAACCAGATCTACTTTCCGGTCGACCCGCTACCCGCGCCGGAGCGCTTTGCCCAGACCCTGTCCGACGTCGTTGGCGTGCAGCGCGGCGAGAACCTGACCCGCGCCGCCTTGGAGACGGTGCGCCAGCGCAACCGCCGGGCTGCGGTTGAACGGGAGGTGGTCGACACGATGCTCGGACGCCTGGCCAGCCACCCCCGGGTTTTTGTTTCGCGGCTGGCGGCCGATGTGCATGATATGGAAACGCTGATCGGTGTTGCGCGCGAGCTGTGCGCGTCCCCCGCCGGAGACTTGCGAGTGGCGTCCCCCTTCGGAGACTTCCCAGGGTCGTCGACAGCGCGCACTGATGAGGTCGCCACATGACCCGCCACCGCACGCTCTCCGTCCGCACCAGCGCCCGCGAGCAGCTGGTCGACATCACCAGCCAGGTCAAGCAGACCGTGCGCGAGCTCGGTCTCGACGACGGTCTGGTCCACGTCTATTGCCCGCACACCACGGCCGCCATCCTGATCCAGGAAAACGCCGACCCCGACCTGCGCACTGACATCATCGAGGCGCTGGCGCGGCTGGTACCGCAGCGCGGGTTTCGCCACCGCGAGGGCAATGCCGACGCCCACATCAAGGCGATCCTGCTCGGCAGCGGCGTGACCATTCCGGTCGCGCGTGGCAAGTTGCAGCTGGGGACGTGGCAGGATGTCTATTTTGGCGAGTTCGACGGTCCGCGCGAGCGGACGTTCGTCGTCACCGCACTGGGAGCACAACCGTGAAAGCGCTGCATCCGCTGATCGCCGTCGGCGTGGTCGGGGCCCTTGCAGGCTGCGCCACCGGCCAGGCTGAAAAGCGAGTCGAGTACAAGTTTGCCCCGATCACCGTGGTCTCCGGGCCGCAGTTGCCCGACGCCCTCGACAGCTACGACGACGAGACGCTGTTCAAGCGCGGCGTCGAGTTGCTCGATGCCTCGGCCAACGAGGAGGCCATCCTCTATTTCGAGCGGCTGCTTGGCCAGTACCCGCAGAGCAAGTATTTCAAACCGAGCCTCTACAATCTGGGCGCCGCGCTCTCCAACCTGCACCGTTGCGAGCTGGCGATCGAGCGCTTCGACGCCTACTTGGCTGAGACCGACGAGCAGCGCCAGTACCAGGACGTGGTCGACGCGCGCTTCAAGAAGGGCGTCTGCCTGGCCGAACTGGGGCGCTACAAAGAGGTGGTCGAGCTGTTCGACGTGATGGTGGTCGAGCCGGACCTTAAGACGCCGGACCGGATCGAGGCGCTGGTCGACGCTGGCATTGGACACTTCATGCTGGGTGACCACACCACCGCCGAATACCGGATGCGCGAGGCGATCAGGATCCACCGCGGCGCCGAGAAGCTGGAGCGGCTGGAGGCCGACTACTTCATAGCCCAGGCCCACTTTTACCTCGGCGAGATCTCGCGCGCCGAGTTCTCGCGCCTCAAGCTCGAGATGCCGCCACCCGGCACCGATCAAAAAGAGAAGATGGCGGAGCAGCTCGAGGAGAAGTGCCAGCGGCTGCTCAGCGCGCAGAGCGATTTCATCCGCGCCATCAAGGTCGGCAACCCGGGCTGGGCGACCGCGGCCGGATACAAGATCGGCGCCATGTACGAGGAGCTCTACGACAACATGGTCAACCTGCCGGTGCCGCCGGACCTGACCTCCGAGCAGGCACAGCTCTACGTCAGCGAGCTGAAGGGACGCGTCAACATCCTGCTCACCAAGGCGATGCTGGTGTGGGAGCGCAGCCTGGACATGGCGCACCGCACTGGCGCTGACAACGAGTGGGTGCAGCGCACCGAGACCAGCCTGCAGCGGCTGCGCGAGCTGATGGTCAACCAGACTGGCAGCGTCGGCCCGCCCGACAGCAATCCCGGAACTGCACCCAAGCCGCCCACGTCGTGACCGAAGGCCCAAAAAACTACCTGGCCATCGACCTCGGACGCAGCCGCGTCGGCGTCGCGGTCAGCGGCCCGGGCGGCGTCGCCCTGCCCCACGCCGTCCTCGATGGCCACGATCGGCGCGCCCTGATCGATCGGCTGGCCGCGCTGGCGCAAGAGCGCGACGCCGAGTTCGTGGTCGGGCTGCCGCGCGAGCTTGACGGCCGCGAGCGGCGGCCCGCCAAGGACGCGCGCGCCTTTGCCCGCACCCTCGAGCGGGCGACCGGTCGACCGGTGCAGCTGCAGGACGAGACGTTGACGACGGCAGCGGCGCAGCAGCTGGCTCGGGAGGCTGGCCGTGGGCCGCGCGATCCGGTCGACGACCTGGCGGCGCAGCAGATCCTGATCGCCTTTCTGGCGCTGCAGCGAGGGCCGGAAGACCCGTGAGACAAGCGCTCGGCGTCGCCGGGATCGTCGTCGGCGTGGTGTTGCTCGCCGCGCTCGGCGCTGGCGTCTGGTACCTGGCCCAGCGGCGCGCGATCGACAGCTGGGGCAACGTGGCCTACGGTCCGCTCAAGGACGAGTACGTCCTGGTCGAAAAAGGCGTCAGCGTGCGCTCGCTCGGCCGCCAGCTGTACGAGGTGGGGGCGATCGACGACGTCGAAAGGCTGTACCGGCTGGTGCGCTGGCTCGAGCCCGGGTTGAGCAAGCTCAAGACCGGCGAGTACCTGATCAAGACCAGGAGCACACCGCGCGCCATCCTGAAAATGATCGTGGCGGGCGAGACCTACCAGCACCGCGTGACCGTTCCCGAAGGCAGCACGCTCAAGGAGATCGCCGCCGCGCTCGAAAAGCACAACCTGGTCAAGGCCGAGGCGTTTGTCGCCACGGCGCACGACCGGGAGTTCATCCGCAGCCTCGGCGTGGACGCCGAATCGCTCGAAGGCTACCTCGCTGCCGACACCTATCTGTTCGCGCGCGGTGACAGCGGCCAGAAGATCGCGGCCGCCATGAAGCAGCAGCTCGACCGGGTGCTGACGCCCGCGTGGCGCAAGCGCGCCGCCGAGATCGGCATGAGCATCCACCAGGTGCTCACGCTGGCCTCGACCGTCGAGAAGGAAACCGGCGCTGCCGACGAACGGTCGTTGATCGCGGGGGTGTTTCACAACCGACTCAAGCAGGACATGAAGCTGCAGACCGATCCGACCGTCATCTACGGCCTGCCCAGCTACCGCGGCGACATCCACAAGGCGGACCTGGCCTACGACCACCCGTGGAACACCTACCTCCACAAAGGGCTGCCACCGACGCCCATCGCCAGTCCGGGCGCTGCTGCCATCAAGGCCGCGTTGTGGCCAGCCAAGACCGATGCGCTTTTCTTCGTCTCGCGCAACGACGGCAGCCACGTCTTCTGCCCGGACTACCAGTGCCACGAGGCAGCCGTGCAGCAGTGGCAGGTCGAGTATTTTGGCAAGCGGCCGGCCAGCGCGCCGTGACCCGGGCCGCGCCCGTCACCGCGTGCAGACGCAGATCTCGTCGGTTCGGTTGGTCGTGCAATCGTCGCCCATCGAGTAAGGGGTGCACGGATCGATCATCACGTTGTCGTAAGCGGTCAGACAGGTCGAGCCAAACTGCTCGCACAGTGTTCGGCAGTTGCTACCTTGAAGTGTGACGCTGAACTCGCACTCCGTCTGGTTCTCGTGACAGAGCATGAAGTCCAAGGCGGATCCGAAACGTTGCACGCAGGTCGGCTGGGTCGTGGCGTCGGCCGAGCTGACATCGCCTCCGCCAGCGTCG
>Ga0315268_10000798_pt1 | contig 36715 bp, 33 predicted proteins | sample C1_top_MG_FD_204535 | JGI IMG/M metagenome (GOLD analysis project Ga0315268, IMG submission 204535) | Sediment microbial communities from Yellowstone Lake, YNP, Wyoming, USA - C1_top | ecosystem: Environmental > Aquatic > Freshwater > Lake > Sediment | place: USA: Wyoming | collected 2017-08-01
GAACGGGGGAGAAATTGGCTGAAAAGGTTGATTCACAATTGAACACAATCAGAAATAATCCGAGCTTGGTACGGTCATTCTTTGGACATCCAAGTGTCGCCTATATTTCTGACTTATGAGTAATTGCCGCGCATGCTTTGGAGTGTGTACTAAAGGCATTCCTATGGCATAAGGGAAAGGATAAGGAAATTCGGACATTCGATGTTCAACATAATCTGGTAGCTTTGTGGAATATGGCATACAAGGAAAAAGGCCTGAATATTCCAGAAGCACCACCGGATTGGGTCACGATACTTAGTTCAGGACATGGGCCGAATTTTTATTTTCGATATCAGAAGGGGGAAGGTGGAGCCATAGTTAATGGCGGGCAAACACCCGCGTTGACTCCTATGGCGAATGAATTAAAGATACTAATCCAAATGGTAGGACTTGCTGTTAAGGCCTAACCACTATGTGCGTTAGCATCGCATTACATCTGCTTTTTTAGCTAACGAATCCAACGGAGCGCTGTTTGAATGATAGCCCTTAGCCAAGTCAGCCGCAGCTTCACGGTGGGCGATCAGCAGGTCGCTGCGTTGCGCGGCATTAATCTGAACATCGCTGCAGGCGATTACGTTTCCATCATGGGGCCGTCCGGCTCCGGGAAATCCACCCTGCTCAATCTGATCGGCCTGCTGGATCGCCCCAGTTCCGGCACATACAAGCTGGATGGCGGCAATGTCACCGCGCTGGATGAAGTGCAACAGGCGCGGGTTCGCAGCGAAAAGATCGGTTTTGTGTTCCAGGCATTTCATCTGGTGCCGCGCCTGACTGCCGCGATGAACATCGAGCTGCCGATGATATTGGCCGGCATTGCTCCAGCCGAACGCAAGACACGCGTGGAAAAATTGTTGGAGAACTACGGGTTAATGGATAGGGCCGATCACAGGCCCGACCAGCTCTCCGGCGGGCAGCGCCAGCGCGTCGCGATCGCCCGCGCCACCAGCATGCATCCTGCAGTGTTGCTGGCCGACGAGCCGACCGGCAATCTCGACCAGACCACCGGCAGGGAAGTGATGCATTTGCTCGAACAACTGGTGGAGCAGAAGGTCGCACTGATCCTGGTGACCCACGATCCGTTGCTGGGCGGACGGGCGCATCGCCAGATACACATGGTGGATGGGGAGATCGTTAGTGAGAATATATCAGCGGCGTTATGAGTCAGGATGATTTTAAGAGCATTTCATTATGAAAACTTCGCCCGAAACCAAGATCCCTCTCTTCGTCCGGGATGACACCATTCCTGTCATTTCGACCAGCGGGAGAAATCTTGTCTTGTTCCGGCTGATGGAACATTCGCAATGAGGCTCCTCGACGTCGCGCAATTCGCCACAGGCAGCCTGCGCGGCAGCCCGACACGCACCCTGTTGATGATGCTGGCGATGTCCATCGGTGTGGCATCGGTGGTGGTGCTCACCGCGTTGGGCGAAGGTGCGCGACGCTATGTGGTCGATCAATTTTCTTCGCTGGGCACCAATCTGGTGATCGTGTTGCCCGGGCGAACCGAGACGGCGGGCATCAGTCCCGGCATGTTGCTCGGGCAGATCCCGCGCGAGATCACGCTGGACGATGCGGAAGCGCTGCTGCGCAGCCGTGCCGTGAAGCGCATCGCGCCGCTGACGGTCGGGTCCGCGATGCTGTCGAGAAACGCGCTGAACCGCGAAGTGGTGGTGCTCGGTTCAACTTCAGATTTGCTGGAAGTGCGCCACATGAGCATGGGCCTCGGCAATTTCCTGCCGCCGGGCGACATTCACGAGAGCGCTTCGGTATGCGTACTCGGCAACCAGATGAAGCGGGAACTGTTCGGTAACGAGCAGGCCGTTGGTCAGTGGGTGCGGCTCGGCGATCGGCGATTCCGCGTTATCGGCGTGCTTGCTGCGCAGGGCGAATCAATGGGAATGAGGACTGACGAGCTGGTCATCATTCCGGTCGAGTCGGCGCATCAACTATTCAATACATCCGGCCTGTTCCGTATCCTGATCGAGGCGAAAAGCCGTGACTCCATTGAACAGGCCAAACATGATGCCGAGGAGATCATGTTCCAGCGCCATAACGGCGAGAAGGATGTGACGGTGATCACGCAGGATGCCGTGCTCGCCACCTTCGACCGCATCCTCACCGCGCTGACCATGGCCGTGGGTGGCATCGCAGCGATCAGCCTGGCGGTGGCGGGGGTGTTGATCATGAATGTGATGCTGATCGCCGTGGCGCAGCGCGTCAAGGAGATCGGCCTGCTCAAGGCACTGGGTGCGCCGGGCAGCGAGATACGCAACCTGTTTTTTGCCGAAGCGGCATTACTCTCCGGCATAGGCAGCTTGGCAGGTTTAGCGTTGGGCTATGCGGGCAGTATTATCATCGGGCAGATATATCCCAGCCTGCCTGTTTCGCCGCCGTGGTGGGCGGTGCTTGCGGCCTGCGGTACCGCGCTGGGCACGGGCATCCTGTTCAGCGTGTGGCCCGCACGGCGTGCGGCAAGGCTGGATCCGGTGACGGCGTTGGCGGGAAGGTAACAAGATGCTTTTCCCCGATCTCGTCAAACTCACCACCTCAAGTTTCATGTCCTACCGGATGCGCAGCTTTCTGACCGGACTGGGCATCGCCATCGGCATTACGGCGGTGATCCTGCTGACTTCCATCGGTGAAGGCTTGCATCAATTCGTGCTCGCCGAGTTCTCGCAGTTCGGCACCAACATCATCACTGTCCAGCCGGGCAAGACCCAGACTCATGGCGGCAGCGTAGGCGTGATCGGCTCGGTCAGGCAGCTTTCGCTGGACGATGCGGATTCCCTGCGGCAATTGCCCTATGTCGAAAACGTCAACCCGAGTGTGATGGGCAATGCCGAAGCGCGCTTTAATGGCAAGACGCGGCGCATCACGATATTCGGCGAAGGGCGCGATTTTGCCAGGGCATTCACGATGAAAGTGCAGAGCGGCAGGTTCTGGCCCGACGCGGACAACGAACAGGCGCGCGCGCTGGTCGTGCTCGGCTCGAAAGTGAGTCAGGAACTGTATGCGGAACAGAACCCGCTCGGCAGTTATCTGCGCGTCGGCGGGCAGCGTTTTCGCGTGATCGGCGTGATGGAGCCGAGAGGGCAGGTGCTTGGGCTGGATCTGGACGACACCGTGTTCATTCCGGCTGCGCGCGCGATGGAATTGCTCAACCGTCCCGGGTTGGTTGAAATGCAGGTGAGCTACCGTACCAGCGCCGATGTGAATGTGGTGAAACAACTGATCACCGAGCGGTTGAAAGCGCGGCACGGACGAGAAGACTTCACCGTTATTTCGCAAGAACAGTCACTCGAAGTGCTGGGCTCGGTACTCGATGTGCTCACCTTCGCTGTCGGTGCGCTGGGCGGTATTTCGTTGCTGGTCGGCGCGGTCGGGATACTCACCATCATGACCATGGCGGTGACCGAACGCACCGCCGAGATCGGGCTGCTGCGCGCGCTGGGTGCGCAGGAACGGCAGGTCATGACATTGTTTCTGGGTGAGGCGATACTGTTGTCCGCGCTGGGCGGTCTGGCGGGATTGGCGATGGGAGCGGGTATTGCGCAGGGTTTGCACCTGCTGTTCCCGGCGCTGCCGGTCCATACACCGTGGTTGTTTGCGATCGCCGCCGAATTGACCGCAATCTGCATCGGCCTTGCGGCGGGTGTGATGCCGGCCCGGCGTGCCGCAAGGCTGGATCCGGTGGAAGCATTGCATGCCGAATAAGCCCGACATGCCGCGTAACTGCGACATCTTCTGCAATGTCATCGACAACTACGGCGACATCGGCGTGTGCTGGCGGCTGGCGCGGCAGTTTGCGAACCAGCATGGCCTCGCGGTGCGGTTGTGGGTGGACGATCTGGCCAGCCTGGCTAAACTGTGCCCGGAGGCGGATGTAACCGCCGGGCAGCAACAGTGCGGCGGAGTGGAAGTTGATCTGTGGCGCAAGCCGTTCCCCGAGGCCCAACCCGCCGAACTGGTGATCGAGGCATTTGCCTGCAAGCTGCCGGATAACTACATTGAAGCGATGGCGGCGCAGGTGCGCAAATCTGTCTGGATCAACCTCGAATATCTTTCTGCCGAAGAGTGGGTCGAAAGTCACCACAGGCTGTCTTCCCCGCATCCTTCATTGCCGCTGATCAAGTATTTTTTCTTTCCCGGCTTTACGCCGAAAACAGGCGGGTTGTTACTGGAGCGCGACCTGCTGGCGCGGCGCGATGCATTTCTGAAAGATGCTAAACAACAGCAAGCATTCTGGCGATCCGTCGGAATGGAAATGCCGGCGGCGGAGATCCTCAAAGTTTCGTTGTTCAGTTATGAAAACGCTGCGCTGCCCGGCTTTTTCGATGCGTGGGTGAACGGCACTCAGCCGGTGCTGTGCCTGGTTCCGGAAGGGTCCATCCTGACGCAGGTGGGGCAATACTTTGGCGACCCTGCGCCGCAGGCCGGCAGCGATTACCTGCGTGGCCAGTTGCATGTGCGCGTATTGCCGTTCGTCGAGCAGCAGCGCTATGACCTGCTGTTGTGGGCATGCGATGTGAATTTTGTGCGCGGCGAGGATTCATTCGTGCGGGCGCAATGGGCAGGCAAACCGTTCGTCTGGCAAATTTACCCCCAGCATGACAGGGTGCACTTGAAAAAGCTCGAAGCTTTCCTCATCTTGTACGGCAAGCAACTTGGCCAGCCTGCAAGTCTGGCAGTACAGGACTTGTGGCTGGCGTGGAACATGGAAAGCGGGGCAGAAAAAGCGTGGCCGCCCTTTGCAGCCGAACTCAACGGATTAAACAGGTACGCACAAGACTGGACAAGGCAATTGGCTGAAAACAACCTGGCGTTGAATTTGCTGGATTTTTGCAGGGAAATCGGTAGAATGCGCGCCTTGGAAATTGAAGGGCAGTAAATATGAAAACAGCACAAGAAGTACGCGTAGGCAACGTCATTATGGTGGGTACCGATCCTATGGTCGTGCTCAAGGCGGATTACAGCCGTTCCGGCCGTAACGGTTCGGTGGTCAAGATGAAGATGAAGAATCTGCTGACTGAATCCGCCAAGGAAACCGTATACAGCGCAGATGACAAATTCGAACAGATCATGCTGGACCGCAAGGAAGTGACCTACTCCTACTTTGCCGATCCGATGTATGTGTTCATGGACAGCGAATACAACCAGTACGAGATCGAGGCCGAAAGCATGGGCGATGCGATCAACTACATCGAAGACGGCATGCCGTGCGAAGTGGTGTTCTACAACGACAAAGCGATATCGGTCGAGTTGCCCAACACAATCGTGCGCGAAGTCATCTACACCGAGCCTTCGGTGCGCGGTGACACTTCCGGCAAGGTGATGAAGCCGGCCAAGATCAGTACCGGCTTTGAGTTGGCAGTTGCTGCATTCATCGAGATCGGCGACAAGATTGAGATAGATACCCGCACCAACGAGTTCAGAAAACGCGCTTAACCGCTGGCTCCCGATTCGAACAGAAGGCCAACCGCGAGGTTGGCCTTTTGTTTTTATGATTGCGCGTTCAAGGAATGCCGGTGGTAAGATTCGCTGCAATAGATGCGGCTCTTCCGTGTTGAACGTGGAGAGCAGGCGAACCGCAACGAAGGGGAACACGACTGACACGGTGCAACCAGAATGGCGCAAGACAACGACGAACTTATCCTGGCTCAGGCGGAATTGCGCGACTTCAAGCGCACCGTGCTGGCTTTGCGACTGGAGTTGGAGGACGCCCACGCGGAGACGGACAAGCAGTTGCGCAAATCAGCGCTGGCGGCGAACACCGAAATCGCGCAACTGAAAACCACCGTGGCCGTGTTGCGCGAGGAATTGGAGAAAGCGCGGGCAGAACGCGACGAGGCGGTGCAGCATGCCATTGCCACCAACCATAACGAGATCCGGCAGTTGAAGGCGACCAGTGCCGCACTGCGCGATGCCCTCGAAGCCGCGCGCATCGACAAGGCCAGCAGTGTCAATCAGGCGATCAGCGGAGCCGGCGCCGAAATCGCGCAGTTGCACGGCACAATCCGCACGCTGCGCGAGCAACTCGAAGCAATATCTGCCAAAGCCACAACCTGAGGCCAGCGAATAAAGGGAACCTCTATAAATTCAGAATTTCGGGATGGCAGGCCGGACACGGCGATGCGAAGCATTTGGGGCGGGCAGGCCTGCTGCTTCGCGCTCCCGCACTAGGAGGGCTGCGCCCCACCGTGTCGCGCGAGCACCGCAAGGAGCCGCGCAGCGAATGACGAGGCATATCAGATTGATAGACGAGGAATGAGCGAGCACGCGACGCCGCGATTCGCCCGAAAAATGAATTTATAGAGGTTCCCCAAGCCGGACGAGCCGGAGCCAAAAATGTAGGGTGGATAAAGCGCGCAGCGCGTATCCACCAATCCGCCGAGACCATCCATTGGTGGAAACGCTACGCTTTTTCCACCCTGCATTAACCCGATTCAGATTCACTTGGAAAGCCTCGCCAGTGCTTGATTTACGGTATATTCTTGTCACAAATTGCGAAGACTTAACCGATAAGAGACTAAATGGAACAGCCGACCGCCCACCCCACACCCGGGAAAACGAAACCTGTTGCCGCCGGCAACAGCGCGCAGCAGCGCAGTCACCTGCGCACGGTAGAGTTGCTGCTCGAAGTGTCGCGCAAGATGGCGGCGTTCGACACGCTCGACGGCGTGCTCAATGCGCTGGTGGAGATGACCACCGCCCAGCTCAACGCCGAGCGCGGTTCGCTGTTCCTCAACGATCCGGACAGCAACGAACTCTATTCCCGCGTCGCCCAGGGCAACATCCAGCGCGAGATACGTCTGCTCAACAACAGCGGGATTGCCGGACACGTATTCACCAGCGGCGAACCGCTGATCATCCACGATGCCTATTCGGATCCACGCTTCAACCAGTCCATCGACGAGCAGACCGGCTTTGTCACGCATAGCATCCTGTGCGTGCCGATCAAGACGGTGAAGGGTGAGATCATCGGCGTCGCGCAGACGCTCAACAAGCATAAAGGCAAATTCACCGCGCGCGACCTGCACCTGCTCGAAGCGATGACCAGCCAGGGAACGCTCGCGCTGCAAAGCGCCCAGTTCATCGAGCACATGAAGGCGGTGCACAAGCGGGAGATGGAGTTCATCGACGTCGTCTCCGAAGTCACCGCCGACATCAAACTCGGCTCGCTGCTGCAGAAAGTGATGGGCGAGGCGACGCGCATGCTCAATGCCGAGCGCTCCACGCTGTTCCTCAACGACGAGAAGACCAATCAGTTGTGGTCTGAAGTCGGCCAGGGGCTGGAGTCGATGCAAATCCGCCTGCCCAACCATCTCGGCATCGCGGGCGCGGTGTTCACCTCCGGCAAGTCCATCAACATCCCTTACGCCTACGCCGATCTGCGCTTCAACCCGGAATTCGACAAGAAGACCGGCTTCTTCACGCGCTCGATACTGTGCGTGCCGATCGTCAACAAGCACGGCAAGACCATCGGCGTGACCCAGGTGCTGAACCGCCGCGGCGGCCCGTTCACCGGCGACGACGAATCGCGCTTGCGCGCCTTCACCGCACAGATTTCCATTGCGCTGGAAAACGCCAAGCTGTTCGCCGACGTACAGGCGATGAAGAACTACAACGAGGCCATGCTGGAATCCATGTCGAACGGCCTGATCACGCTGGACGAAAACGAGCGCATCGCCACCTGCAATGCCGCCTGCCTGCGCATCTTCAAGGCGCGCGCGGAGGAAGTGCTGCACAAGCCGGTGACGGAATTCTTCGTGGACGCCAATGCCTGGGTGCTGGAAAAACTAAAACTGGCGGACGAAAGCGGCGATCAGCAGACTTCCATGGATGCGCCGCTGCAGGTGGCCGGCGAAACCCTGTCGGTCAACCTCTCCGTGCAGCCGCTGCTCAACATCGACCAGAAACGCATCGGCTCGATGTTCGTGATCGAGGACATCAGCAGCGAGAAACGTCTCAAGTCCACCATGTCGCGCTACATGGATCCCGGCATCGCCGACCGGATGGTGGCAGCCGGCGCGGAAGTGCTGGGCGGCAAGGACGTGGAATGCACCGTGTTGTTCTCCGACATACGCGGGTTCACCACCCTGACCGAGCAACTTGGCGCGCAGGGCACGGTGGCGTTGCTCAACGAATATTTCACGCTGATGGTGGAGTGCATCCAGCGCGAGGAAGGCATGCTCGACAAGTTCATCGGCGATGCTCTCATGGCGGCGTTCGGCATTCCGAAAGGGCACGCGGATGATGCCGATCGCGCGGTGCGTGCCGCCATCGCGATGATCCGCACGCTGGGCGATTGGAACAAGCAGCGCCGGGCGCATGGCAAACTGCCGGTCAATATCGGTGTCGGCATGAATACCGACAGGGTGGTGTCCGGCAACATCGGCTCGAAGAAACGCATGGACTTCACCATCATCGGCGACGGAGTCAATCTGGCTTCCCGCCTCGAGTCGGCCTGCAAACAATACGGCACGCATATCCTGGTGAGCGAATCCACCTACAAGCGGCTGCGCGGCACCTACCAGGCGCGCGAACTCGATCTGGTGGTGGTCAAGGGCAAGACCCGGCCGGTGGCCATCTACGAAATCCTCGACTACCACACCGACGAATCGTATCCGTCGCTGATCGACGCACTCGGCCATTTCCGCAACGCGCTGACCAAGTATCGCCAGCGCAAGTGGCAGGATGCGACCCGCCTGCTCAACGAGGTGCTGGCGCTCAACCCGGACGACAAGCCCGCCAAACTCTACATCGAGCGCTGCCGCTATTTCATCGACAACCCGCCAGGCGACGACTGGGATGGGGTGTGGGTGATGGAATCGAAGTGAGCGGACAACGACTCGTTGTTTCATCAGAACTTTGAATTTTTAGAAGTGCCCCAAGCCGGACGAGCCGGAGCCAAAAATGTAGGGTGGATAAAGCGCGCAGCGCGTATCCACCAATCCGTCGAGACTATCCATTGGTGGAAACGCTACGCTTTTTCCACCCTGCATTAACCCGATTCAGATTCACCTGGAAAGCCGTGCCAGTGCTTGATTTACGGTATATTCTTGTCACAAATTGCGAAGACTTAACCGATAAGAGACTAAATCAATTAAACAGATATTCGAATGAACTTATTCAACCCACCCCCCTCTTACAGCAGCTTGCGGGCTAGTCAAATTGACGCGCATGGCTACGACCGTTTAAGTCCGACTCTGCTCGGTAAATACACAAAACCCAACCAAGAAAGGCAATGCTTAAAATGAATAAAGTTCTGAATTACCTGGCACGTGGCATCATGATCACCGGTGTTTGTTTGTCTGCACATGCGATGGCTGCAGATGCTAAACCGGCAGGTGGTGAAGGTCAGATCACTATCGATGTACCGGTTACCCTGAAAGAGGTAAAAGTGGTGTTTAACATGGACCACATCGCTCTCGCCGGCGATATGCCTATCGGCATGAATTACATGAATCTTCTTAACAAGAAAATGAAAATGGACAAAACGCCCGGGAAAATCATCGGGATATTCCACGGTCCTGCAGCTTACATGACTTTGAACGACCAAGCCTACAATGCCAACCGCAAGGTTACCACCGGCAACCCATACAAGGCACTGATCGAAGGATTGGTGGCATCCGGAGTGCAGATCGAGGAATGCGCGGTGTCCATGAAGGGAAATGGCTGGACCAACAAGGACCTGCTACCCGTGGTGAAAGTGAATAGCGGCGCGATCAGCCGCCTCATCCAGTTGACACAGGAAGGCTACGTACAGATCCAGCCATGATGGTTGTGGCTGGAGTTGCGGGTTTATGACTCTGCATCTCAGGGGGTTTAACGATCCTGTGTCAAACCCTTTTTTGTTATCTGTAGCGCGGGCAGTGCGAAGTTTTCATGGAAACGAGCGAGCGAGGGTTGTTAAGGCGCTGGAAATAAATTAACGTCTCACTTGGAGGCCTTGGTTGTATATTTTCTGAGCATAAAATGGAACAACTTGATACCTTTGTTTATTTACAGCGCTAACTCTGCGCTCCATTACGTCAGGCGCCACAGCATGCCCACCGTTCCTGAGAGTCGCGCGGAGTCCGCAACATGAAAATAAAATCGGCCGTGATTGGGCTGGTTCTGGTGGCGCTCACCGTTCCGGCCAGTGATGCCGAGGCGCGTCGCGCCGGCAAGGTTCGCTCGAAAATCATCGACATGGTCGTCATCCATTCGACGGGTGGCCCCACCTGTGATGCCGGGACAGGCAAGCCCATTTGGGTAAAAGCCGGCACCCTCGAAGAAAACCTGCGAAATATAGAAGCGGATCACAATCTCGGCATCCACTACATGATAGACCGGGATGGGACGTTGCGCGCCAGCGTGCCCGAAGACGAGGCGGTGCATCACGTATTTCACTACAGCGGCCGCTCCATCGCCATCGAGCTCATCAACGATGGGGACGGGCGCGACCCGTTTCCCGACGCGCAACTGGCATCGTTGGTGAAATTGCTCCGCGACATCACGCAGCGCCGTGGCATCACGCGCGATGGCATCAAGCGTCACTCCGACCTCGACCACGCGCTGCTGTCCTGCGACAGAACGCAGCGGCGCAAGGTGGATCCCGGCGCCGCTTTCCCGTTTGCATCGATTCTGGATCGGGTATTTCAACCCCAACATAAAAAAACATGATGCCTGACTCTTCACTCCAGCCGGCGTGCTACGGCCCGCAGCCTCCGCATACGCTCATTGCCCTCACGTTCCGAATCTGCTTCCGATCCGGCTTGATCGTTTTGGTTTTTGTTTTTGCCTTAGCTTTTGCCTTAGCTTTTTCTGGGCTTGCCCATGCCAGCCTCCCGCAATCTTCCAATGTACCCGGCGGCGTTGCGATCATTCCGCTCGGCAGCGTTTCAACCATTGCCGATGCGCCGCAAACATGGTTTGGCGAACAGCCTGTACTCGTTACATCCGATCACAAGCTATGGTACGCGGTGGTCGGCCTGCCGCTTGATGTGACGCCGGGATCGCATGAGCTGCGCGTTGTAATGGGCGGCGTAACGAAAACGCAGGACTTCGTGGTCAACGCAAAAGATTACCCCGAGCAGCACATCACTCTTCAGGATATGAGCAAGATACAACTCTCAGCCGAAGATCAGGCTCGCGCTGACCGCGAGATCGCTGTTATCCAGGGGCTGAAGCGCCACTGGCGCGCAGTACAAAATACCGATCTGGCTTTTATCCTGCCCGTTAAAGGAGAGCTGGCCGGGCGTTTCGGTGTGCGTCGTTTCTTCAACGGTGAGCCGCGCTCACCACATGCCGGCCTCGATGTGGCGGTCGCGCGCGGCACACCGGTCAAGGCGAGCGCGCAAGGCGAGGTGCTGGCGGTAGATGATTATTTTTTCAACGGCAGAACGATCTTTGTCGATCATGGCAACGGCCTGATCACCATGTACTGCCACCTTGAGCGGATCGACGTAAAAACCGGCGACACTGTACGCAAAGGTCAGCGAATCGGGCTTTCCGGAAAAACAGGGCGCGCCACCGGCCCGCATCTGCACTGGAGCGTGGTGCTTAACGGGGCGATGGTCGATCCTGAGTTGTTTGTGCGGGTGAGGCAGCGGCGTTGAGGGGTGCAGTACCTTTTTTCGCTATGCGGGGTGGGGAGTAGTGATAGCAGGTGGCCATCCTGGCCAGCCAACGCGCCTGCATGCGCGTTGTCATTTGTGGGCTCGCAGCAGTGCTGCTCGAATTCACTGCCCATCCCGCGTGTCGCTATCAAAACAAAAAGCCCACCCGCAAGGGGTGAGCTTTTTGTTTTGTTGGTGGAGACGGCGGGAATTGAACCCGCGTCCGCAAGCCCTCTACAGGCAGTTCTACATACTTAGCCATGTTATTTAATTTAATCCCGTACACGCCAACCGGCGGGCTGGTAAAGGACGAGTCACCTTGTTTCTAGCTCCGATCAAAGTGACCCTGACCGGCACGATTCTGTGTAATTTACCTCACTCATCTCTGTCTTGCGACTTCGAGCCCCTCCACAGACAGCAGGGTGTGAGGTCTAGCAGACTAAGCTGCTAAAGCGTACTTTTCGTCGTTTGCGACTAGTTTTTTCCAGCTGATTTACGAGGTGGCGGGTCCTCGGTATGCCCTACGCTGCTTTGTAACCCACGTCGAAGCCAAGTCGTCCCCGGTTCGAAATGCTTTGATAACCTACTGCGCAGCCAAACTGCTTTGTCGCGTGTTGGTTCCGACATAACCTGAAGGTTAGTCTTCACCGCAACTGCGTTGTCGCTCATTCCTCGCCTACCTTTGAAGGTATGTCTCGTCATTCGCTACGCGGCTCCGCGCATTTTGGCTTGCTCGCTACGGTTCTAAAAGCATTTCCCCGTTGCGAGTGACGCAGATTGTAGCAGATTCAGAGTGGGATAAAGCCGAGAAGTTCCGTGGGATGGTCAACACTGCCGTGCGCTTTCCAGTTTTCGACGGATGCGTCGCGGCTGATGTAGCCGTAGTTGGCGATGATGCCGCGCATGCCGCTGGCATTGGCGGCCTGCATGTCGCGCAGGTCGTCGCCGAGATAGAGACACTGCGCGGGTGATACGCCGATGATCTCGCAGGCTTTGAGCAGCGGCTCGGGATGCGGCTTAGCGTGGGCGCAGGTATCGCCGCTGACCAGGCAGGAGGCGCGGCCGGCATAGCCCAGCGCCTGCATCAGCGGGACGGTAAAACGGTGCGGTTTGTTGGTGACGATGCCCCACTTGATGCCGCGCTGTTCCAGCGTGTCAATCAACTCTGCCGTGTCGCCGAACAGTTGCGTCTGCACGCAGATGTTGTTCGCGTAGTAGTCGAGAAAGATGTCGCGCAACGTGTCGTAGCCGGGGTGTTCCGGCTCGATGTCAAAGCCAACCTTGAGCAGCCCGCGCGAGCCGTGCGAGGCTTGCGGGCGCAGCACGTCGATGGGCAGCGGCGGCAGGTGGCGCGCGGCGCGCGCGTGGTTGAGAGCGGCGGCGAGGTCGGGCGCGGTGTCGGCGAAGGTGCCGTCGAGGTCGAAAAGGACGGCTTTAATCATGGGTGGTCATGGTGCATTGCGTAGGGGCGTATGGCAATACGCCCCTACGTGTTTCAATACTCTGTCAATCACGCCGACAAGCGATCATGTAGTTCACATCCGTATCTCTGCCCAGCGAATATACTTTGCTGAGCGGGTTGTAGCTCATGCCGATCAGATCGGCCAGGTTCAGTCCCGCGTTGCGGCAGGACTGCGCCAGTTCGGACGGCTTGATGAACTTGGCGTAATCATGCGTGCCGCGCGGAAGCATGTTAAGAATGTATTCCGCACCGACCACGGCGAGCAGATAGGATTTTGGATTGCGGTTGAGCGTGGAGAAGAATATCCAGCCGCCCGGCTTGACCAGCTTGGCGCAGGCCGCAATCACGCTTTGCGGGTCGGGCACGTGTTCGAGCATTTCCAGGCAGGTGACCACATCGTAATGGGCGGGCTGTTCGGCGGTGAGGTCTTCCACGGCGATGTTGCGGTAGTCGACCCGTTTGCCGCTTTCCAGCAGATGCAGTCTGGCGACCTGCAGGGCCTTGTCGGACAGGTCTATGCCGGTGACGTTTGCGTTCAATCCCGCCATGCTCTCCGACAGAATACCGCCGCCGCAGCCGACATCCAGCACGGTCTTGCCGGCCAGGCCGGCGTGGCGGTCGATGTAGCCCAGGCGCAGCGGGTTGATGTCGTGCAGCGGCTTGAACTCGCTGTTCGGGTCCCACCACTTGTGGGCCAGTTGCGAGAATTTTTCCAGTTCGATCGGGTCGGCGTTGGTCATGTCCAGCATCCACACTAGATTGATTGATGAGGGACGGACTCTAACAAAACTCATGGCTTTAGCCAAATAGTCAGGTATGTCAGTCGGGTGGCTCAGGCTAGTGTCGCTGTGCTAAAATGTACGCTTTGTCACACGCTGCAATTACCAGAGGTAAGAGTCGATCCATGGAACAGCAATTCGCCAAAGAAACACATCCCGTCAGCCTCGAAGAAGAAATGCGCAAGTCCTATCTGGACTATGCGATGAGCGTTATTGTCGGACGCGCGCTGCCTGATGTGCGCGACGGTTTGAAGCCGGTGCATCGCCGCGTGCTGTTCGCGATGCACGAGCTGTCCAACGACTGGAACAAGGCCTATAAAAAGTCGGCGCGTATTGTCGGCGATGTGATCGGTAAGTACCATCCGCACGGCGACACCGCAGTGTACGACACCATCGTGCGCATGGCGCAGGACTTTTCGCTGCGCTATCCGCTGGTGGACGGGCAGGGTAACTTCGGTTCGGTGGACGGCGACAACGCGGCGGCGATGCGTTACACCGAGATCCGCATGGCGAAAATCGCCCACGAGTTGCTGGCCGACCTGGACAAGGAGACCGTCGATTACGGCCCGAACTATGACGGTTCCGAGCACGAGCCGCTGGTGTTGCCTTCGCGCTTCCCCAACCTGCTGGTGAACGGTTCGTCCGGCATTGCGGTGGGCATGGCGACCAACATCCCGCCGCACAATTTGAACGAGGTGGTGGATGCCTGTCTCGCGCTGCTGAAGAATCCGGACCTGGACATCGAGCAGTTGATCGAATACGTCCCCGCGCCGGATTTCCCGACCGCCGGATTCATCTACGGCCTGGCCGGCGTGAAGGAAGGCTATCGCACCGGACGCGGCCGCGTGATCATGCGCGCGCGGACCCACTTCGAGGACATCGGCAAGGGCGAGCGCCAGGCGATCATCATCGACGAGCTGCCCTACCAGGTGAACAAGGCCAATCTGCTGATCAAGGTCGGCGAGCTGGTGCGCGAGAAACGCCTGGAAGGCATTTCCGAGATCCGCGACGAATCGGACAAGTCCGGTATGCGCGCGGTGATCGAGTTGAAGCGCGGCGAGAACGCCGATGTGATACTCAACAAGCTGTACAAGGACACCCAGTTGCAGGACAGCTTCGGCATCAACATGGTGGCGATCGTCGACGGCCAGCCGAGGTTGCTCAATCTCAAACAGGTGATCGACGCGTTCCTGCGCCATCGGCGCGAAGTGGTCACGCGCCGCAACATTTTCGAATTACGCAAGGCGCGCGAGCGCGGCCATATCCTGGAAGGCCTGGCGGTGGCGCTGTCCAATGTGGATGAGATCATCGCCTTGATCAAGGCTGCGGCGACACCCGCCGACGCCAAGCGCGGACTGATGGCGCGCGCGTGGCGTTCGTCGCTGGTCGAGGACATGTTGAGCCGCGTCAGCGACGCCTCGCGTCCGGAAGGCCTGCTTCCCGAGTTCGGTCTGGTCGGCAAGGGCAAGGCGGCCGGCTATCACCTCTCCGATGCTCAGGCGCAGGCGATCCTGGAATTGAGGCTGCAACGCCTGACCGGCCTGGAGCAGGACAAGATCGTCGGCGAATACCGCGAAGTGATGGACAAAATCGCCGACCTGCTCGACATCCTCGCCAGGCCGGAGCGTGTGACGCAAATCATCCATGACGAGCTGGTGGCGGTGAAGGCGCAGTTCGGCGACAAGCGCCGCAGCGAGATCATCACGCACACCCAGGATATGAGCATGGAAGACCTGATCGCGCCGGAAGACGTGGTGGTCACGCTGTCGCATGGCGGCTATATGAAGTCGCAGCCTCTGGATGAATACAAGGCGCAGAAACGCGGCGGCCGCGGCAAGCAGGCCACCGCGACCAAGGAAGACGATTTCATCGACAACCTGTTCATCGCCAACACCCATAATTACATTTTGTGTTTCTCCAATCGCGGTCGCGTGTATTGGCTCAAGGTCTATGAAGTGCCGCAAGGCAGCCGCATCTCGCGCGGCAAGCCGATCGTGAACCTGTTGCCGCTGGAAGACGGCGAGAAGATCAACGCGGTGCTGCCGGTGAGCGAGTTCGTCGAGGACAAGTATGTGTTCTTCGCCACCTCCGACGGCACGGTGAAGAAAACTCCATTGAATGATTTCTCCCGTCCGATGAAGCGCGGCATCATCGCGATCAACCTGGACGAGGACGACCATCTGATCGGGGTTGCGGTCACCGACGGCAAGCATGACGTGATGCTGTTCTCGAACGGCGGCAAGGCAGTGCGCTTCGATGAAAACGATGTGCGCCCGACCGGGCGAGCGTCGCGCGGTGTGCGCGGCATGAAGCTGGCCGCCAAGCAGCAGGTGATCTCGTTGCTGGTGGCCGAGAACGAGCAGCAAAGCGTGCTGACCGCAACCGAGAACGGCTACGGCAAGCGCAGCCCTATCGTCGAGTACACCCGCCACGGCCGCGGCACACAGGGCATGATCGCGATCAAGACTTCACCGCGCAACGGCAAGGTGGTCGCCGCGACGCTGGTGGATGCCGAGGACGAGATCATGCTGATCGGCACCAGCGGCGTGCTGATCCGCACCCGCGTCAAGGAGATACGCGAGATGGGACGCACCGCCCAGGGCGTCACGCTGATGAATGTGGAGAAGGGCGAAAAGCTGGCCGGATTGAGCCGCATCGCCGAGCCTGAAGAAGAGCAGGATTGAGGAGCGAGGATTGAGGAGCGAGGATTGAGGAGCGAGCAAAACCCACTGCATCGCTTCTCACTCAATCCTCAATCCACGATCCTGTTATAGATTTTTTTAAAACTTTGGAGTAATGCATCATGACAATTTACAACTTCAGCGCGGGTCCGGCAGTGTTGCCGAAAGAGGTGTTGCAGCAGGCACAGGCGGAATTGGTCGACTGGCACGGCAGCGGCATGTCGGTGATGGAGATGTCGCATCGCGGCAAGGAATACATGGGCATACAGGCGCAGGCCGAAGCCGATCTGCGCGAGTTGATGGGCATACCCGCCAACTACAAGGTGCTGTTCCTGCAGGGCGGCGCCAGCCAGCAGTTCGCAATGGTCCCGTTGAACCTGCTGCGCGGCAAGCTTTCTGCGGATTATGTGAACACCGGCGAGTGGTCGAAGAAGGCCATCAGCGAAGCGAAGAAGTTCAGCTATGTGAACGTGGTGGCGAGCAACACCGACAGGAACGCAAGCTACATACCTGCGTTCGATACCTGGAAGCTGGACAAGGATGCGGCCTATGTGCACTACACGCCGAACGAAACCATCGGCGGGGTCGAGTTCAACTGGACCCCCAATACCGGCGATGTGCCGCTGGTGGCGGACATGTCTTCCACTATCCTGTCGCGTCCTGTGGATGTATGGAAATATGGACTGATCTACGCCGGCGCACAGAAGAACATCGGCCCGGCGGGCCTGACGCTGGTGATCGTGCGTGACGATCTGGTGGGCCATGCCCCGTCCGGATTGCCTGCGATGCTGGACTACAAGACCCATGCAGACAACGACTCGATGTACAACACGCCGCCGACTTATGGCATCTACATCGCCGGGCTGGTGTTCCAGTGGCTGAAGAAAAACGGCGGCATCGGCGCGATGGAACGCGCCAACATCGCCAAGGCCAATCTGCTGTACGGCGCGATCGACGCCAGCAACGGTTTCTACAACTGCCCGGTGAACAAGGCGGACCGCTCGCGGATGAACGTGCCCTTTACTTTGAAAAATACAGGCACGCTGTCCGAAAAACTTTTGGCCGGGCACCCGAAGGACGCCCCTTCGACAGGCTCAGGACTGGATGGCGATTTCCTGAAACAGGCAGACGCTCTCGGCCTGTTGCAACTGAAAGGCCACCGCTCGGTGGGCGGCATGCGCGCTTCCATATACAACGCGATGCCGCTGGCAGGCGTGCAGGCGCTGGTCAGCTTCATGAATGAATTTGCCAGACAACATGGCTAAAAATTTCCAGATACTGACGCTGAACAAAATAGCCGCAGTCGGTCTGCAACGGCTGCCCGCCGCGCGCTATGTCACCGGCGCCGACATCGCCGAGCCGGACGCGATCCTGGTGCGCTCGCACAACATGCTGGAGATGCACATCCCCAACACGGTGCTGGCCATCGCGCGCGCCGGCGCGGGCACCAATAACGTGCCGGTGAAGAAGATGAGCGAGCGCGGCGTGCCGGTGTTCAATGCGCCGGGCGCGAATGCCAACGCGGTGAAGGAACTGGTCATCGCAGGCATGCTGCTGGCTTCGCGCAACATCGTCCCCGCGCTGCATTTCACCGCGAGTTTGAAGGGCGACGATGCGACGTTGCACAAGCTGGTCGAGGACGGCAAGAAACATTACGCCGGCACCGAGTTGCGCGGCCGCACGCTGGGCGTCGTCGGCCTGGGCGCGATCGGGCGCCTGGTGGCGGATGCGGCTATCGGCCTGGGCATGAACGTGGTGGGCTACGACCCGGAGATCACCGTGGACGCGGCGTGGAGCCTGCCCGCGCAGGTGAAGAAGGCGAACAGCGTGGAAGACCTGCTCAGGCACAGCGATTTCGTCAGCCTGCATGTGCCGCTGCTGGACGCCACGCGCAACCTGATAGACGAGAAGCGTGTAGCCGCGATGAAGATGGGCAGCGTGCTGCTGAATTTTTCGCGCGACGCCATCGTGGACGAGGATGCGATACTGGCCGGGCTGGCGAGCAAGCATGTGCGTTGCTATGTTTGCGATTTTCCTACCAGCAAAAATCAGAATAATCCCGGCGTGATCGCGCTGCCGCACCTGGGCGCCTCCACGCAGGAAGCGGAAGACAATTGCGCGGTGATGGTGGCGGAGCAACTGCGCGAATATCTGGAGCACGGCAACGTGACGAACACGGTGAACTTCCCGAATGTCGCGATGCCGCGCGAATCATCGTTCCGCCTGGCGATCGCCAACAGCAACGTGCCGAACATGCTGGGGCAGATCTCCACCAAGCTGGCCGCTGCGGGCATCAACATCCACAACATGATGAACAAGTCGCGCGGCGAAATGGCTTACACGCTGGTGGATACAGACAGCGCGATTCCGGCTAAACTGATCGCGCAGATTGCCGCGATACCCGGCGTGCTGATGGTGCGCGATCTGCCTTTGCTAAAAGAGATATGAGCGAGAAATTACAACACCTGCGCGAGCAGATCGACAGGCTGGATGACGAGTTGTTGAAACTCGCCAACCAGCGCGCCGCGCTGGCGCAGCAGATCGGCCGTCTCAAGGAGTACGAAAAACATTTGTCCGGGCACCCGGATGGCGTGGTGCTGCGCCCCGAGCGCGAGGCTCGGGTGTTGAGCCGCCTGCAGGAAAAGAACAGCGGGCCATTGAGCAATACCGCTGTGGCCCGGCTGTTCACCGAAGTGATGTCGCAATGCCGCGCGCTGGAAGCCCCGCTGACGATCGCCTATCTCGGCCCGCAAGGGACCTTCACCGAGGCGGCGGCGCTGAAACGTTTTGGCAGCGCGATACAGGAACAGTCGTGCGCGACCATAGACGAGGTATTCCGTGACGTGGCAAGCGGTGCAGCCAGTTACGGCGTGGTGCCGGTGGAGAATTCAACCGAAGGCGCGATCGGGCGCACGCTGGATTTGCTGATGGAAAGCCCGCTGCAAATATGCGGCGAAGTGATGTTGCCGATCCATCAATGTTTGCTGGGGCAGTGCCTGCCAGGCCAGCACAGTGAATTGAGCGCGATCAAGACCGTGTATTCGCACCCGCAATCTTTCGGTCAATGCCAGGGTTGGTTGAACACCCATCTGCCGCACGCGGCGCGCATCCCCGCCGCGAGCAATGCCGAGGCGGCGCGGTTGGCCGCGGAAAATCCGCACAGTGCGGCGATTGCCGGCAGTCAGGCTGCGGTGCTTTTCGGTTTGATGATTTTGGTGGAAAACATCGAGGACGATGCCAACAACACCACTCGTTTCCTGGTGTTGGGCAATCAGCAGGTCGCACCCTCGGGCAATGATAAGACATCGCTGGTGATGTCCGCCGCGAACCGTCCGGGTGCGGTGCATGATCTGCTGGCGCCGCTGGCCAGACACGGTGTCAGCATGACCAGGCTGGAGTCGCGTCCGGCGCGCTCGGGGCTTTGGGAATATGTGTTCTACATGGACATCGAAGGCCATCAGGCCGATGCCAGGGTGGCTGCCGCATTGGCTGAACTGAAGCAGGTTGCTGCTTTTGTCAAAGTGCTGGGTTCGTATCCGGTGGCTATTTGAAACATTTCGCGCAACAAGTTGCGCTCCTGCGTAGCAGCCCGATTTATCGGGCGATTGCATTCTGATAAGACGTGATTAACAGTCTGTTGAAATTCTCAATAGCTGCTGAAAAACAGTGAATTTCTGGGGTCACTTTACCCCTCCCAGTGATCTAAAAATCGATTGTAGAGCTTCCTGAGAGGTCAAAGAATTTCTACATTTTCAAATACCGATAAATTCAACAAACTGTTAAAATGAATTACTCCGAACTTGCTCCGGCCTACATCCGCGCGATCGCGCCTTACCAGCCCGGCAAGCCGATCTCCGAGCTGGAGCGCGAACTGGGCATCACCGGCATCGTGAAGCTGGCATCGAACGAGAATCCGCTCGGCTGCAGCACGCTGGCCGTGGCCGCGATGCACGAAGCGATCAAGACCATCGCCCTGTATCCGGACGGCAACGGCTTCGAGTTGAAGGAGGCATTATCCAAACGCTACGGTGTTGAGCAGGCGCGCATCGTGCTCGGCAACGGTTCCAACGACATGCTGGAACTGGCCGCGCGCGCCTTTCTGACCGTCGGCGACAAGGCGGTGTATTCGGCGCATGCCTTCGCGGTGTACCCGCTGGCGACGCAGGCGGTGGGCGGTGTCGGCGTCAGCGTGCCCGCGATCGGTTTTGGCCACGACCTGAAAGCGATATTGAAGACCGCCGTGGAGCAGCAGGCCAAGCTGATATTCATCGCCAATCCGAACAATCCGACCGGCACGTTTTTATCGGGTGACGCGTTGCTCGTGTTTTTGCGCGCATTGCCAGCCAATATCCTGGTGTTGCTGGATGAGGCGTACAACGAATATCTGCCGGTGGAATGCCGTTACGACAGCGTGAGCTGGCTGAAGGAGTTCCCGAACCTGATCATCTCGCGCACCTTTTCCAAGGCTTACGGCCTGGCCGGTTTGCGCGTGGGTTATGCGTTTGCACATGCGCAGGTGGCCGACATGATGAACCGCGTGCGCCAGCCGTTCAACGTCAACAGCGTGGCGCAGGCCGCTGCGGCGGCGGCGCTGCAGGATACGGACTTCGTGCGGCGGACCTTCGAGTTGAATCTGCGCGGCATGAAACAGATCGTTGAAGGGTTGACCAGGCTGGGACTGGAACACATCCCGTCCTTCGGCAACTTCGTCAGCTTTAAAATCCCGGAGCCGGTAGCTGGTAGCTTGTTGCCTGTAGCTAAAGGCGAAAACCATCAGACAGTGGTTGGCTACCCGCTACCCGCTACGAGCCACAAGCTCCAGCGTGCGGCGCGCATGCACCGGAGACTGCTGGAGTCGGGCGTGATCGTGCGCCCGATCGCCAATTACGCGATGCCGGATTATTTGCGCGTCAGCATAGGCCTGGAATCGGAGAACGAAAAATTTTTGTCTGCGTTGCAGCAGATACTTGGAGAGAAGCATTGATTATCGTAATGGGAAGAGACGTCACTGACGAGCAGATCGGCGCAGTGGTGAACAGGCTTGAAGCAGCCGGGTTGAAGGCCAACATATCGCGCGGCATCGAGCGCACCGTGATCGGCGCGATCGGCGATGAACGTCCGCTGACCGAGGAAATGTTCACGCCGCTGCCCGGCGTGGAGTCGGCGATGCACATCGCCAAGCAATACAAGATCGTGTCGCGCGAATCGCACAGGGAAAATACCGTCGTCGATATTGCCGGCATCAAGCTGGGCGGCAACCAGATCCAGATCATCGCCGGACCGTGCTCGGTGGAGACGCAGGAGCAGATGGACCTGTCGGCCAGGTTCGTGCACGAGGCGGGTTGCCGCCTGATGCGCGGCGGCGCGTTCAAGCCGCGCACCAGCCCGTATACGTTTCAGGGCAAGGGCGTGGAAGGCCTGGACATATTCCGCAAGGCGGCCGGCAAATACAAACTGCCCATCGTCACCGAGCTGATGGACATCCGCATGCTGGACACCTTCATGGAATACGACGTGGACGTGATCCAGATCGGCACGCGCAACATGCAGAACTTCGACCTGCTCAAGGAAGTCGGGCGCATCAACAAGCCGGTGATCCTGAAGCGCGGCATGTCCGCCACCATCTCCGAGTGGCTGATGTCGGCGGAGTACATCGCGGCGGGCGGCAACCACAACATCATTTTCTGCGAGCGCGGCATCCGCACCTTCGAGACTTACTACCGCAACGTGCTGGACGTGACCGCGATCCCGGTGCTGAAAAAGGAAACCCATTTGCCGGTGATCGTCGATCCTTCCCACGCCGGCGGCAAGGCATGGATGGTGGCCGCACTGTCGCAAGCGGCGATCGCTGCGGGCGCGGACGGCTTGCTGGTGGAGATGCATCCGAATCCCTGCGAGGCATGGTGCGATGCGGATCAGGCATTGACCCCGCAGGAGTTGAAAGATTTGATGGGCACGCTGGGCAGTATCGCCAAGGCGATCGGGCGTACGCTGTAGGGGCGTATGGCAATACGCCCTTCGGAAATACAACCTTCGCCAGCAAGGGCGTATTGCCATACGCCCTTGGTGGTGCATATCGGAAAAGGGCGTATTGCCATACGCCCCTACAGATGAAATAAAAAAGGTGGCGTTATGACTGCACCAAAATTCAAAAAAATCGTCATCTTTGGCGTCGGACTGATCGGCGGATCGTTCGCGCTGGCGTTGCGGAAAGCTCATGCGGTGGATTCGGTGGTGGGCTTCGGGCGCAGCGCAAGCAATCTGAAACAAGCTTTACAACTCGGCATCATCGACCGCATCGGGCAGGACGCCGCAGAAGTCGGCGATGCCGATCTGGTATTGCTTGCGACACCGGTAGGACAGATGGCGGAGCTGATGGCGCGCATCGCGCCTCACCTCGGCGCACACACGCTGGTCACCGACGGCGGAAGCACCAAGAGCGATGTGGTGCGCGATGCCTATGCCCGGCTTGGCGGCAAGGTGGCGCAGTTCATCCCCGCCCACCCGGTAGCCGGCGCCGAGCAGAGCGGGGCGGGTGCGGCAGGCGCCGATTTGTATATTGGCAAAAAAGTGGTATTGACCCCGTTGCCGGAAAACAGCGCAGAATCTGTGGCGCGTGTGCGCCAGTCTTGGGAAGCGTGCGGTGCGGTGGTGAGCGAGCTGACGCCGCAGCAGCACGACGAAGTGTTCGCGGCGGTAAGCCACCTGCCGCATCTGCTATCGTTCGCGCTGGTGCACGACCTGGCGCAGCGCGACAACCGCGACCTGCTGCTGTCCTTTGCCGCCAGCGGCTTCCGCGACTTCACCCGCATCGCCGCCAGTTCACCGGAAATGTGGCGCGATATCTGTCTGGCGAACCGCGAGGCCTTGTTGAAGGAATTGCAGATATATATCGCGGAATTGAACCGGATGAGCGAAGCGCTTGCGGCGGGAGACGCGGCACAACTCGAACAGACTTTCCGTGCCGCGCGCGAGCTGCGTGCTGGATGGACAGAATAGCTGTCACATAGATGAAGAATATTTCCAGCAGACAACTCTGGTGGCTGTTGATTGCCGTCGCGCTGATCTGGTTCGCCAATCTCGAATACCGTAAACTGATCAAGCCCGACGAGGGCCGCTATGCCGAGATCCCGCGCGAGATGGCGGCCAGCGGCGACTGGGTCACGCCGCGCCTGAACGATCTCAAGTATTTCGAGAAACCGCCGCTGCAATATTGGGCGACGGCCATTGCCTATACCGTGTTCGGCGAGCATCAATGGACTTCGCGGCTGTGGACCGGGCTGACCGGCTTTGCCGGTATTCTGCTGGTGTGGTTCGCCGGGCTGCGTTTGTTCGGACGCGAGGCGGCAGGGTACGCCGCGATATTGCTGGGCAGCAGCATGCTGTACGCGCTGATGGGGCATATCAACACGCTGGACATGGGCGTCACGTTCTTTATTACGCTCGGCATCGCAGGTTTGCTGCTCGGTCAATCCGTGACTGACAGGAATAAACAGCGCAACTGGATGCTGCTGGCCTGGGCCGCGCTGGGTCTGGCCGTATTGAGCAAAGGCTTGATGGGCCTGGTGTTGCCAGGCACGGCTTTGTTTCTTTATGCGGCGGTGCAGCGCGATTTTTCGGTATTCAAACGCATGCACTGGCTGGCCGGCCTGACGGTGTTCCTGCTGGTCACCGCGCCGTGGTTCTACCTGGTGATGAAGGCCAATCCGGAATTCTTCCAGAAATTTTTCATCTACGAGCATTACACGCGCTTCACTACCAAGCAACTCGGGCGTTATCAGCCCTGGTATTACTTCGTGCCTATCCTGCTGCTGGGCATGTTGCCGTGGACGCTGCTGATGTTCGATGCCCTGATCAATACCTGGCGCGGCAGCAAGCTGCCAAGAAATGATTCCAAGGCCAAGGCATTCAATGCCGCGCGTTTCCTGCTGGTGTGGGCGGTGTTCATCTACCTGTTCTTCACCGTCTCGGATTCCAAGCTGCCGTCCTATCTGCTGCCGATGTTTCCGGCGCTGGCGCTGCTGATGGGCAAACAGTTGGTCGAAATGAGTCCGCGCAAATTGTTCTGGCTGATCGCCCCTATCCTGCCGCTGACCCTGCTGGCGCTGGGATTTGCGCCATTTACCGCCAAGCTCGCTGACACGCCGCTGCAAGTGCAGGGATACAGTGCATATGCTTACTGGCTGGTGGCCGCCGCGCTGGTCTGGTCGCTGGGCGTGATCGCCGCGCTGGTTTTGCTGCGCCGCCGGAATACTTTCAAAGACCGCAAGTTTGCCGCAGTGCTGGTGTTGGCGATCAGCACTTTGCTTGCCGCACAACTCGGCACATCCGGCTACAACACTATCGCAAAAGAACGTTCCGCTTACTTCATTGCCAAGGCGATACGCCCCTACGTCAAGGCGGACGAACCGTTCTATTCGGTGGACACCTACGAACAGACTCTGCCGTTCTATCTGAAGCGCACCTTCACGCTGGTGCAGTATCAGGATGAGATGGCATTCGGTATCATGCGGGAACCGCAGCGCTATATACCGGACTACGCCAGCTTCGCCAAGGTCTGGCAGGCGCAAGCGGCGGCGCTGGCGATCATGCCGGTGGACACCTACACGCGACTCAAGCAAATGGATTTGGCGATGAAAATAATTTATCAGGATCCGCAATATATTGTAGTGAGCAAACCATGATGATTCTTGGGGGTTTCAAATGAACTTGATCAGCTTTGGCCTGGTCTTCACCGGCGTGATGCTCAACGCTGCAGCGCAGATACTGATGAAGGCGGGCACCAACAGCATCGGCTATTTCGAGTTCAGCATGGAGAACATCGTGCCGATAGGCTGGAAGCTGGCGACCGAGTGGCACATCTTCGTCGCGCTGTGCTGTTATGCGCTGAGCGTGGTGATCTGGATACTCGCGCTGTCGCGTGTGCCGGTCAGCATCGCGTTCCCGATGCTTTCGATGGCCTATGTGGTGAATGCCATCGCGGCCTGGTATTTGCTGGGCGAAGGATTCAACCCGACCAAGCTGGTTGGGATGGGCGTGATCATACTTGGCGTGATCATCATTTCGCGGGCATAAATCCGGAAAACCCAACTGGATTATTCATGGAGAGTTCGCCCAAAACCAAGATCCCTCACTTCGTTCGGGATGACAATACTCTACTTTTGGGATGACAACCCGTCTGTCATTTCGACCGCAGGGAGAAATCTTGCTTTAGATTTATACTCAATTCCGTTAACGAACCAGACTAATTAAATGAACAATACTCACCTTCCTTTTTCCCGACCCACGATAGATGAAGCCACGATCGCCGCAGTCGGCGACGTGCTACGCTCCGGCTGGATCACCAGCGGCCCCAAGGTGCAGGAATTCGAAAAACAGCTTTCCGCCTATTTCGGCGGCCGTCCGGTGCGCACCTTCAATTCCGGCACCTGCACGATGGAGATCGCGCTGCGCATCGCTGGCATAAGCGCGGGCGACGAAGTCATCACCACGCCGATCTCGTGGGTGGCGACCGCGAATGTGATCATCGAGGTCGGCGCGACGCCGGTGTTCGCCGACATCGATCCGGTCACGCGCAACATCGATCTGGACAAGGTCGAAGCCGCGATCACGCCGAGAACCCGCGCGATCATCCCGGTGTATCTGGCGGGCAAGCCGGTGGACATGGACAGGCTGTATGCGATCGCGGCCAGGCACAAACTGCGCGTGATCGAGGATGCCGCACAGGCGATCGGTTCTTCGTGGAAGGGAAAACCGATAGGTTCGTTCGGCGATTTTGTCTCGTTCAGCTTTCAGGCCAACAAGAACATCACCACCTCCGAGGGCGGTTGTCTGGTGCTGAACAATGAGGAAGAGGCAAAGCTCGCGGAAAAATACCGGCTGCAGGGCGTGACGCGCAGCGGCTGGGACGGCATCGAAGTGGACGTGCTGGGCGGCAAATTCAACATGACCGACATCGCCGCCGCAATCGGTTTGGGGCAGTTTGCAAGATTGCATGACATCACCGCGCAGCGGCGCAAGCTGGCCAGGCATTATTTCGCGACGCTGGGCAGGGATTTCGAAAAGCAGACCGGCGCACAATTGCCGCCGCAGGATTTCGAATCGACCAACTGGCACCTGTTCCAGGTCGTGCTGCCGGAGCGCATCACCCGTCCTGACTTCATGGCGAAAATGAAAGACAGAAACATCGGCATTGGCTTTCACTACGCGCCTATCCATTTGTTCAAACTATACCGCGCATTGGGATTCAAGGAAGGCATGTTCCCGGTCGCCGAGCGCGTCGGCAAACAGATCGTTTCGCTGCCGATGTTTTATGCGATGAATGAGAGTGATGTGGAGCGCACCTGTGCGGCGATGCGCGAGGTGTTGGCCGTGCCGTCAATTCGTTAGAGCGCTATCTCCTATGGACACTCAGACAATTGAAATCTTGGGCCGCAATCGCTTAGTCGATGAACTATTACTAGTTGGGTTGGAGGTTGCGCTTCCGGTCAGAGATCGAGGTGTCGACCTCATCGCTTATGTCGAACTTAAGCCAAAGGTCTCCAGCTTCGTTGCTTTTCCAATTCAAATGAAAGCCGCATCGACCCAAGCTTTCTCCATTGATAGCAAGTACTCTAAGATCGCAAATCTTATCCTCGCTTACGTCTGGGGACTTCAAGAACCTGAACACGTCGTAACCTATGCGCCCACCTTTTCCGAGGCGGTCGCAGTTGCGGAAGCGATGGGATGGACAAAGACCGATTCATGGGCGAAGGGAAAATACTCAACCTCCGCGCCAAGTAAGAAGCTCTGCAAACTTCTCGAGCCTTACAAGATGACCTCTGACGCTTGGTGGGAACGAATCGCAGGTAATACAGCACGGTAGGATGGGTGGAGCGTAGCGATACCCATCATTTTGATTTCCCCGTTACTCATTGTTGGGTATCGCTTTGCTCCACCCAACCTACATAAATCCGATTTCGCTAACCCCGCCCCCATACTGTAAAATGCCGCCCCATGAGCACACCCTAGCTTTTCATTGAGTTGCGCGTATAAAGCAAACTAGAATGCGCTCATCGAAAAAGGAGACATATCCCATGAGAACGCACGTTGAATCCGACGATCAGTTACTTGCCCAAGTGTTACAGCTTGGACAATTCCCCACCAAGAAGGCGGCTATCCACGCTGCTTTGGAAGAATTCGTCAAAACCCTCAAGCGCCAGCAATTGCTTGCCTTGCGCGGCAAAATGAACTGGCAAGGCGATCTTGACCAGATGCGTGCCTCCCGCACCAACGAGGTTGGTTGATGCTGGTTGATACCTCTGTCTGGATTGATTTCTTTAACGGATACGAATCAAGGCAGGCGGAACGTTTGGCAAATGCAATTGCGGAAGCCGAACTTGTTGTTATACCCGGCATCGTGTTGACCGAAATACTGCTGGGCCTCAAAAACGATGCCGAAGCAAGGCGTATTTCAACTCTCCTTGAAGCATTTGATACAGCGACAGAACCTACTCGGGCGGACTATATCGAGGCTGCTCGAATTTACCGGCTTTGTCGCGCCAAAGGATTTACTGTTCGCTCCACCATCGATTGCCTGATTGCTCAGTTGTGTTTGCGGGATGGCTTTGCTCTGCTGACCAAGGATCGTGATTTCAAGGCGATTGCGGATTGTGTGCCGCTGCAATTGCTTGATAGCTGATCGGCTGGATGTTCGAATTGTTGGGTTACGTGTTCAGATAAACCAACCTACTAAAACAATTCCAGATTTCGCTAACCCCATGCTCTACTGTAAAATGCCGCCCCTATGAGCACACCCAAACTATCCGTCGTCATCCCCGTCTATAACGAAGAGCAGGGCTTGCAGGCCCTGTTCGACCGTTTGTATCCGGCGCTGGATGCGCTTGGCATCTCGTATGAGATTTTGTTCGTCAACGACGGCAGCCGCGACCGTTCCGCCGCGATCCTGCGCGAGCAGTTCCAGAGGCGCCCGGATGTGACGCGGGTGATCCTGTTCAACGGCAATTTCGGCCAGCACATGGCGATCATGGCGGCATTCGAGCATAGCCGGGGGCAGCGCGTCGTCACGCTCGACGCCGATCTGCAGAATCCGCCCGAGGACACCGCCCTGTTGCTGGCGAAGATGGACGAAGGCTACGATTACGTCGGCTCGATCCGCCGCCAGCGCAGCGACATCTGGTGGCGGCATGTCGCCTCGCGGGCAATGAACGGGCTGCGCGAGCGCATCACGCGCATCAAGATGACCGACCAGGGCTGCATGTTCCGCGCCTACGACCGCCGCATCGTGGACGCGATCAATAGCTGCAAGGAGGTGAATACCTTCATTCCGGCGCTGGCTTACAGCTTTGCGCGCAATCCAACCGAAGTGGTGGTGGGGCATGAGGAGCGCGCCGCCGGCGAATCCAAGTATTCGCTTTACAGCCTGATCCGCCTCAACTTCGATCTGATGACCGGCTTTTCGCTGGTGCCGCTGCAGATGTTCTCGATGCTGGGCATCGCAATCTCCGTGCTGTCGGCCTTTTTCGTGGTGTTCCTGTTCGTGCGCCGCCTGATGATCGGCCCGGAAGCGGAAGGATTGTTCACGCTGTTCGCCATTGCGTTCTTCCTGATCGGCATCACGCTGTTCGGCATCGGCCTGCTCGGCGAATATGTCGGGCGCATCTACCAGCAGGTGCGGCACAGGCCGCGTTACCTGGTCGAGGCGGTACTTGAAGAGCAGGACAAGGGTCAAGGGGCAAGGGACAAGAGACAGGCTGAATCGGTGGTTCAGCAATGAGTCGCGCAGTCGTTTTCGCATACCATAATGGAGGTGTATGCGCCGGGACACGGTGGGCGCAGCCGCGGTGCGGGTACGGCGCACGCACCCTGTTTAGTTGCGCAACACTTTCAGCGAGTATTCAGCGATGAGCAGAGCGGTGGTCTTTGCTTACCATAATGTCGGGGTGCGCTGTCTGAGCGTTCTGCTGGCGCACGGTGTGGATGTCGCGCTGGTGATCACGCATCGCGACAATCCTAAAGAAACCATCTGGTTCGACAGCGTCGCGGAGCTGGCCGCGCTGCACGACATCCCTGCCGTCACGCCGGACAACCCGAATGCGCCGGAAGTCGTCGCCAAGATCCGCGCACTGCAGCCGGATTTTATCTTTTCATTTTATTACCGCGAGATGCTCAAACGCGAGTTGCTGGAGATACCCAGGCTCGGCGCACTGAACATGCACGGTTCGCTGCTGCCGAAATACCGCGGCCGCGTGCCGGTGAATTGGGCGATAATCCACGGTGAGACAGCAACCGGCAGCACCCTGCATTACATGACCGAGAAACCGGACAACGGCGATATCGTGGCGCAGCAGTCTGTGCCGATATTGCCCGACGATACTGCGCTGCAAGTGTTCCAGAAGGTGACTGTGGCGGCGGAGATGGCGTTGAATGCCTGCCTGCCGGATCTGCTGGCGGGGCGCGCAAAAGCGGTGAAGCAGGATTTGAGCAAGGGCGCGTATTTCGGCGGGCGCAAGGCGGAAGACGGGGTCATTGATTGGTCGCAGTCAGCGCAGGCGATACATAATCTGGTGCGCGCCGTGGCGCCGCCTTATCCGGGTGCGACGACTCAGTTGATGGGCAAGACTATGCGCATTCTGCAGACGCTGGTGACGAAGTGCGGCTCTGACACGGAGGTGCGAAGCACTCCGGCGCGGGAAGAGCCGCAAAGCGGTTGCTCCCGCAATCTGCTGGCTGCGCCGGTAACGTGTCGCAACCGCACGGCTGCCGGAAAAGGGCAGCCAGCCTTCTATGTGAAAGAAGGCAAGGCTTACGCGATCTGCGGCCAGGGTGTGTTGCGTGTGGTGCAGTTCGAACTGGATGGCATCGCGATGAGCGCGGCGGAATTCGCGGCGCGGTATGGTGCGGCAAGATTTGAATTAGGTATCTAAGGTTTTGTCATTCCGGCGCAGGCCGGAATCCAGCAAAAAAAGAACTCCGCGTAGCGGACAAAACCAGAACCTGAATGCGTCCCGCTACGCGGGAGAACTTTCAATTAGCTGGATTCCGGCCTACGCCGGAATGACGATGGAATTTAATTGTTAACAGTTTGTTGAATTTATCGGTATTTGAAAATGTAGAAATTCTTTGACCTCTCAGGAAGCTCTACAATCGATTTTTAGATCACTGGGAGGGGTAAAGTGACCCCAGAAATTCACTGTTTTTCAGCAGCTATTGAGAATTTCAACAGACTGTTAAGGAAATAAAAATGAAAAAAGTATTGATACTCGGCGTGAACGGCTTTATCGGCCACCATCTTTCCAACCGCATACTCGCCACGACCGATTGGGAAGTGTACGGCATGGACATGAGCGCCGACCGCATCTCCGATCTGATCGGGCGCGATCGTTTCCACTTCTTCGAAGGCGACATCACGATCAACAAGGAATGGGTCGAGTACCACGTGCGCAAGTGCGACGTGATCCTTCCGCTGGTGGCGATTGCCACGCCGGCTATCTACGTCAAGCAGCCGTTGCGCGTGTTCGAACTGGACTTCGAGGCCAATCTGCCCATCGTCAGAGCATCGGTGAAGTACGGCAAGCATCTGGTGTTTCCGTCCACCTCGGAAGTGTATGGCATGTGCCATGACGAAGAGTTCGACCCGGAAAATTCCGAGCTGGTCTGCGGCCCGATCAATATGCCCCGCTGGATCTATTCCTGCTCCAAACAGCTGATGGATCGCGTGATCTGGGGCTACGGCATGGAATCGAATTTGAATTTCACGCTGTTCCGCCCGTTCAACTGGATCGGCGCAGGGCTGGATTCCATCCACACGCCGAAGGAAGGCAGTTCGCGTGTGGTCACGCAATTCCTCGGCCACATCGTGCGCGGCGAAAACATCAACCTGGTGGATGGCGGACACCAGAAACGCGCCTTCACTTACATCGACGACGGCATAGACGCGCTGATGAAAATCATCGCCAACAAAGATGGCATCGCCACGGGCAAGATCTACAACATCGGCAATCCGGTCAACAACTACGCGATTCGCGACCTTGCCGGCATGATGCTGAAACTGGCAAAGGAATATGCCGAATACCGCGACTCGGCGCAGAAAGTAAAGATCGTCGAGACCACTTCGGCGGCGTACTACGGCAAGGGCTATCAGGACGTGCAGAACCGCGTGCCGAAGATCACCAACACCTGCGCAGAGCTGGGTTGGAAACCGACCGTCAACATGGCCGATACCTTGCGCAATATTTTTGACGCGTATCGCGGCCAGGTTGCCGAAGCGCGCGGCCTGGTTGATTGACTTATAACCCCTCTTCCCGGCATGTCATTCCGAGCCCTTTGACTGCTCTCGGGGTAAACTCCGCGAGGAATCCTAAGATCCCTCGGCTACACTCGGGACGCAAGCGGATTTCTCCCTTCGGTCGAAATGACAGATGATGCAGTGGATATGACCAAACAGCTCGTTCTCAAAATTGACGTGGATACCTATCGCGGCACCCGCGAAGGCGTGCCGCGTCTGGTCGAAGCGTTGCAGCGTCATAACGCGCAGGCCACTTTTTTCTTTTCGCTCGGCCCCGATCACACCGGGCGCGCGATCAAGCGCGTATTCCGTCCGGGCTTTCTCGGCAAGGTATCGCGCACCTCCGTGGTGGAGCACTACGGCATCAAGACCTTGTTGTATGGCACGCTGTTGCCCGCGCCGGATATTGGCAGGAAATGCGCAGACATCATGCGCATGGTGCGCGTGGCCGGTTTTGAAGTCGGCATCCACTGTTATGACCATATTCGCTGGCAGGATTATGTGGCGAACAAGGATGCCGAGTGGACGCGTCGTGAACTGCAGCGCGCGGTGGATCGCTATACCGAGATTTTCGGCGAAGCTCCGCATGCCCATGCCGCCGCCGGCTGGCAGATGAATCGGCACGCGTTGCGGCTGATGCAGCGTTTGGGTTTTCAATACAGTTCGGACACGCGCGGCTCGCATCCGTTTATCCCAACCTGGCATGCGGAGATCATCGCCTGTCCGCAACTGCCGACGACGCTGCCGACGCTGGACGAGTTGATGAACCGCGACGGCATCACGCCGGACAATATTGCTGAACACATCCTGAAACTAACTGCAGAACTCCCAGCCACCGGTCACGTATTTACCCTGCATGCCGAATTGGAAGGCGGGAAATGGCTGCCGATATTCGAGCAATTGTTGCAGGGCTGGCAGGCGCAGGGCTATGAACTGGTGTCGATGCGGCAATATCTGCAAGGGCTGGATGTGGCTGCGCTACCGCGTCATGAAGTGGTGATGCATGAAGTGGAAGGGCGCATCGGCACATTGGCGGTGCAGGGGAATAAATAAAAGCTGAAGATGTCCATGATTTTCCCGATAACTTATACAGCAGTCAGTAATAAAGACGCCAGTTGTAGTTGCAGGGTGGATAAGCGGAGCGCATCCACCAAAGCGCGCTGGTGAGTAAGTGGTGCAAAACAGGGAGGCGGTGATGCAGAACATCGAAGGAATAAATAATTGGGTTATCCGTCTGACCCGAAGTGAGCTGCCGGTATTGAAACAAACCGCACGGGATCTGGCTGTTCTGCGTGCCGACGACAAGAAGCTGACTGCGCGTTCTATTTCGGAAGTGATCGCGCGCGACCCGATCATGACCGTCAAGTTGCTGCGCTATCTGCAACTGCATAAGCATAAGGTGCAAACTGCCGAGGTCATCCAAATCGAACAGGCGTTGCTGATGTTGGGTCTCGATGCGTTCTTCAACAAGGTTGCCCTGCAACCATTGGTCGAGGATATGCTCAGGACCGATATGGTGGCTCTCGCACCGGCGTTGCGCGTGATACATCGATCGCATCGTGCTTCCGGATACGCCAAAGACTGGGCGGTGCAGCTGCGCGATTTGCACTATGAAGAAGTCCGCATTGCAGCATTGTTGCACGATATCGCCGAAATTCTGATGTGGTGTTTTGCTCCTCGGGCGATGTTGGAAATCCGGGACATTCAGCAAAAAGACAAGACGCAGCGCAGCCATGCCGTGCAAGAACAGGTGTTGGGTTTTTCATTTATCGAACTGCAAAAAGAATTGGCAATCCATTGGGAAATGCCGGGGTTATTGGTGACCTTGATGAATGATTCCAATGCTCGGCTGCCGCGTGTTCGCAACGTGGTGCTGGCGGTTAATTTGGCCCGGCATTCCGCCAACGGTTGGGATGATGCCGCTCTGCCCGACGACTACAGGGACATCGGTGAATTACTGCGTATTCCGGCTGAGCAAGTTATGGATATGGTTGCTGCGGATGAGCGCACCGCAGATGACCTCGGTAAACCGCATTGATGGCGGGGCATGTCCGCAGCATTATCCAGGGAAAGTTGCAGCTGCTCGGGAATATGGGAAGCTGCAACACCTCGAACGCGTGCAGGCTGTTTATTCCGGTCAACTCATAAAAAAGCCTTTTGTTTAAACCCACTGGATTCCGGCCTGCGTCGGAATGACGGCATGTGTGTCATGAATTATGTAATGCTCAATAATTGCAGGAGCGCAATTCATTGCGCGATTGCTTCGCCCGACAAGTCGGGCTCCTACACCCGGCAGAATTATTGTCGTTTTTAACGCCAATCGGAATTACAAACTAACTTTCCCGCCCGATACCGTGATACTCGATGCCCAGCGCGGCAACGCTGGCAGGCTCGAATAAATTGCGCCCGTCAAAAATCACCGGCTGCTTCATGCGTGTTTTAATGATGCTGAAATCCGGGCTCTTGAAGGCTTTCCATTCCGTCACGATGATCAGCGCATCGGCATCTTGCAGCGCATCTTTCGAGTTTTCCGCGTAGCTCAGGTCGGACCGGTCGCCGTAAATGTGTCTGGTTTCCTTCATCGCCACCGGATCGAAGGCGGTGATGGTTGCGCCCCGTGCCCACAGCCCTTCCATCACCACGCGGCTGGCCGCTTCACGCATGTCATCGGTGCCGGGTTTGAATGCCAGCCCCCACAGCGCGAAGTGCTTGCCCTTGAGGTCGTTGCCGAAACGCCTGGTGATCTTTTGCAGCAGCACGGATTTCTGCGCATCGTTGACTTGTTCCACCGCATGCAGGACTTTCAGCGGCAAACCGTATTCTTCGCCGGTGCGCTGCAGCGCGCGGATGTCCTTGGGGAAACACGATCCACCGTAGCCGCAACCGGCATACAGAAAGTGATAGCCGATGCGCTGGTCCGAGCCGATTCCCTTGCGCACGTGTTCGATGTCCGCACCGACGCGCTCGGCGAGATTGGCCAGTTCGTTCATGAACGAGATGCGCGTGGCGAGCATGGCATTGGCGGCATATTTGGTGAGCTCGGCGGACTTGATGTCCATCACCATCAGACGGTCGTGATTGCGCTGGAAAGGCGCGTACATCTCGCGCATCACGCGGATGGCCTGCTCGTCTTCGGCGCCGATCACGATCCGGTCCGGGCGGTTGAAATCGTCTATCGCGGCGCCTTCCTTGAGAAACTCCGGATTCGATACCACGCTGAACCCAGTCTTGACTTTGCGTTTGTTCAGTTCTTCATGTACCGCCTGTTTGACCTTCTCTGCCGTGCCGACCGGCACGGTGGACTTGTCCACGATCACCTTGTATTCGGTCATGCTGCGGCCGATGGCGCGTGCGGCGGCGATCACGTATTGCAGGTCGGCGGAGCCGTCTTCACCCGACGGTGTGCCCACGGCGATCATCTGCACCAGCCCGTGCGCCACGCTCTCCGCCACATCGGTGGTGAAGCGCAGGCGGCCGGATGCGACATTGTCCTTGATGACCTCTTCCAGTCCCGGTTCGTAGATCGGCACACCGCCTTGTTGCAGGATGGCGATCTTGCGCGGATCCACATCCAGACACACCACGTCGTTGCCCAATTCGGCCAGACACGCGCCGGAGACCAGTCCTACATAACCTGAACCTATAACAGTGATTTTCATTGCAACAGACTTTCAATAATCGGGGCTGCCATTATACGTGCAACAATTGCGCGATTGTATTTCTGGCTTTTTCATCCAGGTTTCCCGTCAGGCAGTCAATTTCAATATTGTCCGGCATCGATCTCAGCCAGGTGAGCTGGCGTTTGGCCAATTGCCGTGTGGCGGCGATGCCGGTTTCCAGCAGTTGCGCTTCATTGATTTCTCCCTCCATGAATTGCCAAGCCTGGCGGTAGCCTACGCAGCGCATCGAGGTCATATTCGGATGCAGCGGATATTTTTCGCGCAGCATGCGCAACTCATCCACCAGACCCTGTTCGAGCATGGCCTTGAAGCGCGTAGCGATGCGGGCGTGGAGTTGCGTGCGGTCGGAAGGGACGAGGGCGATGGGGATGATGCGGCAGGGCAGAGTGTGGGGCGTATTGCCATATGCCCCTACGGACACACGGATCGTAGGGGCGTATGGCAATACGCCCTTGGGCTTTTGAATCAACATGGACATCGGTTGCCCGGTGATGCGGTAGATTTCCATCGCACGCTGGATGCGCTGCGTGTCGGTGGGTTTCAAACGCGCGGCGGTTTCGGCATCCACAAGCGCAAGTTGCCGGTGCAGGTGCTGGATGCCGTGCTGCGCGATCTCGGCATCGAGCGCTGCGCGCACTGCGGGGTCGGATTTCGGCAGGTCGCTCAGGCCTTCCCGAAGCGCCTTGAAGTACAGCATCGTGCCGCCGACCAGCAGCGGAATCTTGCCGCGTTGCGTGATGCCGTGCATCAGGCGCAGTGCATCACGGCGGAAGGCGGCAGCGGAATAGGCTTCGGTGGGATTGATAATGTCGATCAGGTGGTGCGGCGCCCGGGCGAGGGTGGCGGCGTCCGGCTTGGCCGTGCCGATGTCCATGTCGCGGTATACCAGCGCCGAATCCACGCTGATAAGTTCCACCGGAAGGCGCTGTGCCAGTTCCACCGCCACGCCGGTCTTGCCGCTGGCGGTGGGTCCCATCAAAAAAATTGCCTGTGGCAATTTTGAGCCGTTAGTTGCTAGTCGCAAGTTGTCAGTTGAGTGCTTTGGATCGTTGAGTGTGGTCATGCTTACTCATAAGTCAGAAATATAGGCGACACTTGGATGTCCAAAGAATGACCGTACCAAGCTCGGATTATTTCTGATTGTGTTCAATTGTGAATCAACCTTTTCAGCCAATTTCTCCCCCGTTC
>Ga0315268_10000799_pt1 | contig 36710 bp, 34 predicted proteins | sample C1_top_MG_FD_204535 | JGI IMG/M metagenome (GOLD analysis project Ga0315268, IMG submission 204535) | Sediment microbial communities from Yellowstone Lake, YNP, Wyoming, USA - C1_top | ecosystem: Environmental > Aquatic > Freshwater > Lake > Sediment | place: USA: Wyoming | collected 2017-08-01
CGCCAAGAAAGAAGCGGAAGTACCCAGAGCCATCGCGAAACTGAAGGAAACACTCGAAGAGAAAGGACTGATAACATACTACTAGTAATCCCCTGGCCGGTCAGGCGAATCAACACCGCTCAGATGGTGACCCCGAGAGACTAGCGAACCATTCATGCGAAGGTCCGCAAGTCTCAGACGATCGCTCGTCATGATGGTTACGGAAGGGATCCAACCGTAACCATCTTGCTTGTCGCGCCCGCTTTTTTTCGTATCGAACTACAGCTGCCGCTCGCCTTCCCGGATCGTAGTCAGCAGTGGCCTTGCTGTTGTTGTCAGGTTGTTGGGGAGCGTACACTTGCTCACGTGTGCGTAGGGGCCTTAAAGAGCGAGGCAACCTAACATGTAACGATCTTCTTGAAAGGCCTGCCAAGGGACATGGTGCGTTGCGGTCGAGGAAGACCGCGTGGCCAACAGCAATCCATGCCCGACTTGACTCGTCTCTGGTATTTGATCAGGCTCTCAAAGAAATACGGACTTGACACACGTAGATTTCTCATGTGTTTTCAACACGCGTGGACCTGTGAAAAATCGTCGCACAATGGCATATCGGTCCAACTCCGCCAGAAAACAGACAGCAACTGTGTGTTTCTCGTAACGCAAGATCAAAAAGTGGTCGCGCAGCTACACCTAAGCCAGAACCTGTTGAAGTATCTACCGCAAGTGGACCCCACAAGTTTCCCATTCATCGAATCTACTCTAGCTAGCAGAATGGAAACGTTGGAAAAGGGCGATCTGCAAATCAAAGACATAGATGCCGGAGTCAGATCGGTGAATCTGAAAGCAAAGGTCGTTGGGAAATCAATCCCGAGGCACGTCTTCTCGAGGTTCGGCGACGCTCTCACTCTGTCGACTGCGACGATCTGTGATGGCACTGGGTCCATGAGGATGTCGCTCTGGAACGCCGAAATAGACAGAGTCTCGATAGGAGACACAGTTCAGATCAATGATGGACGGGTAAGAAACTTCAGAGGCGAACTGCAAGTTAGCCTAGGCAGAAAGGGCAGACTTCAAGTCGTAGCGAACGCAGTAACGTCGCCCTGAGGTTATCTGACCCACGAACCCACTATCGTGAAGCCATCACATTGGAAAGTAGGCCCTTGGGAGGCTCGAACACTCGCGGAGGCGCCCGGGTGGGACGTGAACGGAACATAGGACACTTAAGTGGATGGTAGCGTTATGCATGGACGTAGGCAGCGGATTCGGATCCGCCGTCCTATCTAACGTGCAACAGAGGCAGAAAGTGGTGAGCGGAATATGACAGAAGAACAGAAAGTCGAGGCACCCCCGGCTACCCGGCAGAGTGGAATTCCTTCCAACACCGTTTTCATTGGACAGAAGCCTATCATGGCGTATGTTACAGCGAGCAGACTGCCGTCTGGGCTCTGTCGCTCAAGGTGTTAAGGGGGGGAGACTGGCCGCACTCAAGGTTCAATGCCGGCGTTTCCTACACTTCTGCAATAACACTCGAAGGGATCAACAGGGCTCCTTATTCTCGAACTGACAAACGAGCGATGGCTCACGTGGGCGATAGCACGATACTATCCCTCGCATGGTTATCGTGTGATTGCAATGTGGCATTCCGTTCCAAGCTCTAAGGTATCGCAGAGTATATCTACTTCCCCTCATGCGCTCTCTTTTCGTCGTGTCAGCAAGCGTTGCCCTCTCAGAATGCCTGCTTGCAGGGTCATCCTAATCTTGGCGGGACGCATCATTGCTGTCTGTTGTGTGGCTTGTTGACCGAGGACGACGAGGGTAGCTTGCCCAGCGGCAATCATCCTGTGTCCGCGGGGCCAAGCACAGAAGGTGCGGTGGGTTCGAATCCCACTCCCCGCATTCCTTGACGAACTCAATGGCGCAACATCCCCAGACCTGATACATTCTTTGGCCAATAGGTACGGGCCGATCTGGGCAGCAAGGTGTCTAAGGAAGCGCGGCATCCCCCGGGACTAGCGCTTCGTAGCTCACTAACAAGAAGTATGAATTCACGCCGGAGCTGCCATCTCCTTATACCAGGTCGCTGCAATTTGAGGATCATACCTGAGACCAAGAGACAAGTGATGAAATAGGTCTGAGGGAATTCTGTGGTAGAAAGCAAGAAATTCATCTCTGGCATCGTCGCTCCGAAGCAGAGACTGGAAGCGGCTTTGTGGTTTGCCTTCCAGAAAGACAAGCTTCTCATTCAGCTAGAATCATCTCAGGTAACGATCCCGTCTTTTGTTGACTTTGCTGAGCTAGAATTGCCCGTCTTGCGCCAGCACTACATTGGCCGTCTCGATGACCGCCACTGCTACGCGGTCGAAGTGGCTGAGGGAATCACTGCTCCACAGTGCATGACCTTTGAAGGCCTCCGTCAGATATATGGTCGGATGGATGAGGATCTGTTCTCGGTGGCCGTCCGGGCCGTACAGATCATCGACTGGGACAGAACGCACCAGTTCTGTGGTCGTTGCGGAGTCAGAACGAAGACCCACCCGACCGAACGGGCCAAAGAGTGCCCGCAATGTGGTCTCCTCCATTTCCCTCGTCTTGCCCCCGCGATAATAGTTCTAGTCGAACGCGGTCCAGAAATGCTGCTGGCCAGAGCGCGACGTTTCCCGACAGACATGTACAGCACCCTAGCCGGTTTCGTCGAACCTGGCGAAACACTGGAAGAGGCTGTCATCCGCGAGGTGTATGAGGAGACCGGGATCACGATCAAGGACATCTGTTACTTTGGAAGCCAGCCCTGGCCTTTTCCCCATTCGCTCATGATCGGGTTCACAGCAACTTATGCCGGCGGCGAAATCACCTTAGGCGATGAGGAAAATACGGATGCTGGCTGGTTCATGGCTGACAACTTACCTTCCCTGCCCAGCAAAATGAGCATCGCTCGCAAGCTGATCGATGGTTTCCTAGAAGAAAGGGAAAGGCTCTCGAGGCATGAATGAAGCACCTTATGGTATGTCTGAAGACATGCCATGAATACCGAACTAGGTAGCGTGAATTGCGGCTACTAAGGTGTCTGCTTCTTATCCTCCAGCCACCTGCGGAAAGATCCCTACTTTGTCACCACGCCGCAGGACATAGTCGATGGTCTGCTTTCGGTTGTTGACAAAGAGGATGTTTGCTTCTTGCGTAGGTACTTTGAGCCTGCTCAGTAGATGGTACGCGGATGCCTGCGCATCGGCATGGAAGTAACGAGGGGCTCGCTCCCTCTACTGCTTCTTTCCCCTCTTCTGTAGTTCCTCCTCTCTGAGCACTCTATGTAACACCTTCCCAACTTGACTAAGCGGTAGTGACTCTCTGAACTCAACTTCCTTTGGTCTCTTGTAGCCCGCCATCTTCTTTCTTGCCCACTCGATGAACTCCTCCGGGGTCGCTTTCACTCCATCTTTCAGGACGATGAATGCCTTGACGAATTCATTGCTTGGCTCGTCCTCTCGTGGGACTCCGATCGCGGCAACCATTTTCACTTTTGGATGCTCGTAGAACATGTCCTCAATTTCACGCGGGTACGCTTTCAGGCCGCCAACGTTTATCATCTGTTTCTTGCGATCTGAAATAACGAAGTAGCCTTCCTCATCCATGTGCCCGATGTCTCCTGTTAGGAAGAAGCGATGGCCATCAATCTCCCTCATCACGTTCTTCGTTTCATCTGGTTTGTTCCAGTAACCCGTCATCACTTGTGGTCCGTGTACTGCTAGCTCGCCTGTTTCTCCAACGGGCATCTCCTTGGTTCCTGTTTCGGCATCAAGGATCTTTGCGATTGTGTCCGATACCGGTAGCCCAATTGAGCCGAACTTGCGGTCCTTCCTTTTCGTGGGGTTGATGTGAGTTACGGGCGATGTTTCGCTTAGGCCGTAACCCTCAAAGAGGATCGCGCCAGTCACCTCCTCGAATCTTTTCGCGAGTTCAGGCGGGAGAGGTGCCGCTCCAGAGCTGCACACCTTGACAGATCTAAGGTTGTAGTTCTTCACGTTCGGATGGTTGACTATGCCTGCGTACAGAGCCGGTACGGTATTGAGAACCGTTCCCCTGTATTTCTCCAGCGCCTTGAGCAGGTCTGTCAGTGGTGGCTTTCCAGCTCTTGGATCTGGAATGCATACCAGTTGACAGGCAATGTTTGTACTAGACAAAAGCGTGAGAGTTAGACCGTAACTGTGATACCAAGGCAGTGCCCCGACAAACACCTCCTTCCCATATTCGAGTTTCCTTGGTGCGTCGATGTCTTCGGGTGATAGATTGACCCACTCGTAGATTTGGCGGACATTGGCCACAAGATTCCTGTGGCTCAGAGCTGCTCCTTTCGGTGTGCCTGTTGTTCCTCCAGTGTACAATATCATAGCAACGTCGTCAGGATCGATGTCGACTTTGGGCGCGATGGGTTCGTGTTTAGCTATGATGTCATGGTAGAAGAAGGTCACATCTTTCTGGTAGTACGGGCTCTTTGGGATCTTCCCGAGAAGGCCTCCGAGTACAGCCTTGGCTTTGGGGAGGAAACTCTCTGCACTGCACACGACGACAGTCTTGACATCTGTGCCCTTGATTGCCTCGTAGCAGGTCGGCGTGAAGGAAGGGTGGTCCAGCACGAAGACCACCTGTGCTCCTGAGTCTCTGAGCTGGAAGTTCAGTTCCCCTGCCTTGTACATGGGATTACATGTGACCACGGTCGCTCCGGTCTTCAATGAACCAAACAGGACTGGAGGAAAGTGCGGCATGTTCGGCAGAAAGAGGGCAACTCTATCGCCCTTCTTGATGCCTCGACTCGCCAAGAAGTTCGCGATTCGGTTTGCATCATCCCTCACCTGTGAATAGGTCCACGACTGCCCTTCCCACACCGTGTAGGGTAGATTGCCACTCATCTCGGCAGATCTATCAAGCATAGCAAACAGTGGTTCCCGCGGATACTCCACTGTTCTTGGGACATCCGCGGGCCACTTGTGCTTATGCCAAAGATATTCGTCCATGTTCCTCGCCACTCCACACACTATCTCTAGTGTGACTACGCCAGTCTTCCGCCACGAAAACGGTCCATCCATTATTGCAGCGGTTGTTGATAATTCCTTCTACGAACGCTAGATCTGGCCTCCTCAGTTCGTTTCTGAGACAACAGATAAGACACACTCTGTCAGATGTTGATCGTCACATCGCCATGGCTGCCACATCGCAGAGGAGGAGCTACAGCTGAGCTACGGAGAACTTGCGGAGAACTCAGGACAACCTCTGAGGGAGCTTTCGGCGGGCGGGGAAACAATACTTGGCTATGTATACCCGCATACTCCGCTGGAGCTTCTGCTTGCCCATGGAATCACCCCCTCACTAGTACGGACCAACCCGAACGCTCAGGGTGGATTTGAGGCAAGTCTCCAGACCTTCTCGTGTTCGCTTACGAGGAATCTGTTCAGCCAACGCTCAAACGGGCGACTAGCGCGGCTCAGCGCACTCCTTTTTCCAAGCAACACCTGCGACTCTTTGCACAACGTGGCAGATGTCTGGCGACATCGTTTCCCGGAAGACAAGATCCTAATTCTGACTTATCCTGCGGCCAGATTTGGCGAGGACTCCGTTAGCTTCTTAGCAGAAGAGCTCAGGATTCTCAGCGAGTCATTGAAGAACATATTTGGACGTCCTCTCTCCAATGATGGCTTCCTAGCCGCCGTATCTCTTGTCAACGACTTCAGAAACGCCGCACAGACTCTCTATTCATGCAGAGTTGTTGATCCGACCGTTGTTTCGTACTCTGAGCTCGCGCGGATGGTGAGGATGTTCCTGACCAGCCCAGATGCGGATACAGCTCGTCGGATTAGTGAGTCTGCTAGTGCGGCCTCGCGGATATTGGATGGTAGAGGTCAACTGGGCGCTGTGAAGTCACTCCAGGAGGGGCTGCTAGCTGGTACGCTGGATGACGTCGAGATCGCCGTGGAATCGAACGCTCCAAGGGTGATTGTCGCGGGTGGCATGATCGAGCCGCAGGCCATCGCGTCCCTATTCAAGGGCTCACCGAAGTTCAGCGACGACGTTATTGTGTTCGATTTGCTCAGCTTCGGTTTCAAGACAGTCTTCACGCCCCCGGTGAGCCTTATGGGCGACCCTTTCGTTGCCATGGCCAGATCCATCTTGGGTGCCCCGTCTGAACCAACGCAAGAGGGACTCCATGGAAGGCTTGAGTTCCTTAAGCTTGTCTTGTCGAGACTCAGCATCCGCGGACTTGTGGTCTGCGAACAGTCATTCTGTGACCCCGATCAATTCGAAGCGCCCTCTCTCGTGAGTGCTGCATCCGAAGTGGGCGTCCCTTCGGTTCGACTGCCAATAGATCCTGAACTTTCCGACAGAGCTAGGTTGGAAGGGAGAATCCAGTCATTCCTCGAAACACTCGAAGATGGTCAGAAGTAAGATGAACGAGAAGAGCCCTAGAAAGGAAGAAAAAGCGTGCAGACCTCTTAAGACACAGGACCTCCTGCAGCAAGTGCTGTTTCGCTATGTCCTTGAAGGCAATGCGGCTAGCGAGCAGGGTCGTCTTGCATGGGTGACCTCAGGATTCCCGGTGGAAATTCCGGCAGCCATGGGCATAACGTCCACCTACCCCGAACAGTATGGTGCGGTGGTTGGTTCACAGAGGGTTGGCCCGACGGTTTGCGGATTTGCTGAGGAACTAGGGTACTCGCAAGAACTCTGTTCATACGCGCGCTCGAGTATTGGCTCTACGAGGAAACCTGAAGAGAGCCCGTTGAACGGACTCCCGAAGCCCCAAGCCCTTCTTGCTTGCAACAACATATGCGGGACGGTCCTGCGTTGGTATGATGCTATCTCACAGATGACGGGCGCGCCGGTCTTCCTCTTGGACACTCCGCCTTTGGAGGGTGAGCAGCAACCACATCATCTGGCTTACGTTCGAAGAGGCATTGAACGTCTCGGCGGATTCCTGTCTAACACATTCAGTGTTTCGCTCGAGGAGGAGCGGCTTAGAGACGTAGCAACGAACTCAAGCAAAGCAATCGGCCTCTGGACAAAGTCACTTGAAGCTTGCAAGAACAAACCGAGCCCCCTCAACTGTGCAGACAGATTCACTACCATGGCTCCTGTAGTGACGATGAGAGGTGCAGAGCACACCATCGAGTTCTATCAAGCCCTCTATGACGAGGTGCGCGAACGTGTTTCGCAAAGCATCGGGGCAATAACGAATGAACGGATCAGGCTCCTCTGGGACAACATACCTCCGTGGTTCAGCATCTTCAAGTTCTTCAATGGCCTAGCAAAACGGGGAGTCGTGTTCCCAGCGGACACGTACACTCACGCCTGGTCGGGTTCGCTTGAGGGCAAAGACCTCTTCGATAGTGCGGCCGCGATATACAGCAACGTATACCTCAACAAGGGTCTCCAAGCAAAGGTAGACAAGATGGTTGAACTCATCAAAGACTACGATCTTGACGGGTTCATCATGTTCTCAGTCAGATCCTGCAAGAGATACTCCCTAGGACAGCTGGTCTCCAAGGAACTTGTCACAGAGGCAACCGGTGTGCCAGGCGTAGTGATAGAAGGCGACATGGTGGACAGTCGTCTCTTCAATGAAGCCGAGATTCAGACACGTATTGATGCACTGCTGGAGATGTTCGAGTAGCAGGAGAGAAACCTGTGCCAGGACGGAGACTTGGAATCGGGCTCGATGTAGGCTCGACAACCACCAAGACTGTGATGGTTGATTCTCAAGGGAACATCTCGGGTTCATATCTCGTTCCCACTGGAGCGAGCGCCACTAAGGCAGCTCTGAGATGTCTTGAAGAAGTAGGGAGAAAGACTGCGACGGACATAACCGGTGTTCCTACGATCAGCACAGGCTACGGCCGGTCTCTGATTGACTTCGCAGAGAAATCCGTCACTGAAATAACATGCCACAGCATTGGCGTCCACCACCTGAATCCTAGCATTCGTCTCCTGATTGACGTTGGCGGCCAAGATTCAAAGGTCATCCGCATAGGTGAGAATGGGCGGCCAACAGACTTCGAGCTCAACGACAAATGCAGTGCCGGCACCGGAAGGTTCCTTGAGGTTATGGCTCGGGTTCTTGAGATTTCCATTGACCAGTTAGGTCCGCTTGCTCTACAGTCCGACACACCTTGCACAATCAGCAGTACTTGTACGGTCTTCGCCGAGAGTGAGGTTGTTGGACGAATCGGGGCCGGAGAGAGTTCGAAAGACATTGCAGCGGGGGTCCACGTAGCCATTGCGTCAAAGGTCGGTACGCTGTCGAAGCGCGTTGGCGTTGTGAAACCCGTCTGTGTTACCGGGGGCGTGGCGTTGAATCCAGCTTTTCGACACTACCTGTCGAAACAGCTTGGCGCGGAACTCTGGGTTCCTGACAATCCGCAGCTAACAGGCGCTCTTGGCGCCGCACTGTTGTCTCTAGAAACGTGAACCACGCTCGCTTTCACTCTTGCGCAACGAGCCTGCTAGTAAGACTTGTGTTCTGTACGCGCGATGATTTCATCCTGTAAGGTCTTATCGAGATCGCAGAAGTAGTCGCTGTACCCTGCGACTCGGACGATAAGGTCTCTGTACCTCTCAGGGTTTGCCTGAGCGGCGCGCAGAGTCTCAGCTGTGACCACATTGAATTGAACATGGTGGCCGTCCAGCTTGAAGTACCCACGGACAAGATGAGCGAGATTTCCGATACCGTCGTCCCCTTCTAGTAGCATCGGAGTGAACTTCTGGTTAAGGAGCGTTCCGCCCGTTCGAACCTGATCCATCTTGGCTACCGATTTGATCACGGCCGTTGGGCCACGGTGATCCGCGCCCTGCACTGGAGATATGCCCTCGGAAACAGGGTCACCGGCTCTTCTACCATCGGGAGTTGCTCCTGTCACGGCCCCAAAATAGACGTGGCAAGTTGTTGAAAGATAATTGACTCGATAGAGCCCGCCTCGAGTGTTTCTTCTACCGTTGATCTCGTCGTAGAAGGCATCGAACGAGGCTTTCACCAAAATGTCAGGATAGTCTTCATCGTTTCCGTACTTGGGCGTCTTGCTCCAAAGCATGAGCCGAAGCTTCTCTTGACCTTGGAAATTCTCCTTGAGCGCCTGCAGCAGCCCTGTGATGGGCAGTTCTTTCTTGTCGTAGACATGGTGTTTGATCGCGGCTAGGCTATCGGTCAAGGTGCCGATTCCTACTCCCATTATGTAGGATGAGTTGTATCGGGCGCCTCCATCATTGTAGTCTTTGCCTCGTTTCACACAGTCGTCGATAAGCGTTGAAAGGAAAGGAGCGGGCATGTTGTTGGCATACAGTCTCTCGATGATGTTGTTACCTTTGACCTTGACCTCAACAAAGTGCTTGAGCTGCTTTCTGAAGGCGTCGAACAAGCTCTCGAATGACCCGAAGTGCGCAGGATCTCCCGTCTGCACGCCGATCTTCTTGCCAGTGCGAGGATCTAATCCGTTGTTCAGCGTAACCTCCAGGACCTTCGCGAGGTTAAAGTATCCTGTTAGTATGTAGGCTTCTTTGCCAAAGCAGCCCGTCTCCACACAACCGCTTGTGCCTCCAGTCCGAGCGTCCTCGATCGACTTTCCCTGGCGCACAAGCTCCTCTACGACCAAGTCCGCATTGAAGATGGAGGGTTGCCCCCACCCCTGTCTGACAATCTCGCACGCTCTCTTCAGGAAACGGTCGGGACTCTTCTTGGAGAGTTGAATATTCGAGGAGGGCTGAATCAGCTTCATCTCTTCGATGACGTCAAGGATCAGGTAAGTGAGTTCGTTGACTCCGTCGGAACCATCGGATCTGAGACCGCCGAGGTCTATGGCGGCGAAATCGTTGTATGTTCCGCTCTCGGCTGCTGTGACGCCGACTTTTGATGGAGCGGGGTGGTTGTTGAACTTCACCCATAAGCATTCTAGTAGCTCTTTTGCCTTCTCAGGTGTGACCGTCCCGTCCTCAAGACCTTTCTTGTAGATTGGGTACAGGTTCTGATCGAGACGGCCAGGCGAGAATGAGTCCCACGTATTCAGTTCAGTTATCACCCCGAGATGGACAAACCAGTAGGATTGGAGGGCTTCCCAGAAATCCCGCGGCGCATGTTTCGGGACATGACTGCAAACGTCTGCAATTCTCTCTAGCTCTCTGCGTCGCTCAGGGTCGCTTTCACGCTTGGCGATTTCCCTTGCTTTCTCGGCATGTCTTTCAGCGAAACTGATGATCGCTTCAGCGCATATGGACATCGCTCTGAGTTCTTCGCGTTTGTTGTAGGCATCTGGATCGTTAAGATAATCTAGACTCTGCAAGCTTCTCTCAATGTCAGCTTTGATGTCAAGAAATCCTTGGCGATAGATCTTGTCGCCTAGCGCCGTGTGACCCGGCGCTCTTTGTTCCATGAATTCCGTGAAGATGCCTGCTTCATATGCATCCTTCCAGTCCTCTGACATCTCTTGGAAGATCATGTCGCGCATCGATTGGCCTCGCCAGAATGGTATGATTCTTCGTTGGTAGGTCTCCCGATCCTCTGCACTGACAATGAAAGGGACCTTCGGGCGGCTGTTGAGGAGATCCAAGTCCTGAAGGCTGTGACAGCACAATTCTGGGTATGTGGGAGCAGCTTTTGGAACCGGCCCTCTTTCTCCCACAATCAATTCATCGTCGTTGATGCAGATCGTCTTGTTCTCCATCAGGTACTTGAAGGCCAAGGCCCTGCGGACCGGAGACGAGACGCCACGAATACGCTCGTAGAGGTCGGTGATCAGCTCCGCCCTCTCTGTTGATAGGCGAGCCTTAGTGTTCAGGCTGTGTTCTCGAAGCTTCTTGATTCTATCATTCAATCTCTGTTCTCAGCCTCCGATCTTGATTTTCAAATCACAATCTGCAAACCGATGAACTGCTTGTGAGACCGTCTCGCTTGAACATACCTTTGTTTCGGGAAGTTCATAGGTTCTCGCTGCCTCTTTAATGTGCGTTCATGGTCCAACCTTACAGCGAAGCCTTGCCGGCTGCGGAAAGTATCCTGTTCCTGTTCTTCACGTATTCTGTTAGCCTAGCTTCTGCGAAGTCGAGATAACTCTTCGGATCAAACTCATTCGGATGCTGAGCAAAACGCTCTCGAGCCGTCGCAGTAAAGATTGGTTTTATGTCAGTGTCGAAGTTCGCTTTGCGAATCCCCCTTCTAACGGCTGTCTGAAGCTGGTCATCGCCGACCCCTATCGCACCTTCTATTCGTCCTCGGTATCGATCCACGATCTCAAGATATTCAGAAGACACGTCGGACACGGCATGGAGCACCTGAAGGAAACTTGCCGATTCTGTCTCTAGCATCGTCGAGCATGTCAAACCTCAAGTGCACAGGCCTATTCTCAAGCCTGGACTTGAATAGTCCGTGCACTGTCCCGATCGATATGGCTAAGCTGTCGACCCCGGTCTCTTTGATCAAGCTTTCAACTTCCCTAGGCTTCGTGAACATATGCTCGGGCGAAGAAAGCGGTTCCTTTATTCAACATGAGAAGCTAGAGATATGACTTGGCCGCACCTTGAAAGCTGCACTTGTTGATTCTCAGGGACGACTTCAGCTCGCCAATGTTGACAGACCGCAGATTGGGCGCGGAGAACTTCTTGTGAAGATGAAGGTGTGCGGTATCTGCGGAACCGACTTGGAGAAATCCCATGGCGTAAGGGTTACTCCCCCTGTCCTAGGGCATGAAGTGGCTGGAGACATCGAGGAAGTCGGATCAGAGGTAAGTGGCTATTCGAAAGGAGATCGAGTTACCGTGCATCATCACGTACCCTGTCACACCTGTTACCACTGTCTGCGTGGCGACTATACCCTCTGTCAGGAGTTTCCTAAGAGCAATCTCGACCCATGTGGATTCGCGGAGTACTTCCGAGTACCCGAAACGAACGTCAGCAAGGGCGCCGTATTCAGGCTGCCTGATGGCATGAGCTACGAGGAGGCTGCTCTAGCGGAGCCGACGGGTTGCTGCATAAGAGGCATAGACAAGCTTGGCGTCCAGTCGCCAGACAGTACCTTGATGATTGGAGCTGGACCTGCAGGGCTCACGTACGTAAGACTTCTCCGAGCGCTCGGAGCTGGCTTCATAGTCGCTACCGACATGATCGAATCAAGAGCGAAGTGGGCAAGGAAGTTCGGAGCTGATCAAGCGTTCAACGCGGCCGACGCGAACTTGCATAGACAGATCCTTGACGCAACGGAGGGTCGCGGAGTTGACAACGTAGTGGTCGCGTCAGGAAATGTGAAGGCAATTGAGGCTTCGTTCCAATTCGTGAGGAAAGGCGGCAAGATCCTGCTTTTCGGGATTCCTCCCGAAGGGAGCGTATTCAGCTACGATGCGAGCAACTTGTTCATACGAGAGATTAAACTGATTCCGAGTTACTCGACGACAGAGAATGAGATCCAGAGAGCGTTGGAGATGATGGAAACCGGAATGATCCGTTTGACTGACCTGATAACGCATCGGTTTCACCTGAGCGAGATTGCAGAGGCTTTTCGAACCGCAGACGATGCGCGATTATCTCTAAAAGTCATGGTTCATGAATAGGTCCAGGATGTAGCATCAGTTGATAGCGGCTCGTTTCTATGCTCCCGGCGACTTGCGCATCGAAGAGGTCGACTTGCCGAAGATAGGCGAGGGCGAACTGCTGATACGGAATCGTGTGGCGCTAACTTGCGGTACGGATTTGAAGATGTTCCTCCGTGGTCACAGACTAGCAACTCCTCCACTAATCATAGGACACGAATTTGCCGGGACTGTGGAGAAGGTGGGAGACTGCGCTGAAGGCTTTGAGGAAGGCATGAGAGTTGTCGCCGCAAATTCGGCACCATGTATGTTCTGCCACTATTGCCGGATCGGCAAGCCAAACTTGTGTGATCGCCTGGACGATGTCCTTGTCGGATTCTCCTCTCCTGGCGCCTACGCGGAATACGTACGATTGCCAGCACGAATCGTGAAGCAGAACACGTACGAGGTTCCGAAGGATGTGCCGCTCGAGTCGGCTGCGTTCGTTGAACCATTGGCGTGCGTGGCTCACGGAATCGAGCTGTCCAACATCAAGACAGGCGATCTAGTCTTTGTCATTGGTGCTGGACCTATCGGACTGATGCACATACAACTTGCGAAGGTCCATGGCGCCAAGACCGTTATCGTTGCAGACGCAAGTCCTGAGAGATTGCAGAATGCGACCCGACTCGGTGCGGACCAGTTAATCAGTTCCAGCGATCCTGCGAGTCAGGTGAAGGCCTTGACTGACGGCCGTGGAGCAGATGTCACAATCGAAGCTGTCGGAAAGCCCGAGACTTGGGAGTTGGCCGTACGGGCTACTAGGAAAGGTGGAACGACCATACTCTTCGGCGGATGCCCATCAGGAAGCACAGCCTCAATCGACGCGGGCCTAGTGCACTACGGAGAGCTCACATTGAAAGGAGTATTTCATCATACGCCGAGTGACGTGCGTGAGGCCTTGAGGTTAATCTCCACAGGACAGGTTAAGGTTGCCCCACTTGTCACTCATAGAATGAGACTGACTGAGGTTGAAGCAGCACTACGTCTAATGCAGAAAGGCACAGCGATCAAAGTGGCGATCACGCCCTAGCCGCAGAATCAGACGACATCAATCTAGCTTTTCTGGATCTTCCAGTAGCTCCTTGACTCGCTGCAGATACTGCGCTGCCGGAACGCCGTCGACGATCCTGTGATCGAATACCAACGAGAGTGTCGTGACCGATGCCACGCGCACCTGTTTCTCGATGACTACGGGTCTCTCGGAGGTTCGACCGAAACCGAGAATGGCACATTGCGGCGGATTGATGACTGGCGCGAAAAGCTCGACGCCATAACCACCCAGATTCGTTACGGTGAATGTGCCGCCAGTGAGATCTGAAACCGCGAGCCTATTCTGCAGGGCCCGTTCCGTGAGATCACGGATGCAACGAGATATCTCAGACACCGATTTCCTGTTCGTCTGTGGTATTACGGCAGCCACAAGGCCGTCAGGCGTGTTGATCGCCACAGCGACGTTGATATCACCGTAGAGCCGAAGTTCGTCTCCCTCAAGTGAGGAGTTGATCATCGGGTGATCCTCCAAGGCTTTCGCGGAGGCTTTGACAACATATGCGGTTATGGAGATCTCCTCACCTGTTCGGCTTTGCAAGTCTCTTCTTCGCTCGAGGACGGCTTCCATTCGTGCCTCCATCGTGATCGTAACAGGAACGGTTGTGTGGAAACCGAATGAAAGGCGCTCCGCTGTCGCCTTGCGTTTTCCTGCCAGTCTGATCACTCTCGCAACTGGAACAGCCCGGGGTTGTTGAGCCGAAACTGCGCCCACGGGCTGATATTTCATTTGTTCGATTGCTTTCTGAACGTCTTCGCGAACTATTCTGCCGCCGGGTCCCGAACCCTTGACCCTGGAAATATCGATGCCCGCCTCTCTAGCCATTTTGCGCGCAACCGGCGAGGCTGACGCTTCTTGGACTCGCAGAATAGGAGAAGCGATGGTTGCTTCTTGTACGACAACGGCCTCGGGAGTTACCCGTGCTTCAGTTTCGATTGGCAGCGGCTCACTTGGGTCTCCAACAAGGGCAATTGTTTGCCCGACCTGAACATCGATGCCAGTTTCAAACAGGAGTTTCCGGACCACGCCCGGTCCAGGAGAATTCACTTCGAAAGTGGTTTTCTCTCCTTCGATCCTGACGATGGGCACGTCCTTTTCGACGTGATCTCCCTCTTTCTTCAGCCACTCGACTATCTTGCCTGACTGCATGCCGGGGTCTAGACGAGGCATCGAAATCCTGAACATCGATCTAGCTCCCTATCAGTTTCTTAGCTGCTTCAGTGATCTTCTGCGCGTTGGGCATGTACGCCTGTTCCAGCGTCGGCGAAAACGGAATCGGCATATCTGGGGAAGCAACACGCAAGATGGGAGCGTCTAGGGTGTCAAAGGCTTCCTCCACCACGCGAGCCGCTATCTCTGACCCGATTCCTCCAGATTTCACGTCGTCAGATGCAATTATCAATCTGCCAGTCTTCTTCACAGACTCTAGGATCGGCACCAAATCGAGCGGCTGGATCGTCCGCGGGTCTATCACATCTGCTGTGATGCCTTCTTCCTCGAGCTTCGCGGCGGCTGCGAGAGCTTCGTTGACAACTCTTGAGACCGCAACTATTGTGATATCATTGCCTTTCTTCTTGACATCGCATTGGCCAAGCGGTATGGTATATTCACCTTCCGGAACTGGCCCTTTGGTACGATAGAGTACGCCGCTTTCGATGAAGACCACTGGGTTGTCCTCTCGGATGGCAGATTTCAGCAGACCTTTCGCGTCGTACGGTGTCGAAGGCAAGACGACTTTGAGACCAGGAACCTGGAAGAATATTGCTGGAAAGAACTGAGAATGCTGCGCTCCGTGCACCCGCCCAAGACTATACTGTGTTCTGAGAACGAATGGAACCTTGAGCTTGCCGCCACTCATGAAGTGCATCTTTGCAGCGTTCGTCGCTATCTGATCAAGGCATATCGTCACGAAGTCCATGTACATGATCTCTGCGACAGGCCTCATGCCGCCTAGTGCAGCTCCGACTGCCGCACCGGCAATCGCGGCTTCCGAGATTGGGGTGTCCCTAACCCTTTCGGGACCAAACTCCTTCAGCAACCCTCGCGTGACCTTGTACACTCCTTCGAAGACTCCGATCTCCTCGCCCATCAACACGACGCGGGGATCGCGAAGCATCTCTTCACGCAAGGCTTCGCGCAAGGCATCGGCATAGGTCAGTTCCGACATTCTTCTCTACCTCACGTAGACATACTGGACGAGTTCGTCAAACGGAAGAACAGGGCTGGCTTTTGCGAAGGTAACGGAATCTTCTACTTCGGTCGCGACCTCTTTCTCGATCCGATCAAAGTCTGATTGCGTTGCCAATCTCGCTTCGAGAAGCCTCGCTTCGAAGCCGTTGATCGGGTCTCGTCTAAGCCAAGCCTCGACCTCCTCCTTGGGTCTATACTCACCTTTGTCGTAGACCCCGTGACCGTGGAGCTTGTACGTCACGCACTCAAGAAGTGTCGGCCCCACACCTCTCCGAGCAGCGTCGACCCCCTCTCTTGCGGCCAGAAACACCGAAACAGGATCATTTCCATCTGCGACCATGCTCTGCATCTTGTAAGCCTGAGCCCTAGCAGCGACACTCTCCGCTGCAACCGCGTAGTCTGCCCTAGTTGACATCGCATACATGTTGTTCTCGCACACAAAAATCACAGGGACTTTCCAAACGGACGCGAGATTGATTCCTTCGTGGAACGCGCCGGTGTTAGTTGCACCATCCCCAAAGAACGTCATGACAACTCGTTGCCTTCCCTCCCTTTGAAGCGCGAGCCCTACGCCCGTTGCTATTGGTATCCCACTCCCAACGATAGCCGTGGCATACATGGATCCCTTCTCAGGACAGATCGCGACATGCATCGAACCTCCCAACCCTTTGCAGGTGCCGGTTGATTTTCCAAAGAGCTCCGCCATAAGTGGGTTCATGGAAACACCCTTCGCTATCGCATGGCCGTGGCCTCGGTAGGTGCTGGTGATCAGGTCATCATCTTTGAGAGCACCAATAGCGCCTGCTGCAACTGCTTCCTCTCCTAGGTAAAGGTGTGATGGGCCAATCAGAACACCTTCCTGTAGGAATAGCCGCTCGACGCGCTCTTCGAATCTCCTGATCTCGATCATCTTCCGAAGCATGCTGAGCAGCGTCTGTTTCGTCAGTCCATGTTTCTCGTAATCCGTATGTGGAACTGGTTGAGTCAGGCTCGACATTTCACAGACCGAACTGCGAATAGCCGAGGCGGCTTAAGAGCGTTACCGGCCTTAATGATGTTGGGTTAAACAACGTTTGCCCTACTGCATGATTCCCTTGTCCGGTGTGACTTTCTCGATGCGTTTGATGTCGTGGCTGAGGAACAGTTTCTCAGCCCATGATATCTTCGTTCGTGGTTCGATTTTGGCGAAGTCCTTCCACTCTCTAACCGCGACCTCTAGGTTGTCCGGCCTGCCCGTGCTTGGTTCCAGCGCGGCATGATAGTAACCCCCGTAACCTCCGCAGTTCATCCAGACGAGGATGTAGGGCACTTTCTCGGTTTCGAACCAGAATCCGATTGCCTCCTTTCTTGATTCGTTGAACGCGGCGCACCACGAATCCTTTAGCTTGGGCGTGTACAGATTCTCGCCTGTTCCATCACATGGTTGACCGAGCTTGCTGATGTCGATGGTCTTTCCATTCATATCGGTTGTTTGCGGCCATGGGATTTCGTCGCCGAGCTTGCCCAAGCGGTCCGTGATGGCCATTCCGCGTTTGACCTTTGTGACCTCTGGTGGTAGTATTAAGCGAAAGTTTGGGTTTACGTTCAAAGTATTGTGGCCGCTGTAGTGATACTCCAAGGTGTCATTGCTCAGGTTAGTCACCGCGTAGTCGAGAGCAAGCGCCGGGTCCTTTCGGCCAACTGTCAACGACTTCTCAATCACCATCGGGTAGACGTTGCACCTACGTTGCATCGTCACAGTAATAGAGCGACTGCTCTTTCTCTTACTCGAAACTCGCCAAGGCTCTGAGGCAACCTCTCCGTACATTGGGAGCTTGATCCCTCTAACGGTGCAGGCCTCGCATGTGGGGAAGCAGTCGAAGAGCCCACTCATGTCCTCGAATGCAGGGTCATACGTGGGCTTCATCGGTGGAACACGTGGATTGTGCCAGACAAAATCGGTCTCCGTGGGCTTGTAGATAAGGCTGAGCACTCGCGCTCCAAACTCAGGTGTGATGACCGCTCGGATCTTCTCATTCTCAAGAACGAAACCTCTCATGCCACCAACAACAGTTGGTACGATTGACGGGTACAATGATGCATCATCCTAGGCCTCTTGCTACTGGCACGTCCGCAGATAACTTCTCGGGTCAGTCCATCGAGTCCACAGATTGCCCCGTCAGTGGACGCGCGTTAAGTGACTTCGACTGTTAGCCTAACCCACACCTTGTGCACGGTTTTTACGTTGCGAGGAACCATGCAGATACTAGTTCGTGGTCGTAGGTCTTGGCGGCCCAAGAATTAGAAGCTCTTGGACTCGGCGTCATCGTCTCGCTGGTAGTGCTGGTCCTGCAAATCGCTATTCTGGGAATGTATCTGTCCGCTTTCAGGAGGAAAACCACCAGGCAGAAGCTTGAGCCTTATCTTGTCGTATTGTACTTGTTGATTTGCTGCTCGACTGCGCTGGGTTTTCTCGTCTTCTACGGAGGCGCCGCGTCCAACTTCAAGACAGCGACTCAAACTCTTGTCCTGATGTATCTAATCCCGAATTTCGCTATCATCTTCATACTGATACACACCCTCGGGTTTTACAGAGTGCGAACCAAGGCGGCATAGGCTAGCCTGTCTGAAGCTCGACACGCTATGCCTACTCTTCATTGCCCCAGTATGTCTCGCGCGTCCATGTGACACGCTCAAGCAGTTCGATTGTAGTCCCGAATGTCTTATCGGTCGGCAGATAGGCGTACTTGTTGTCATCGCCTGGAATCATGCAATATGGTTTCTCGGCCGGAAGGGGCCTACCACTGGAGTCAACGAGGGTAATGCCTCTCTTCTTCATCTCCTCATAGAACTCCTTCATGCTTTCAACCTCTACACATAGCTCAAACATTGTGCCCTGACCTTTCTTCTTCAAGAAGTCCTTACAAGGCCCCCGCATGGGCGCAAGCAACTCAACATAGTTATCACCCCTAGGAAATGGAAGATACACGTAGTTGATGTCCTCGTCCGCATCCTTCGCTTGGAAATACTTTGGCTTCAGACAACCAAGCGCCTCTTGGTAGAAGTCAAGTATCTCTTTGTCCAACTTCTCGACAACAATTCCTATGTGGTCTAGCTTGACCTTCAACCGTATCTCCTCATCAAAGCGTTTTGGAGATCCGTCTTCTTCGATAATATAAGGTATGTTTCGTATGGGTGATCAGAGTGCCAACCCGATCGCCAAGATGACAGCACTCTCCGGCATGAGCGAGGGTTCCCTAGCTTAGACGGCTGAACGGGCAAAGGCACGACATCAAAGAGGTTTCGCTGACAATGGACAAAGATCAGGCTTACAGTCCAGTTTCGTCAACTTCCCTGTACCATTTTTGTCTTGTGCCTGTCCTGGCTCTCATCTTCCACCCCAATGACTTCTCACGTTTCTCTATCGCGTCTGACAGCTTCTCAATCTTGGTACTGATGTCCAATCTGTCCTCTGGAGAGAGACCTTCGTATTCTGGAAGGAAAGCTAGGACCTTCCCAAGGTTCGTTGTGACCGTGTACCAGAAGCCCCAGTCCTTTGACAGAAGATCCGAAATGTAGTCGGTATTGATTGTCTCCTTTTCGCTTGTTCCGATCTCGTGCTCTCTTAGCACCACTATGGCGTCTTTGATGTCCTTCTCGTTGATTTGGACTATCTGCATCTTCTGGAGCAGCATATCGCTCAATGAAATTGTCGGATAGTCGAGTTCAAGTCGCCCCTTGAATTCGATCGTGTGGCAGAACTCAAGCTTATCGAAGAAGACATCGATGTGTCGCTTGTTCACGGGGTTTTCGAACAAGTATCGGCCCATGAACTGAAACATTCGCATGCGTTTGTCGGAGACGTACCCGAGAGCATCAAGTAGCTTCAACACCTTGCCGTTCTGCTTCTCATATCCTACGAAATCAATGTCCGTGATTTCCCTCTGTAGCGCGTCATGCAGGGAGGAGAACTTTGGACAGTGAATTCTGACGGCTGTCGCGCCCATGATTCTCAGCACTATGTCCTTCACTTTGGCGGCGTCGACAATCTTGGCCGCTTCCTCGACGAAACTCGCTCCAGTAGTTAAGGGGGCGGACAACTCCGTCACGTGCCGCAACTAGGCCGCAAGTGTTGTATTTTATTCTTCCCGTATGATTAACAAAGTTTCAAATACCAACCGTGGAGCCAATAATGACGAGGAAAAACCTCATGTCAGAAAAATCGGTCTTCGTCAGAAAAACAAGTGGTCTCGTCAGACCCTACGACGCTAAAGACACAGTCCTCATCTACACGTTGATCATTTTCGCAATCCTCAACACCACTGTACAGTTTCCCTGGTTCCTTGGCTTCTGGCCGGGCTCCGACTTGGTCGGATCGCTGGCTTTTGCGATGATTCCAATGGGCTTGCTGATGATTTGCTACTGGGCAATTGCCCTAGCGATGCCGCGCTCGGGAAGCGACTATGTGTGGTTCGCAAGGATAGGGCACCCTGCTGTGGGGTTCGCCTGGTCACTAGTCTACTACTACATGCTTCTTGTCGTTGGTCCTTTGACCGTGTGCTTCACGTATGGATACACGATCTCAATCTCACTTGGCACTTGGGGTGCACTGTATAACGCGCCGGCTCTAGTTGATGCCGCTACATGGCTGAACACGCCGATAGGGACCTTCGTCTTCGCCTTCATCATGATGTCCATCTACGCGGGATTTGCGATTCTCGGACACAAACTAGGGAAAGCCCTACTGTACACGGGGTGGGTGATCCAGGTGATCGCTCTAGTCCTGATGTGGGTCATCATGGGAACATCAAACCCATCGATCTTTGCAGGCAAGTGGGATGCCGTAATGTCCCAGTACACAACCTACAATGCCGTCTTCGATACAGCCAAATCGGCGGGCTGGGTGGCGACACCAGTCACATTAGGCGCGACACTGGCGAGCGTCACGTTCACGTTTATGCTGATGTCAGGCGCTGCCCAGGGAGCCGGCACCATCTCAGGTGAGATCAGAAACGTGAATCGTTCAATTCCTCTAGCATTGCTCTTCTCGAACCTATTCGCCTTCATCATCTGGGCAATCAGCTACCTCGCCGAAGTAGCGTCCACTGGCTACGACTGGCTTGTCGCCTTGTCGTGGATGTGGGACACAGGCAACAAGTTCCCCTTGCCATGGGCTCCAAGCATGCCTCTGATGCTAGGAATCTTGACTTATCCGAACCAAACGTTGACCTTCGTTGCCCTGGGGACATTCATTCTCGCAAACATCGCCTTCGCATACATACTCATTGTCACGATCTCGAGATACTTCTTCGCGTGGGCCTTCGACCGCTTGATCCCAACCAAGTTCGCTGATGTCAGTGCAAGATTCAAGACGCCTCACTGGGCGCTGGTTGCCACATGGCTTATCATGGTGGTGACGGCGTACGCTTACGCCTTCGTGGGATTCTCCAACTTCTTTGCGGCAGCCTCCACGCTGATGGTACTATGCTACGCCGTACTAGCACTCACGGTGGTCGTCTTTCCATACACGAAATGGAAGACATTGCTCGATCAGCTGCCGACATTCATGCGCAGGAATGTCGGGATACCGATCATCAGCTGGGTTGGTCTACTGACTGCGATCATCCTATTCTACGCAGCCTACGCCGTCGCAGTGAACCCGCTCCTGACCGGCACAGCAGCACCACTCACTGCATACCTATTCGGCGGACTCTTCGTCCTGGGCATCATCATCTACTACGTCGCAAAGGGATACCACGCACGACAAGGCATAGACCTAGCCCTCGTCTTCAAGGAAGTGCCACCGACCTAAATCGACCTGGCGCGTTCTAAGCGCCAAGTCCCCCCTTTTCTCTCCCAACCACTACAGCTGACACCCCGCACACACGCGCGGGCAACCAGGCGGCTCCAACCAAACAAACGAGTCCTTCAATGGTTCGAATTCAGCCGCTCGGAAAATGAAGCCACAGACATAACGACAACTGGAGCGATCGATGACGGTTCAAATTCGAACGTGCGTGAAGCCATTTAAGCGTGAAATCGAATACGACGCACCCGCAAGGGATTCTCTTTGCGCCCAGAAGAATTGCTGGCTGCTATTGAGAACTGTCTGTTGGAATTCAACAGAAAGGGAATGCAGGCAGCGGTACAGAGGGCGTTAGAAGCGGGGATGACCCCGAGCGACATCATTGCAGGAATCAGGAGAGGTTTCGAGCAGATCGGGAGGAAATATGACACTGGGGAATACTTCCTCTCAGAGCTGATAATGTCAGGTGAGACTGCGAAGACAGCTCTCGAAACTTTGAAACCATATCTCCGAGCGACCGCGAAAGGATCCGCAAAGGTGGTCATAGGGACCGTAGAGGGAGACTTGCACGACATTAGCAAGAACATCGTTAGCATAATACTTCTCTCCTCGGGGTTCGATGTCTGCGACTTGGGGACTGATGTCAAGTCGAGGGAGTATGTCAACAAGGTCAGGGAAACCGGTGCAGAGATGCTAGGTCTGTCCGCACTCTTGACGACTACCATGCTGAACATGGGGACTGTTATTGAGGACCTGAGGAGAGCGGGATTAAGAGAGAAGGTGAAAGTGATAATTGGTGGGCAACCAACCTCACAGGAATTTGCACAGCAGATAGGTGCTGACGCCCAAGTGGACGACGCTCCAAACGTCCTGAAGGCAATTGACAAACTAATGGAAGCGTGAAGCTTTGACAGCGGGAATGACTCCTAAGGAACGCGCCCATGTTGTTTTAGACCACAAAGAGCCTGACAGGATCCCGCTATTGGAAGCGTGGGTGAGCGATCGGATAGTAGAAAAAGTCCTCCGTCGTCCTTACGCAGGTATCCGTGACACTGTGGATTTCTACAAAGCACTTGAAATAGATTTTGCCTGTATCTCTTTTGGGCCTCCACACGGATGGGAGAGGAAACTCCTAGATGAAAAAGTGTTTCTGGATGAATGGGGACGCAAATGGCAGTATACCAAAGAAGACATGAGAGCTGGCACAGGATCAGGCATAGTCTTGGGAATGTACATTGATGGAACTATAAAGACTTCCGAACAATTTGATGAATACGAGTTCCCACACGCTGATGCTCCCGGCCGAATGGACCCCTTCAAGATCGCCCTTGAGTTGATAGGAGATGAGTACGCTGTCACTGGCACGATCGATGAAGGCGTTTTTCAGCGCGCAGCGTTGATGATGGGGCTAAGAGAGTTCCTCATCTACCTATACGAGAAGCCCAGTTTCGCTCGAGAATTGCTGAAGAAACATTATGAATTTGCTTTGGAGGTGGGAGAGTGCTTCTTGGAGGCTGGAGCTGAATTCATCCTCGTGGGGGATGATATCGCGGATAATCATGGTCCACTCTTGGCGCCGAAATTGTACGAGGAATTGGTGTATCCGTATCACAAGGCGCTGGTTCACAGTCTGAAGAAGAGGGGAGCCAAAGTGATCTGGGATACCGACGGCAACGTCATGCCAATACTGAGCCATCTATTGGATATGGGAATTGACGGTCTACACCCGATCGAGCCAACAGCCGGAATGAACATCGTCGAACTTCAACAAAGATACAGGAATAGGCTCTGTGTTGCCGGCGGGATCGACATCGTGAAACTACTACCATTCGGAAGCGAGGATGAGGTGGAGCAGACAGTACTTAGCTTGATCAAGGACGCATCTTCTGGTGGGGGACTGATCTTGGGGTCCACAAACTCCCTTCACACTTCAGTTCCTGACCTTGACAAATTCGTAAGAAACGTCCTCAAATATGTAGAGACGGCTCACAAGTTTGGGGTCTACCCGATCAAGAAGTGAAGCTACTCCTAAAGCTACATGGACGTGGGAGTGAGACAACTTGGCTGGAGTTGTGACGGTCAACGGGGTTCTTTCTGCAGACGAATTGGGAGTGACTTTGTGTCATGAGCACGTTCTCATCAATCTGGAATGCGTCCTCAAAGTCCCCAAGTTGATATCGAGAATGAGACTCGTCGAATCACCTGTGACAATTGATATCCTCGCTGACCTGAGACAGGACCCACATGTCTGTCGAGACAACCTCGTGCTCTCTGATATTGACGAGGCCATCCGAGAGCTCATGAGGTTCAAGATGATGGGAGGCAAGAGCCTCGTTGACATGACCACTCCTGAAATTGGTAGGGATCCCGCAGCTCTTCGAGGAATCGCCATTGCCACTGGCTTGAACATCATATGTGGAACAGGTTGGTACCTAGAAGATTCCTATCCTATTCACGTCAAGAAGGACAGCATCGACGAGCTTTCAGAGATAACGGTGCACGAACTCACCGAGGGAATAGAAGAGACAGGAATACGAGCTGGAGTCATAGGCGAGTTGGGCACGGCCCTTGAGCTCACGGAGAATGAAAGGAAGGTCATGCGCGCGGCTGCAAGAGCGCAGGCCAGAACCGGTGCACCTCTCACAATACACACTTGGCATCCTCTCCAGTCGGTCAAAGAGGCGAGAAAGTATCTGGACATCGTAGCGGAGGAAGGAGTTGACCTGTCAAAGGTCTACTTGAGTCACATGGATCAGACTTGTGCGGATACAGAGTATCACAAATCCGTAATAGAGAAATATGGTGTGGTCCTCAGCTACGATTGTTTCGGGTTTGAAACCCCCCTGTGAAGGTTTCTGCCCGGGCGGAACTCACCCCTCAGACAACGAGCGTGTCAGGGCAGTCGTCGAGCTGCTCAACGCCGGATATGAAAAGAATCTGGTGCTCGCACAGGATGTATGCATGAAGATTCAACGCAGGAAGTACGGAGGATACGGGTACGCGCACGTACTTGAGAACATAACAAGAGACTTCAGGCATAGAGGAGTATCGGAAAACCAGATACGAACGATGCTCGTCGACAATCCTAAGCGACTCTTGGCATGGTAGCCAGATCTGCAACTGCCCGGCGTTGACGGCTAGCTTGGCTCTTCATGAACTCCGCAAGTCACATGCTAGCCGGAGGTGAGCAAGTAGCTCTTGACGGACTCAGCTTCGAGGTTCACCATGACGCCTCGCAGAATCCCTTCGCTCGATTCGCTGCCGGGATTGATGCAGAGCGTGCGACCTATCTTGACATTTCCTCTCGCTTCGTGGATATGACCATGCAATCCCAACAGGGGTTGGTTCTGCTCAATCGACTTCAGCACAGAGGTGCTGCCACCACTTATCATGTCGGGTTCAGAGCCTATGAACACTGGTTTCAGATCCTTGTCTAGCCTCACGCATTCGGAGATCGTGGTGTTCGCGGGGGGAAGATGAGTATTAAAGACACAGCTCTTCATGTTCTTGACTTGCGAAGTCATTGCCTCTAGCTTTTTCCAGAGCTCCTCCTCTGAGCACTCTCGCGGTGTGTTCCAAGGGGTCGGGTTGCTCCAAGCGAGGCTGATCATCTCGTGCTTTCCGTCAATGTCAACAACTCTGTCCTCTGGGTCAATCACGTAGTCTGATGCTCTGATTATATCCTTGATGTCCAAGATGTCGTCGTTTCCTCCGGTCATGTATATCTTGACTCCTGTGTTGCGGAGGCGTTCTTCGGCCATCCGTATCCACCGCCTTAGCATGTCAAGCATGAGCCGCCTGAAGATGGGCTGCACCTTCGACTCGTCAGCCTGCAGTTCAGCCATCTCTACAGGCTCGGCGCGGTATGGGTAGTAGCCTGACTCTCGAATCTCCCTCTCAAGTGCCTGTAGCTCGGAGTCATTCTTTGCTACACGATCAATTCCACGGAACTTGCCAGCGTATCCATCTGGCCTCTTCACTAGCGGGACTATCACTTTCCCAGTGATGTCCCCGCCAAGGATCAAGATCTGTGTCTTGTAGAAGGATGCAGCGTTCAGGAACTTGATATAGGTCTTCTCTGACCCATGCACATCAGTCGCAAAGAAGATACGTGTAAACGCCAATCGCGTTATTCCTTCCTATTTCTATCCTCTTGTGTGGAACATGTTCAGCTACGTTTACTCGGATAGTTGCTCCGCGCTGTCTCGCGCTGATAGCATATAAGCATTAGTAGATTGAACGCGGACCTCTTCGAATCAGATGATGAGCATCGATCTCATTTGTGCATTCGTTCCTAACCTCGCCTATTCCTAAGCGAGATGATTCGACGAAGTGGCACTCAAGCGGCTCTGCCGCTAGAACACACTTAGCACGTTTCTTGCGACGGCACGCATGAGTTTCCTATCTGCCCCGGTATAAAGCGAGACTGCAGTCACACCGATTTTCGCATACTGTTCAATGACTTCGACGAGCTCACTCCACCTGCTGCAAAAATGGGTGCCCTTCCTAACCTCATCGACGGTGACTCTCCTGCCTTCTTCTTCAACCGCAACAGGGTTTGGAATGCTCCACGAATCCTTGTGATAGATGCCAAGGGTTCTCCATTGGGATCTCACGATCTCCTCTGGCGTGAGAAAGCTGAAATTCACTTCTATTGCGACTCCTCCACGCCCTGTCTTGTTGGCCTCAAGCCTGCCTTGCCTGTAGGCGGGCAGGATCACTTCTTTCATCCTCTGAATATCGTTTCTGGGGCATATCGTGATGAGCTGGTCTGCGTAAATGCCGGCATACCGTGCCGCTCTCTTGCCGATCGCTGAAAAGAGGATCGGTATCTTTCGTCTCGGCTTGGTGTAGAGGTGGTAGAAATCCGAGGAAAAGTACTTTCCTTCGAACTTGAATGGTTCCTTGGAATCCCACATCATCCGTATTAGTCGGATCCCCTCGATCAGCCTTTCAATCCTTTCGTCCCATTTGGGCCAAGTGCCATTCCAAAATGGTCTTTCGTTTAGTGCTTCGCCTGAACCTACGCCAAGCAACACTCTACCTGGGTACATGTTATCAAGTGTTGCAGCTGCCTGCGCCACAATTGCAGGGTGATACCTTGCGCCTATCGGCACTGTTACCCAAGGCCCCACCTTCATTCGATCCGTCTTCTCCAAGGCGACACTGAGCATTGACCAGACGAATGATGATCGCTTGCCCGAATGGAACCAGGGAAAGATGTGGTCGCCGAACCAGGCCGTGCGGAAACCCAACTCTTCACCGTAGACGGCGGCGTTGACAAATTCCTGCGGATCGTAATCATTCTCGCCAAGGTTGAGTTGTATCTCGACTTTCGGCAAAGCCGCTCAGTACGCGGGAAGACAACATGCATCTTATGTTTTTCGGCACTCGAAAAGCACTTGTCCACAGCATGTAAGGAGCATGCTCACGGAGTGTGAAGCGCCGAATCGCACAAATATGAAGATGGAGTTGTTAGGTGCGTTTCGCAAGTGGTCCAGATGATCGACCAAATACGTGAAAGAATCCGATCCACCTACGCTTCGGCAATTGGCCGCAACCGTAGAGAGCTAGTGACCCCTGCCCTGATCCTCGACCTTGGAATCCTGCGTGGGAATCTCAGCTTGATGGCTGAACTCATGAAATCGAAGCCGGCGAAACTCCGTGCACATGTCAAGGTTCACAAGAGTCCAGACATTGCACGCTTGCAGATGGAGGCCGGAGCTATAGGAATAGGCACAGCCACAATCTGGGAGGCTCTTGTGATTGCACGTAGCGGCATCAAGGACGTCTTTGTCATCAACGAGGTGGTCGGACCTGAGAAGGTGCAAACGGCTGCTCTCCTCTCTCGCGAAATCCCTCTGAAGGTCGCCGTTGATGACGTATCGAATGTAGAAGCGTTGTCAAAAGCCGCCCGCGAGGAGGGCAGCGAAATCGGATGCGTAATAGAAATCGACACAGGCATGCGGCGCTGTGGTGTCAGTTCACCTGACGAGACGCTGGGCCTTGCAAGGCGCATTTCCGAGCTGCCTGGCGTGCACCTGGATGGTCTTACTGGCTACGAGGGACATTGCTCACTAGAGTTCCACAAAGCAAAGCGCGAATACATGGCTCGCAAGGCCATGGAGTATTTTGTTGGCGTTGCAGATCTGCTAATTCGCAACGGCTTTGCATGTCCGATTCTCTCTGCCGCGGGGACCGGCACGTGGGAGATCACTGCGTCTAACCCACGGATTACGGAGATACAACCCGGTTCGTATGCCACAAATGATGGCTACCACGTCCGCCTAGATCCCAGATTCCGGCAGGCGACCACTGTTCTTGCAACGGTCATCAGTCGGCGGCCGGAACATATCGTCACCGACGCCGGCAAGAAGACCGTTGGCGCAGCAGAGGCCGTGCTTAAGGATTACGATTATCCGGTTTTGCGATACGATGAGGAACATGGAATCTTCAGCACATACGGCTCATCCGCTCTGAAGGTCGGAGACACTGTTGAACTGTATCCTGGGTACACGCCGTTCGCTGTCAGCTACTTTGACGTCTACCACGTTGTTGAGGGAGACAAGGTCGTTGATGTCTGGCCAGTTCTTCCGAGGGGACCAGAACACGGTGGGCTCCTAAGCGCATTCAAGGATCGCCGATGACTTATGCATCTCCCTTGGATCGAATAGAGGGCGATTGTTTCATGTCACAGAGGAAGCTAGAGGAAATCACGCCAGCCGTGCTGGATGACTTGAAAGCGAAGGTCGTGGAAGTCGCGCGGGGCCTATTCGACAACAAGCTAGTGGTGTCCACATTTGGAGTTGTGAGCACTAGAATCCCTGGTACTGATTGTGTCCTAGTCACACCGACCGGTTTCAGCAAAGCACGCCTGAACCCGGACAATTTGATCATAGTTGACCTCGACGCGCAATTGGTTCAAGGCAAGTTTAGGCCATCGGTTGAGACGCCGATGCACACTCACATCCACAAACGACGGCCGGATCTGAGTACCGTCATTCATACCCACTCTCCGATGGCATGCGCGTTCGCAGCGGCCAATATGGACATACCATGCGTGTCAGCCGAGCAGGCATTCTACTTGGGGGGGAGAGTCCCGATCGTCAAGAAGTATTCGCTTCCCGGAACAAGCAATCAAGTGGAGCTGGAAAACATCGTGGACGCACTGAGGAATATCAATGCCGTCCTCGTGAGAAAACATGGAGTCGTCGTGATAGGAAAGACCCCGGAGGAAGCACTTGACACAGCCATAGTACTCGAAGACGTAGCAACAATCGCGTTGCATTCCATCATGCTATCCAAGCCTGTTGAGTTCACGCGAAGGGAACTGAAGTACTTGAAGCAATTCAAGCAGACGCGCTACGGACAGAAACCCGGCACATACTAGTAGCAGCCGGTTTGTGAGGAGGCAAACAACCTCCACGCCTTGGGGCTTCGAAGAGGAAAATCGTGTGCCATGTCATGTCTAGTGCATTCCTCTACCGCCGGCGACTATCAAGAGCTCTCCCGTGATGAAGTCAGCGTCGGAGGATGCGAGGAAGAGCGCTGAGGCCGCCACTTCTTCGGGTGTGCCGTACCTTCTTAACGCAGTCTCTTCGAGAATTCTCCTCTCAACTTCGGGGTCAGTCTCGGCGACCATTTCTGTCTTTATCCAGCCGGGACATATCGCGTTGACTGTGACGTGTGGCCCGAGTCTGAGTGCAAGAGCTTTCGTTAGGCCGTTCATTCCGGCTTTGGAAGTAACATATTCGATGAAGCGCATGGCTGATGGATGATAGAGCCCTGAGTTTGAGGATATGTTGATGATCTTGCCTTTCTTCTGCTTCAGCATGATTGGTGCAACTTCCTTTGAGCACAGATAGGCGCCCTTCAGATTGACATCTATCGTCTTGTCCCACTCGTTCTCGTCGACATCAAGGAAGTCTTTCGTAATTAGTACTCCCGCATTGTTCACGAGGACATCGATCCGACCATAGGTTTTGACAGCTATCTCGATCATGCGCTTGACATCTTCAGGTTTGGAAACATCTGCCTTTGCGCAGATCGCATCTCCACCTCGATCCACGATCCCTTTAACCACGGCGCGAGCCTGGTTCTCGGATGTGTTGTAGTTCACAACCGTCTTAGCGCCTTCTCGTCCAAACAGTTCTGCGATTGCTTTGCCGATTCCGCGTGAAGCTCCAGTGACTATTGCCACCTGTCCGTCTAACCTGAGCGGACACATCTATGACTCACGTCCTTGTGACTGCGCAAAGACCTAGCTAGTAAGATTTGTGAGGGCACTGCGAACGTTCTCTCTGCTTGGACCGCATTTGGCGTCCGCACTCTTCCCTCCAGTCACGGAGACCCACGTGACCCGAAGCATCTCGGGTTTCGTCGCATTATTCCTAGGAACTAAGCCTCATATATTCTGCACAAGGAATCAGATAAGATCGAGGTCGTAGGACGATGGGCAAACCTCCTGTTCCACCTGGCATGAGAATCACGCAGGTCGCAGTCGTCGTGAAAGACCTTCGCAAGACCATGGAAGCCTACTATAAGATACTGGGATGGGGGCCATGGAGCGTCTATCAACATGCACCTCCAGTTCTTCATCACACCGAGGTTCGCGGCAAGCCCGTGCCATACACAATGCTCGGTGCTGAGGTGCATTGCGACCCGATAGATTTCGAGATCTTACAGCCTCTTGAAGGCCCGAGCATCTACAAGGAACATCTGGAACGCAGGGGCGAAGGGCTGCACCACGTGGCTGTCGTGGCACCTTCCGAGGACGTAAACGAGGCGCTGAACAACTTCAAGAAGAACGGCATTGATGTGATAATGAGTGGCAGACTCGGAGAAGGTATACGCTTCTACTACATGGACACTGACCCCGTTCTCAAGATGACTGCAGAAACCGTCAGTGGGCACGCCATTTCCATGAATCCAATCTACACGTACCCGTAGACGAAGGAGAGAAGAAAAACGAAGACACCACCGACTCCAATGTCCGCACAAGAGTTCGACGAGCTCTTCCAGAAAGTCAGCAACTGGGCACGCTGGGGACCCGAAGACGAACGAGGAACATTGAACTACATCACACCGGCTCATGTACGCGCCGCCGCGACCCTAGTAAGGTCAGGACGTTCCGTCTCTCTTGCTTTGCCCATCAACACGGTGGCGGGTCCCGACAATCCGCGCCCTGCAGTTCACTACATGGTCCAGACCTACGACGTCAAATCAGATATCGGCGAACCACAGTTTGCCTTGGACTATTTGGCGAGCGAGTTTCATGGTGATTGCCACACCCACATCGACGCACTCTGCCATATTGCCTACAAGGGCAGACTGTACAACGGCAAATTAGCGACGAGCGTCGTCGGATCTCAGGGACCTACTTCGATGGACATCACAGCCTACGCGCACGGCATTATTGGACGTGGAGTGCTGCTCGACATTCCGCGCTTGCGCGGAGTGAAGTGGCTAGAGCCGGGTGAGGCGGTAACCCGTGACGAGCTGGAAGCAGCTGAGAAAGCCGAGGGCGTCCGGCTTGGTGAGGGAGACATTCTGGTATTCCGAACTGGACATCATCGGCGCCGTTTAGAACTAGGCCCGTGGAACTGCGAATACACTGGTGAAGGAAAAGCAGGCTTGCATTCGACTGCCATGCTCCTGCTCCATGAGCGAAAGGTTGCGGCATTTCTGCCTGACGGCGACGGCGAAACCGTCCCAAGCAGAGTAGAGGGAGTAGCCTACCCAATTCACACGCTGCAGATTGTCGCAATGGGAATGGCTGCTGCTGACAGCCTGCAGTTTGAGGAGCTAATAAGAATCTGCGAAGAGGAACGCCGATGGGAGTTCATGGTGACGATAGCACCACTGCGTCTACCGCGCGGCACCGGGTCGCTCTTCAACCCGATCGCCATCTTCTAGACGGCATATCAGGGTCTAAGGAAACGAACCGGGCCGATAGTCTCATTATTATTGACTCTATCCTTTGTCGTCACGAAAGGTCGAGGGACTATGAGACAGAGCTACATCGCTGCAATAGACGCAGGAACCGGAAGCGGCAGATGCGTGATATTCGATCTCGAAGGACACCAGACTGCTGCTGCAAGTAGAGAATGGTCGCACCGAACGATTCCCAGTGCCCCAGGCTCTCGTGTGTTCGATACGCATGCAAACTGGAACCTGATCTGTCAGTCGACCAGAGAGGCGATTGATCGAGCAAAGATCGGGCCCGAACAGGTCCGAGCTGTGAGCGCCACGAGCATGAGAGAAGGCATGGTGCTCTACGATGCGGACGGCAAAGAGATCTGGGGATGCCCCAACGCGGATGCCAGAGCTGGGGCTGAGGCCGTTCAACTCATCAAGAAAGGCCTCGCACGAAAGATCTACTTCACCGGTGGCGATTGGACCTCGATGACCTCTCCGCCAAGGTTTCTCTGGATCAGGCGACACCAGTCCGACATCTACAAGAAGACAGCACACATGACAATGATCGGTGACTGGATCCTCTACAAACTGAGCGGACGATTTGTAACCGACCCTTCGCTCGGTTCAAGCTCAGATCTGTTCGACCTCTCCAAGAGAACTTGGTCAAACAAGATTATAGATGTCTGCAGACTGAAGCGGGAGATATTCCCCGAAGTCCACGAGCCCGGTACCACGATTGGCGAGGTAACCCTGCAAGCTGAAAAGGAAACAGGCCTGAAGTCAGGGACCCCCGTTGTGGCTGGCGGAGCGGACACGCAGCTCGGCTTGGTCGGGATTGGAGCTGTTCGCCCGTTCAAGACAACTGCCATCGGGGGCAGCTTCTGGCAACAAACCATCGTTACAGGGAAACCTGTGATTGACCCGAAGATCAGACTGCGCACGCTCTGTCATTCCATTCCGGATCTTTGGATGACCGAAGGGATAGGATTCTACTGTGGAATCACGATGCGTTGGTTCCGCGACGCATTCTGCGAATATGAGAAGGAACTTGCCAAGAAGGAAGGAGTGGATCCCTACTATCTTCTCGAAAAGCAGGCCGCTACGGTGCCCCCTGGCTCAAATGGCGTCATTCCCATCTTCGCAAACATAATGGACGCGAAGAGATGGATCAATGCCGCCCCGTCCTTCGTGCAATTCGATATCGAGCAACCTGCGCAGTCGGGAAAGAGGGAATGCATCAGAGCTATCGAGGAAAGTGCGGCGTATGTTGCGTACGGGCATCAGAATATCATCGAATCTGTCACAAGGCACAAGCCAAAGGAGATGGTTTTCTGCGGAGGCGCGTCCAAGGGTTTTCTCTGGCCGCAGATCCTAGCGGACGTTCTTGGCTTGACCGTGAAAGTCCCGGCAGTCAAAGAAGCGACCGCGCTTGGCACCGCAATATGCGCAGGAACCGGCGCTGGACTATATTCGAGCATAGCCAGTACTGCTGAGGAATTGGTCAAGTGGGAGCGCACGTTCGAGCCGAACGGGAACGCGCACGCAACCTATGTGAAAGCGTACGAGCACTGGAGAAAGATCTACGAGAGGTGCCTCGACATGGTCGACGATGGCTTGCTCAATTCGCTGTGGCGAGGAGCAGGAGCCTAGCAACCCAGACCAGCGGAATTGCTTTCAGCCTTACCGAATTGCTGGCAATCTCCTAGGCGATATGATGTGACGAGTCCAACGAGACCAAGCCGGCATGAAATTCCGACTGGATTGTTTCTGAAGCGTTATATCATGAACGGCTCAACATTGCCCCCGAGAGAAGAGACGTGAAGAAACTCATCAACGACCCCTTCAATGTAACTGTGGAAAGCATTGAAGGATACGTGAAAGCACACTCGGACATCGTTAGGCCGGTCGGCCCGCACGTCGTGGCGAGGAAAGATGCTCCAATTGGAGGCAAGGTTGGCGTTGTGGTTGGAGGTGGGAGCGGACATGAGCCGCTCTTTCTTGGGTGGGTGGGGTATGGGATGGCTGACGCTGCTGTCTTGGGAGAGGTGTTCGCGGCGCCCTCACCCACGCTAATACTTGACGCTACAAGGGCGGCGAATGGTGGAAGAGGCGTAGTGTATGTGTACGGCAACTACGCCGGTGACAACATGAACTTCGACATGGCATCAGAGATCGCCCGAGGAGAAGGAGTAGAAACCGCAACCGTGCGAGTCTGGGATGACGTAGCTTCAGCACCACCCGATAGGGCCAACGAACGACGAGGCCTTGCGGCCGACTTGTTCGTGATCAAGGTCGCAGGCGCGAAGGCCGAAACCGGGGCGCCCCTTTCAGAAGTGAGAAAGTCGACAGAGAAGGCAAGAGACAACTGCAGGACCTTTGCCGTGGCCCTTTCTCCCGCGACAGTGCCGGCCAGCGGGAAGCCTACCTTCACAATAGCTGAGAATGAGATGTACTTCGGGATAGGTGCGCACGGAGAGAAAGGAGTGAAGAAGACGAATCTCCTAACTGCAAATGAGACCGCTGAGATCCTCGTCGATGCGGTAGTGAAAGACCTACCTTTCGCCAAGAACGATGAGGTTAACCTCATCGTGAACGGTTACGGCTCAACCACGCTCATGGAACTATACATAGTCAATCGCAAGGTGCAGGAACTCCTAGACGGGCATGGCATTAGAATACATAGGACAGAGGTAGGGAGCTTCCTGACGACCCAAGAGATGGCGGGTTGCTCAGTAACTCTCATGCGGATCGATGCAGAGCTCAGAGAGTTGTATGACGCGCCGGCATACACACCGGCATTCAAGAGGTGCCCTGGCTATCTCACAAAGTTCGGCGTTTGAAGGGAAAGACTCTGACTGCTACACTAGACTATGTCTTCTTAAAAGGCTTCATTCTTGACTTGGCCGCAACCATCATGCAACAGAAGGACGACCTCAACGGATTGGATGCTGAGTGCGGGGACGGCGATTTTGGCGTAGGAATGTACGTTGCCTTCCAGCGCGTTCAACAAGCCGCTTTGACATCAATAGGCAAAGACGTGGGCGCTCTCTTGAAAGACGTCGGCCAAGCAATTCTATCATCTGCGGGAGGAGCTTCAGGCCCGCTATTCGGTACTTTGTTCATTGAAGCTGGAAGAGCCGCTGAAGGTAGGTCCGAAATAGACCTTGCGGGCCTAGAAAGTCTGTTTCGACAGGCGCTTCAAGAGATTCGTGAGCGTGGAGGGGCCCGCGTTGGCGATAAGACCCTAGTCGACGCCCTCGAACCTGCTACTCTGTCCCTGGGCGAGTCCACTCGTGCAGGGATCGACTTACCGCGTGCCTTGGAAAAGGCCGCGGAGGCAGCAAGGCTCGGATCAGAATCCACAAGAAGGCTGATCGCAAGACATGGCAAAGCGAGGTATCTCGGCGAGCAGACCCTTGGTCACGAGGACCCAGGGGCGCACGTCATCGCAGTCCTATTCCAGACGCTCGTTGACCGCTACAGAGCACAGAGTGCTCCTAGCTAGCGTCTCACGCGACTTGATCTTACTACCCGTGTGGCTAGGAACTCTGCCCGAGAAACACATGCTTCTTTAGATGAGCACATCAATCAGGCAATAATCACGATCGAACGAAAGGACTGATCCTTCCGTGTCGGATGAGGAAATCAGGGCTTGGAAGCGACTTATACGTTCGGACAGCCCACCTTTTGGCAATTACAGAGATCTCGGGCTTTGCAACACTAGGAAGATGTTCTCCGGCGCTTTAAGAGAGAAATTCGCGGTCCCTGGTTACAACTTCTACAACCTAGAGCAACTCAGGGCAATAATGACTGGGTGCGCTGAGACTGATTCTCCTGTGATCTTGCAGGTCTTGGAACGCAACTTGAATGACGCCACCGTGAAGTCCATCACTCATATGGTGAAGGGCATCATCGCCTCGGTGAGTGATTCAGTTCGTGCAGTCGTAGCTCTGCACCTTGATCATGGAACAAGCTTTGAGAGCTGCAAGAAGTGTGTTGACGTTGGTTTCTCTTCGGTGATGATTGATGGATCACAATTGCCACTTCCTGAGAATATTAATGCTCTTTGGATAAGTGGTAATATATAGTCGTTACGCGATATTACTGGCGACCGGCCATGACGACAAGAGGAAAGGGAGCGAGGCAAGGAAGTAGACCCAGGTCTTCAGGAACTCTCCGCGAACAGAAGAGAAGGATAGGATACGAGCTGCTGACGCAGGGCCGTTCCAGGGCAGAGGTTGCGAGGCAGCTTGGCGTCACATGGATGACCGCGGACAGATGGTACAAGTGGTTGAAATCGAGAGGAAAGGATTCGTGGCATGACAGGAACCGCAGCGGCAGACCACAAAAACTCTCGGCCAATCAAAAAAGGAAGCTGAAACGGATACTCAAGAAAGGCGCCTTAAACTACGGGTACCCAACCGAACTGTGGACACTCAAACGGGTCGCAGAAGTAATCGAGAAAGAATTCCAAGTAAGCTACAACGTCACACATGTCTGGAGGGTCCTGAGGAGCCTGGGCTTCACCGCCCAGGTACCACTCCTACGAGCAATGGAGAGGAATGAAGACTACATCAGATGGTGGATCGAGGAGAAGTGGCCGGAGATCCTTCAACTCGCCCGTACGGAAAACGCTGTAATCCTATTCATGGACGAAAGCAGCGTCCAAAGCCAACCCAATGTCAAACGCACCTGGGCGCTAAGAGGATCAAGACCTGAGATCAGAGCAAAGGCGAGAAGAGAGAAGCTCTCGATATTCTCCGCCGTGAAACTGGACGGGGAACTCTTCTTCAGCGTACACGCCCATGACCTGGAAGGAAGAGACACCGTCAACTTCCTACGCAAGCTGATGAGGGAAGAGATGCATGGGCGGAAGCTTCTGATCATTTGGGACAACGCAAGCATCCACAAAGCCGGGAACGTGAAACGCTTCCTCGAGAAGAGTCGCGAAGCCATCATCACTCGACTCCTCCCTCCATACGCACCTGAACTCAACCCTGACGAATCCGTCTGGAACCTAGCCAAGCATCATGACCTAGCGAACTGGTGCCCTGCCGACGTGAAGGAGATGCGCCGCACCATAACCAAGGAACTCAAACTCCTCTCAACCCAGAACGAGAGACTAGCGGGAGCAATGAGACACGCGGAGATACCGCTCCCGCCAATATCACAATGCTAATCCAAAGATGAGTAG